>Ga0074195_1001241_pt1 | contig 37489 bp, 33 predicted proteins | sample EPASupsiteHSE623_FD_64525 | JGI IMG/M metagenome (GOLD analysis project Ga0074195, IMG submission 64525) | Bioremediated contaminated groundwater from EPA Superfund site, New Mexico - Sample HSE6-23 | ecosystem: Environmental > Aquatic > Deep subsurface > Groundwater > Contaminated ...
TGGGGAAAGATATTTGATTCGGTAACGGCATCTGCGATTCTGGACAGACTTAGCATGAATGGAACCTTTATCTCCTTTGAAGGGAGGTCCTATCGGAAGAGAAAGAATAAAGAAACACTATAATTAGGATGAACAATAAACGTTATTTGAACTAAAGGGACTGCCTTGTCTTCATGCAGGGCAGTTCTGACGGTGAGGTCTGTTGTATTGCCAGTTCTGCGGGCGCTGAGATTGTTATATTTGCGGGCGAAATGATTGTTGCCTACACCTGGATCGGATATCCTAAATGTCGAACGGTTGCGTATACATCAATGCCTAATGCGTCGGCGCCGGGACGGGCAGCGCGCGGGTTCCTGCATTCGACGCGGGTACCTGCGCATGAATCGCAGAGCGTACATGCGTCAAATGGAAGGAGCATTGTTTTGTAATAGCCGGACAGAAACACCTCCCTTTCCAGCTTCATCAGCCTCAGAGTCATCTCTTTGCTCCAGGGCTTGTAGTCGGCGATCACTTCCAGTGCCTTTTCAAAATGAAATACAGCAGCATAGTTGTACTCGGAGATCAATTGCCTGCACTCATCTATGGACGGAACATAAGGCGGGCACGTTCCTCTCTTTCCATAATTCGGGCAACCAAAACTGCAACGCAGTCTCACCCATTGTGCAACTACGATATCCTTCCCGTCGATCCACCTGAAGTCCGAAAAATCATGGTCCCTGAACAACTTTTCTAATGTCTCTTTTCCCGTCATTATACCCTCCTGAAGTCTGGCCCCATTTTCTCACTCTGCCCTTTCGTGTTCATGCTCCAGACGCTTCTGCCTCTTGAAAAGCATGGTGAACGTGAGGCCCGCTATAATTATGCAGAGACTCGCGTCGAAGAATACCCACCCCGGTAAATTGATCATGGAGCTTCGCCGAAGAACAGACAACCCGGCCGCCAAAGACATCAGGCACGCCCAAACCATGGTGATGAGGCGACACCCCTGGATAAACTTTGGGTCGTTCCATCGTTCTTCAGGTACGTCTCTCTTGGCATACTGCAAAGCAAATGGCTTCCCCACCAATATGGTCAGCCACATGGTGCCGGCAAGTGCGGTGTTGGCCAATAAGTCCATGTTGTTTGCCACCCAGACCACCTTGAAGAGATTCACGAGAACAAAGCAGAAGCAGAAGAAAAACAACGTTCCCCACTGAAGAATATAGCCCCGTCTCAGTTCACCAAACCCGAACACGAGGGACGCAAAAAGACTCACAATTATGGCGCGCTCCAGGCTCGTCAAGGTGTGACCGGAAAAAAAGAGAAAGATCATCCAAGGAACAAAGCCAAGCAGCAAAACACCGAGTTCTTTTAAGTTGCTCATATACCCTCCAGGAGATTTTGTAGTTATGTTCTAAAACCAGTCCAACACCAATGTCACCTAAGCGTCCTTCACTGAGTTATTTACTTATTTAGCCTCTCCTTCACCCCTTGGCCGTTGAAACATGTTCTCCCGCTCGCGGATTTCCGGTGCACCGATAAAGTCAAAGTATTCGCCAAAAGTGAGCATTTGATCCTGCACACTTTCACTTGTTCCGGTGTCCTTGAGGCATTTAGCCCACTTTTGCAGCGCCTTAACAGCAACATAGAGAGAAGCGCAGGGATATGCAACCACACGGAAACCAATTTCCTCCAATTCACTGGCGGTTAAAAAAGGTGATTCGCCTCCTTCTATCATGTTTGCCATGACAGGGACGCCAACTTCTTTCATGGCCTTATTGACTATTATCATATCTTCTTTCGTTTTGAGCGCTTCGATGAAGACCATGTCTGCGCCTTCAGAGGCGTACATACGGGCACGATTTATTGCATCATGAACGCCATACACGGCGGCTGCGTCTGTTCGCGCCATTATTACAAAATCAGGATCTTTGCGCGCCCACAATGCCGCTCGCAGCTTGGGAAGATATTCCTCGGCAGATACCACGCTTTTTCCTGCCATGTGACCGCATCGCTTAGGATAAGTCTGGTCTTCAATGAAAAGACCGGCGGCGCCTGCCTGTTCGCAATCCCGCACAGCTCTGATGGCATTATTCACATCTCCAAAGCCGGTGTCGATATCAACAAAAACAGGAATATCCACCGCGTTGCAGATGTGCCGATAATTGTTTATCATTTCAGTCGCTGTGGCCAATCCAATGTCGGGGAAGCCCAAAACACTACCCGCCGTGCCGTAACCTGCCGCACTAATAGCTTTAAATCCCGCCTGTTCTAAAACCTTGGCTGATAGTGCATCGTGGCAGCAAGGTAACTGCAAAATTTCAGGTGCGTAAATTAACTGACGAAATAGAGTAGTTTTGTTCATTGTCTACCTTCCTTTTTTTTCCAATTCTCTCACAGCCCCGCTTGAATGTCGAGGAGAAATACAGGGCAATATCATTTATTCATTTCTGGTAACGTTTCATTTACGGGTGAAGCCATCATGCATCTTCACGGCCAGTGGCGGGCCTGCCATTCTGTCCATAATTCCAATTCTAAATCAAGGCGCTATCATCGTTGGCTTCGTCATCGGCTCCTCCGACGTACTATCACTGTACGCCTACGCCTGTCCTCGCTTGGCGGGGGTCGCTTCTTCCTTGCCGCCTTGATTGCCCCGCAAGTTACAGCGTGGTAAGTCACCGCATCCTTAATTTAGAATTGGAATAAGTTATAATTTGAAGCCTGAAACTCTCTGGGATGAAATGGTTCTCACAGTGAGAACCATTTCTAAAATCTCCGCAAAATCAATACAGACAATGCATTGCAGCCTATGGCTCTTAAAACTGGTTTTTTAAATTCCGGAGGTTTGTCCCCAAGTGCTTTCCCGCTTCCGGGGACAGGAAACTAACCGATTTAAAGAACCTTCTTTATTGCCTTTTGCACTCCAGAATAAACATTTTTAAAAAGGTTTTCATGCTTACATCCACAGTGAATGTAAAATTTACTCAATTGTCCAAATCAAAGCCTGTATTTGTTTTACGGAGATTTTTAAATTCTGCGGCAACAGTTTCCGCAATGTTGCGGACACAGTGTCCGCAAAGTCTCATTATTGAAAATTTATGACTGTTTATTTTACTTACTGCCATCTGTTTAATTGAAATATTGAAGGACGTTCCTTACTTATTGAGCGCGACGCTATGCGGATGCGCTCCAATGACTGGTTATCTGGTTTTCTGTCCATGCCTACAATTAAGTTCTTCAGCAGCCTTCTCCAATTTCTTATCGAGTGTCCAGAGAGAGACTCCAGTTAAGAGAGTTGCAGCAAGAAGATGGACATCAACGTAGCCCAATCCTTTTCCCATGACATTGTGGCCTTCGATGAAAGCAAGTACTTCTTTGTGCTCTACCAGAACAGCCATTGGCAGAGCTTCCAGAAGCGAGATGATGCCCGTTCTGTTCTTGAGATTTCCGCACGCGAGTTCCCCTACGATGAATGGATGACACACGACCTCTCCATTGTTGAGTAGATCCACCAGTCCGTAATTGGTTTCGCGGAAATGGGACACCCAGATTGAGGTATCAACGAGAACCATTTAAGTATTGCGCCTCCTCGGTACTTGCTTCAGCAGCTTCTCGGTGCCTCCCAGTTTAGCAAGCCTCTTTCCGCTTTCTCTTGCTACGAGTGCCTCCAGTCCGAGCTTTACCAGTGTGGTCTTCTCCTTTATGCCCGTCATTTTGGATGCCCGGTCAATGAGGCTGTCTTCGATATTGAGTGTTGTTCTCATGGCGCCACCTCTCTAAATGATATGCATAAGTATGCCAATATAATGCATACATGTCAAGTGATGTCAGATAACACAAAGTTGAGCCAGAGGCAGGTTTATTGCCGATTGGCTCCAGCGTTGGAACTGTTTTTTGTCTTTATTCATATCTTAACTTTTAATAAGAGGAGAACCCACCATTTTAAGAACCTTCTTTTTTTCTCTCCTGTGCTTTAACAAAGACATTTTTAAAAAGGTTTCCATGCTTGCTTGCACTGTGCAAGTAAAATATACCTAATTGTCCAGATCAAAGCCTGTATTTGATTTACGGAGATTTTAAATTTTGCAGAAACATTTTCTGCAATTGTTGCAGACACTGTGTCTGCAAAGTCTCATTATTGAAGATTTATAACTGTTTATTTTACTTCCCGCCATCTGATTAATTGAAATGTTGAAGGACGTTGTATTATTTTTCAGGTTTGATGGCTATTTCTTCAAGGCTCTGTCCTTGTCTGGCAAGAAGAGTCCAGAGGTCAGAGTAGAAAAAATTATCAATAGTCTTTATGTGTTGGGAAAGTAATGGATGCGTAATCATATTGGGGCGGATGTCGCAGTAATAAACACCGTCAAGCGGATTCAGCTTGATCGTGTACGCCTTGAAGTGACCTGGTAGAAATGTTGCTGAAATGCCGTACCCATGCTCTTTTTTTGTCTTTTTACGCTGTACATCATTTAGAAAAATGGCAATGTGAGACAAATATGTATTGGTGAGCCTGTTGTATAAAAACTTGTCCATGAAAACCTTGTCAATGCGGTCTTTGCTGGAAGTTTTAACAGAACCTATGATTTTCAGCTCTCCTGTTTTGCTTATCATTAAATCATGTTGGTAGGCTGATTTAAAAAGTTCTGTTCCATCATCATCTTTTACAGGCACTTGCATGACACCTGATACACAATCTACGTCAAGGGAAACAATCAGTAAACGGATAAGTCGCTCAAATAAATCGCCATTTACTTTTCGGGCTTGGTTTGATTTTCCGGCAGGTAGCGCATCGAGTGTTGCGCCGATTGATTGCTGGATTGTATAGATGGTGCGGTTGATGTTTTCTCTAAATTCGTCTGATGGCCGTTCTCCGTTTTTTATCTGTTCAAGTGTTTCTATAAACTGCTTTGCGCTGTTTTCAAAATTATCAGCGTCGTACATGAGCAGAGTGTTGAGGGGGCGGGTAATGTTGTAATATCCATCTTTTTGGTATTGGAAAAATTGATAGTGGTTTTCGTTCTTGGAGATGATACGGGCTTGCAGCCCTGTCTCTACATATTCCAGATAGCGGGTGCAAAACGTGATGTAGCTTTCTACCGTGAGGAATAGGTCTTTGTTGACGACACTGTTTACAAGTTTTGTAATATTCATCGTATGGATTCCCTCCGAGCTGCGGTTTTCCGGTCGTGGGCAATCCATTCGTCTTTAGTCATTCGCCTGACGTTTTTTAACCGTTCTATTGCCCATTGATTATAGTTGATGTCCATGTCACACCCCATCCAGCGGCGTTTTAGTTGCTCCGCAACAACTATCGTGGTGCCAGACCCGGAAAAGGGGTCGATGACGAGATCACCTTCATTGGAAGATGCAAGAACAAATTTTCTCAAAAGTTCTTCTGGTTTTTGTGTTGGGTGTGGGGTTTTCTCACCCATGCCGTTGCAGGTGGTTGGAATGTCAATTACATCTTTTGGTTTTGCGCCTTTAGGGTTTGGTATCCAGTTGTCACGCTGCTTGTTTCCGTTGCCACCGTATGCGCTTGTTTCTGCTTGTGGATGCGACGGATATTTGAGCGTATGCGCTCCGTAAGGAGTGCGTACATCGTCAATGTTTAGTTTGCAAGCGTCTGTTTTGCGGAAGTGGATGATGCTCTCATGCGACCGCCCCCACTCATTCCCTAAATTAGCTTTGTTTTTGTAATGCCAGATAAGCCAGCGACAATGCTTGAAATACTTCGATGCAGGGTGTTTGATATCCGCTAATATTTCAGAGAACCCGCACACATATAAAGAACCGGTAGGCTTCAAAACTCGGGAGGCTTGAGCGATCCACTTGATTGACCACTCAATATATTTCTCCTGACTCTCAAAATTGTCCCATTCAGCTTTTTTGATGTTATAGGGCGGGTCAGCAAAAACAAGGTCAACGCACGAAGCGGGAAGAGACTCAAGCCACTTAATAGAATCTCCTTGGAACAGCCGACCATTTGGATGTTCATATTGCAACTGGAAACGCGTTGAAACAGCAGGAAATGCAACATCTGTTTTTTGTCTCTGTCTTATTTCGTCGGGTGCGAATATAGACAATTGTTCCATTACGTACTGGTCGAGAGCCTGCCAGCCAGCACCGGAGCAACTTTCAATGGAATATGTCATTTTGTTCCTCCGTACATTGATATTTTGACAATGTACCATGAAATATTAATGGCGAGGTAATCAATTCCAGCACTTTTTTTAGCGCACCTCAAGGGCGCTCGGTTCTGTTTTAATTCGGTTTTTAGGCTTGTCGTCTAACATAGAGGTGCGAGTCGCGTTTTTTTGCGGATTAGCAGCACCGCTTCGATGGAGCGCTTCTATGCCTTTTGCCCTTATCACTCTGCTTTCCCATATTTTTGTTTATTATACCTTCTATTCTGTTTTTTGTCTTCTTCTTATTTCAACTTTCAATAAGAAGAAGGCATACCATTTTCAAGAACCTTCTTTCTTTGCTTTCCTGCACTTTAACAAAGACATTTTTAAAAAGAGTCCCATATTTTGCTTGCACTGTGCAAGCAAAATATATCTAATTGCCTAAATCAAAGCCTATAGTGAATTTACGGGGATTTTAAATTTTGCAGCAACAGTTGCTAAAATTGTTGCAGACACTGTGTCAGCAGAGTCTCATTAATGAAGATTTATGACTGTTTATTTTACTTACTGCCAGTTGTTTAATTAAAATATTGGATGTCCCATAAGTGTGTCCCGAGCTACATAAAATAAGTAACTGGTTACTACCGGCGGGAGAGGTCGATGAAGGACGTAGAGGCAACTTGACCTCGTTAGGGACAATTATGGGCCTCTCACCAGAATTATGCAACCTGGATAAAGGATGATAGGCAGCGCTTTTATGCATGCCGGATAATGATAACGATGAGGTGCGGATTCGTTTTAGAGTGAGAATATTCGCCGGACATATATAAAGTTCTATAAGGGAACTGACAGGAGAGGTTTGTACTGAAAAGGTAGTGCGTTATAACAGAATGATTTTATATGGATTATTTTTTAGTGAAAAATTGCTTGACAGGAGGAGTATGGGATGTCCCTATCTCCCTCTATTCCTAACGGTAGCGATGAGCAGTATCCGTCTAATCTGGCGGATTTTTGCCAGTATTAGGCGGATACTGCTCGATTGTTTGTTAGGCGGCGCCTTGCGCCGCATCCTTTAAATAATTGAGCAAGCTCATCGCTACCGTTAAGCGGCTGGCAAAGAAACGTAGTGGATTTGCCAGTCCGGCTTGAGCCGTTGGTTATGGTTCTCCCTCAATTGGATTTTTAATAAAATCTAAAAATAAATTACCAATTTCCGTTGTGCGATGGGTAACGCAACCATGCGATTTTTCAGTAGTAATAAGTGATTTTGAAGATAAATCATTCCAGACGTACATGAAGAAGCCTTTTTCTCTCAATTCAGAAAATTCGCTTCCTAACTGGTCCATCCAACCTGCTAAATCGCGCTCTGGGGTCTCCGAATACGTTACTTGAACTTTGCAAAGTTCAAGTACTCTTAAATGCCATACAGACAAAGTATCTATGAGAGACAAGAATAAATGTTGGAGAGTTTCTTCAGGTGGATTAGGTAGAGCTGAATTTAGAATTGCACTTTTTAATGTCTCACGTTTTTCACGATTAATTGTTTTTATTGCAATCCGGGTAGCTTCTATTGCCGTATCGATGAATCCATCATTTGCCTGCAACGATTCAAGCACTACCCCCATTCTTTCCTCAAGAGTTGCGAGTCCTTTCCCAATCTCTTCCATCCATTGATTGCGTCTTTTCTCAAGAGGAGGAGTAACTATTACGTTCAATAATTCTATTGCAGCAGTACCAGCAAAAGGAATGACTCCGAGGCCAGCCCGCGTCACGGCATGAGTAGCATCGCCAGTATTGAACTTTGGTGGTTTGTATTTTTCTTCATTATTCATTTTTCACCATAACAACAAAATCAGCGGCGGCTGTAAGACGTCCGCTGGATTGCCGGGTTGGGCAGTGTCTTCTCCTATGCCTGTAATTGCAATGGTATCTCCGGTATCTGTGCACTCTTGCGTGCGTTACATGCTCGATGAGCGAGCTGGCTGTTTTCTGGCACGGTTTTCCCGCCTTTACTGTACGGAGTAATGTGGTCAACAGTGCAATCTTCGAACGAGTGGATTTGATTATTGCAGAGCGCACATTTATTTGACTTGGTATATAGTTCTTTACGGAAGTCAAAACTAAAGAATCTAGGCTCCACAAACGCTCCATCGAATATCGGATCCACTAATTGTCGGAATTTCTTCCATCGGATCATCGTTTGGGCTGTGCCAGCGGTATGCTTAGATATAGCATTTTGGAGATCGATATCTGTTATGATTACAAGAAGATATTGTTCCCGTATCTGCTCGGCTACTTCCTGAACTTGAGCTGGATTCCGATTCATGAGCGCCGCAAATTGAATGTCTAGTGCTGCTATCGAAAACTTACTTTCCCACTTTCCTACGTTATTCTTACCTATTGCATACAGTCTTGCCGCTTTGTCACCGAAGACAGCGTAAATGTTCTGAATAGTTTGCTTGAAGAACGAGGCATGACTCTTTAACGCCTGCTCCTCGCGAGGGGCATACTGACCCATATACTCATTTAAAAACCTCTTGAGATTGCCCGTATATTGCTCTAAACGGTTGGCAAATACTAAGACACGGAGGATCATTTCGCGTTCCTTGAATCTTTGCTCGGGCACGATACCCCCTTTGACTTTGCGCCAATAGTTCTCCTTTTCGAGTTCGGCCAACAGGTCATTGAATGGACCACGATAGACACAATTTCGTAGCTCCTGCTCATTTAGAACCATCGAACCGCGATTAAGGCGCTCAAAAACCTCATACCGCAGCTCAGTGTTCCCTGCAGAATCTATTACAATGCTTCGAATGGGTGCATCAAGAATCTTCTCTTGCTGTTTTGGCTCTAAGTCTTTGAAGTATTTAGTGTTGAGGCTGCTCATTCGCTGGAGCTTTTGTAAAGGAAACTTGTTGGCCACATAATTAATCAGTGTTGTCAACCGCTGCTGACCATCGATCATTTCCAAACGCCCTTCGGCAACCTTACCAAAGTAGATTGGCGGCACAGGTATCTCGAGGAATAGAGATTCTATTAATCGAGACGGAAGTTCCGGTCGAAAGTCCCACACGTACTCTCTTTGAAACTTTGGTTGAAGATCTAGCTGACCGCGGTCGAGTTTATCTCTCAAAGCACTTATGGTCCAATCGTGTATCTGACTTGTGATAGGACGGTCATCTGATTTGGTAACCGGTTCATCTTCCCCATTCTCAGGTTCCAACTCGTCTTCAGTGCTGGCATATACTGTCTCGGTTACCTTCGACGTCTGCAAGTCGGACACCTCGTTCTTGAAGCTGTATTCGGCATCCTCCTTGACAGGGGGTTCCGAGTTTGCAGTTGCTTTGATTTGATCACTTCCAATTGCTAATTGAAAACGAATCTGATCGTTAATACCTGTGTCAGCCAGTGGAGGGTCCGTGGACAACCCGGATAAAGCGAGAGTCTGTTCAATCTCCCTCAATACGTTGGCGCCGCGGCGCTTATGCCCGAACCATTTCAAGATTACTCTAACCTTGTATTTTCCCGAAAGGTTCCCATTCTTCAAGCTTTGCACTAAATCAAGAATCTTCTTCTCAGAAGTGCTCGTCATTTATCCTCCCTCTGGCTTGCCGATTCATGCCCAACACTTAATATACCAATATACTTTTTCTCAATACTATAATTGTGCTAAGGAAAAAGCAAGGTAAAATATTTAATGAAATTAAAGAAATATAGAATATTAAAGGTGACGATATGGTTTTTGTTGATATTACACAGATAAAAGGAATATACTTTTTTTGTGGAGTAATTGGAACGAGAAAAACGTTTTGAGATAGGGGGATACAAAGAAGGAATTAAAAATAAATTATGTATTATTTATTGCCATATTAGCACCAGCGTGAAGGCTGGTGCTAATATGGCTTGAAGTGGGCGACGGCATGTTGGAAATTTTCAGATGTGGATGGGCTGTAAGCTTTGCAGGCTGGAGACGTACTGAATGTACGTCGGAAGATCGCAAGGAGCAGCAGACCGCCGCAGGTGGAAATTTGCATCATGCCGTCGCCCGGCCAAGAGAAAAACTCGAAAAACATTAATGAACTTTTATAAAATCCCAGGGCATAATCTCATCATTACCCCGTTCCCTCAACGCGTAAAAATTCAGATTAATAGCGCTGTCCTTCATTATTCTGCTTAAGCTTACTCCGTCTGCAAATTTCATGATAACATCTTTCAGCCTTCTGTCGCCTCTGGCGAGCACTGCCTGGATAAAACTGTACTTTACGGACTCATGGGTAAAATAGGTATTGTCAACTTTGCTTAAGGCTCTTTTCAACCAGTTTATCTTGTCCTTCAGTTCATCCATATCATTCATGGGAAGCCGCTGAAAAGGAGTGAAGGGCTTGGGCACAAAGGGGCTCGCGTGAACGGTGACGCTGCCGACAAAACCTCTTTTCGCGCCTTCCTTAACCATTACATGCTTTATGTGCTTCACAAGTTCAACAATACTCTCTATGTCTTCCATCGTCTCTTCCGGCAGGCCGATCATGAAATAGAGTTTCAGATTAAAGGGCTTGATTTTAAGTATAGCGGCTAATTTATCGTAAATCTCCTGATCCGATAATGGCTTGCCGATAATGATCCTCAGTTTTTCCGTGCCTGCCTCAATGCCGAAAGTCAATGTCTTAATCTCATCCTGCATAAGCTCTATAATTGAAAGTGGTATTTCATCAAGCCTCAGAGACGGAAAATGGACGCGCTTACCTGATTCTCTCAGCGCGGCAGTAATTTCCAGAAGATGCGGATGGAATGAAACTCCTCCTCCGATAATGCCGATATCCTCCACATCCGTTTTGAGCGGGAGGATTTTATCGCAGACAAAACGGTAGGAATTTCCCAAAAGGCAGAACGGGCATTTTGACGGACAGCCCCTCGTCCCTTCCAAAAGGAACATGTTGGAAAATTCGGTTTTATCAGAGATAACGGCAGATGTTCCCAGGGTTTTGCCTCTGTATCTGTTTATCTCTACGGTAAAATCTTCCGGTGTAAAAGATCCGACGGTCCCATCCTGCCTGTACGAAACCTTAAGCCCTGCCGGATTATAGACCCAGTCGAATCCGCTCAGTTCATCAATAACTTCGTCCCTGTCTTTGACGATTATTTTCCTGAACTTTTCCATAAAATCCGGAATTGTCGATTCAATGTCGCCCATGATAAAGAGGTCAATAAAGCTGTGGATGGGCTCCGGGTTTGAAATTACGCAGATACCCCCGGCAACAATGACGGGATCGTCCTCTATTCTTTCTTCGGAATGCACGGGTATTGAAGAAAGACGCAAAATCTTCGGAATATTAATAAAATCCATTTCAAAGGATATTGTAAAAAATACGCATTTAAAGGATTTAAGCGGTCTTCCGCTTTCAATGGATATACATTCACCGTTGTCTTCGAGGAAACACCTTTCGCAGACAACGTCATCATAACTGTTAAGCGTTTTATACAGGATATGGGCAGCGAGATTGGACATGCCTATGTAGTACGTGTTTGGAAATACCACGCACACAGGTATTTTGCCGCCCCATTTTTTTACTATTGTCCCGTTCTCGGATGCAAGAAGCTCTTTTCGTCCTGCACCCTGCTTTTTCAATTGATTGGACAACACACGCCGCATGATTCATGCCAAGCGTTTAGCTGATATAAATACACTACATTCTATACTGTCCACCGTCCGCTGTTCACTGTTCACTGTTCACTACTTAATCCGCCTGCTTCCTCAAAAAAGTCGGAATATCGTACCTGTCGTCGTCAATATCAATAATGTCGCTTTTCATCTTTATCTCTTTGTAGTCTATTGCAACCTTCTTCTTCATAAAAGGAGGAAGGTCTTCATTGTCAAAAAGCCTGCTTTTGCTGAGCATATCATTTACATCCTCTTCAATAACAGCCTTCTCTTCAAAACCGGTAGCGATGACCGTTATCCTCATTGAATTTTCCATAGACTCGTCATAGACAAGTCCCCATATGATCTTTGCTTCGTCATGGGCCTGTTCCTGGATTAACGAGGAGGCTTCGTGCACTTCATGGAGAGTCATGTCCTGATTGCCTGTTACGTTTATCAATACCCCTCTTGCGCCGTGTATGGAAATATCTTCAAGAAGCGGACTTTGTATGGCCTTCTGTGCTGCATCCCTTGCCCTGTTTTCACCGGAGGATTCGCCTATACCCATAATCGCCATTCCCCGCTCGCTCATGATCGTCTTGACATCAGCGAAATCTACTACTACGTGACCTGACCCTACTATCAGATCCGATATACTTCTGACAGCATTGAGGAGCACCTCGTCTGCCTTGTAAAAGGCTTCCATGATGGTCATGTGTTTGCCGCCGATAGACAGGAGTCTCTGGTTCGGGATGGTAATAAGAGAGTCAACACGGGTTTTTAGCTGAACCACCCCGTTCTCTGCCTGTTTCATTCTGTCTTTTCCTTCAAAAGCAAAGGGCTTTGTGGTAATTGCCACCGTTAAGGCGCCCAGTTCCTTTGAAATCTCCGCGATGACTGCAGACGCACCTGTTCCGGTGCCGCCTCCGAGCCCGCAGGTGATAAAGACCATATCAGCCCCTTTTAAGTGCTCGATAATCTTTTCCGTGTCTTCCATGGCCGCCTTCCTGCCCACATCCGGGTCCGCGCCTGCGCCGAGCCCTCTGGTCAGTTTGCTCCCGATCTGTATTTTAACGCTGGCCTTGCATGTGCTCAAGGACTTGACATCCGTATTAACTCCTATAAACTCAACACCGGGGACACCCGCGTCCACCATGTTGTTCAAAGCATTGCATCCTCCTCCCCCTACCCCTACAACTTTTAATTTTGCTGAAAAACCGTTATCCTCATCCATATAAAAGACTCTACTCACAACAACACCTCCTTAGAAAATTTCTTTAAACCATTCTCTCGTTTTGTTGAGAAGATTATTACCGCTTAATAATTTCATTAATGATTGCGAGCCTCCATACTTCTTGCCACGCTTTATATTGGAATGTTTGAATCCGTATACAAGAAGTCCCACTCCTGTTGCATATATAGGATTGTTAACCACATCGACAAGACCACCCACACCTACAGGAAATCCCCTTCTTGTAGGAAGGTTGAATATATTTTCAGCAAGTTCGGGAATGCCTTCAAGGTTCGCGCACCCTCCGGTGATGACAACGCCCGATGCAAGTAATCTTTCAAATCCTGATTTCTTGATCTCGTCATAGATCATGGAGGATATCTCTTCAACCCTCGGTTCGATTATGTCCGCAAGGGTTTTCCGCATAAGCGTTCTCGGTTTCCTCCCGCCTACACTGGGGACTTCAATGGTTTCATTAGCGCCTATCATGCTCGAAAAAGCGCAGCCGTATTTCTTTTTTATTTTCTCCGCATCCTCAACAGGCGTTCGCAAACCGATTGCAATGTCGTTCGTAATACTGCTCCCTCCAAAGGGCAGCACCGACGTATGCTTTATGCTTCCCGTTGAATATACGGCAATATCACTTGTGCCGCCGCCGATATCAACCAGAGCAACGCCGATCTCTTTTTCTTCAGGCGTGAGAACAGCCGCCGATGAAGCAAGCTGTCCGAGAATAACATCATCTACTGTAAGCCCTGCCATACGACAGCACTTTATTATATTCTGTCCGGAGGAGACGCTGCCGGTAACAATATGCACCTTTACCTCAAGTCTGACCCCTGTAATTCCAAGGGGGTCCCGTATCCCATCCTGGTCGTCAATGATAAATTCCTGGGGAATGACATGAAGGAGTTCCCTGTCCGCCGGAATTGCGATTGCCTTTGCAGCATCAATCGCCCTTGCTATATCGTCAGGCTTCACTTCTTTCTCTTTAATTGCAACAACGCCATTGCTGTTGAAACTCTTGGTGTGAGCACCCCCTATGCCTGCCAGACAGTTGCTGATCTTTATGCCTGCCATTAATTCTGCTTCTTCAACAGCCTTTTTTATTGAAGTAATAGTGCTTTCCATATTTACAACAACGCCTTTTCTCAGACCCGTAGAAGGGTAAGACCCTATGCCTACTATGTGTATATTTCCCTCGGCTACCTTTCCCACAACAACACATATCTTTGTGGTTCCGATATCAAGCCCTACGAGAAGTTCGTCTTCTCTAACCATATTCTACCCCTTCCTTTCCTGGATAATTCCGCCCTTTTCAAACCTTGCGTCTATACACTTTATCATAAGCCCCCGTTTTTTTGCGTCTTCAAGTATGGATACGGCCCTTTTCAGCCTTTCTTTCTGATCTTCCTTGCCGAGCACTATCTCCACCCCGTCTTCCGCGCCAAAAACAGTGACACTGCCTTCATCATATGCAATTTCCGATATGGCATCTTTCTTTATAATCCCTTCCACAATCCAGCCGTTGGTTTCCCTGTATAAGCTCTTTACATCCGCCTTGTTTCCGGCATTAATAACAAACATATTCATCGTATCGCCTTTTGTTAAACCTTTATATGGTTCCCCGTATTCATCGAGCACACTGACGCTGCCCTCTTTATTCACCCATAGGGCTGAAGGTGTTTTTTCCTTCACGTCAATAATGATGGAAAAAGGGAAAACTCTCTTTATTCTTACCTCTTTTACAAATGGATGCGACGTAATGACATCTTTCATCTTTTGAACATCTATCCTGAAGAGGTTCCCCTTCGTGAATGGCGATATCCTGCCCATAATATCGTTATCTCCCAACTGACTTGCCCCGTTTATTCTGATATTCTTTATGAAGAACAGAGGCTCATCTTTTGAAAATATGTATATCATCGTGAGCATAGACAATATGCATACCGGCACAAGAAAAAATAAGTACAGGGTTTTTTTCATGTTTTTAAAGACGCCTCCTTTAAAATTTCTTCAACAAGGCTGTCAAAGGACTTGCCGAGATATTCCCAGGCCTTCGGCACAAGGGATGTTTCCGTCATGCCCGGGGAGGTATTGATATCTATTATAAGCGGGATATCTCCCTCAACCATCATATCAATCCTGGCACACCCTGAAAGCTCAAAGGTTTTATATACTATAAGCGCATAGTCCTGCGCTTTTTTCTCAACTTTTTTGCTGATCTTTGCAGGTATTATATATTCCGTCATCCCCTTGGTGTATTTTGCCTCAAAATCATAAAACCCCTTTAACGGTTTTACCTTAATAACAGGCAACACCTCATTATTTGCTATACCGACTGTTATTTCCTCGCCCTGAATATACTTTTCTATCAGGACTTTTTTATCATATTTCAGGCCATTTTTGATTGCCTCATCCTTTTCTTTAATATTTCGCACAATAGATATACCGATTGTGGAACCTTCATTGGCCGGTTTAACTACAAAAGGCATGGGGAACTTAACTTTATCTCCGGCCTGACAGACTGCATAGGCAGGAGTAGGCAGCCCAATGCTGTCCAACAACATTTTCATTATTACCTTATCTATTGAGATAGCCGAACCAAGCACACCGGAACCGGTATAGGGAATACCCATCATTTCGAGGAGCCCCTGGGCTGTACCGTCTTCACCCCATTTGCCGTGAAGGGCGATGAAGACAACCTGAACTTTCTGCTTTTTCAAACTCTCTACAAGGTTATTTTCCGCGTCTATTCCCACGGCGTTATAGCCGCTATGTATAAGGCTCTGAAGAATTGCCTTTCCGCTCTTCAAAGAAATCTCTCTTTCCGAGGATTTCCCGCCCATCAAAACCCCTATCTTTTTGTCTTTCATATTACCTTCACCCATTGTTCCGGCTCACCGCTGAACCGTTCAAGCCGTTCAAACTGTTTAAGCTGTTTAAGCTGTTTAAGCTGTTTGAACTGTTTGAACTGTTTGAACTGTTTAAGCTGTTTGAACTGTTTGAACTGCTTGAACCGCTTGAACCATTTGAACGTTTTGAGCTGTTTGAACGGCTTGAACCGCTTCTTTTAGTTTTCATCAAATCCCCACATTTCCACTTCTTCCTCCAAGGCAACCCCCAGTTTTTCAAATACCTCTTTTTTAATTCTGTCAATGAGCGTCTTTATGTCCTGGGCTGTGGCACGGCCAAGGTTCACAATAAAATTCGTATGTTTCCCGGAAACACAGGCGTCGCCGATCTTCAAGCCGCGCAGCCCTGCCTTTTCCACATACTGCCATGCAGGTTCTTTGTCCGTGCTCTTGAATATTGAACCGGATGAAGGGAATTCCATGGGATGTCTCTTTTTTCTTTCAACAAAAACATATTCCATGTCTTCCTGTATCTTATCCCTGTCTCCTGAATTTAGCCGAAAAACGGCATTTATCACACATTCTGTAGTTTTTACAAACGATGATCTGTAATTGAATGAAAGGGCATTCCTGTCAAATGTTGTAATACTTCCCTTATCATTCACTATAGTTACACCCTCCAATACATCAGAGATGGATGCGCCGAAACTCCCGGCATTCATTTTGATTCCGCCGCCCACAGTACCCGGTATCCAGTACAGTTTTTCAAGCCCGGCAAGCCCCCTCATAGCGCTGTCTTTTATGAATCCTTTTAATGAGGCGCCTCCGGAAACCTTTACCACAGCGCCTTCCTGAGTCTTTTCATGCTTTAAGCACCGCATCCTTGTTATTCTTATGATTGCTCCATTAAAACCTTTATCATGTACAATTATATTCGTCCCGTTGCCTACAAACCTGTATTTGACTCCCTCTTCTCTTAAAATACGCATCGTCTTAAGCAGATCAGCCTCATCTGCGGGGTAAACAAGGTATTTTACAGGACCGCCCACTTTCATGGATGTGTACCTTTTCATGGGCACATCCTTTATAACAGTCCCTTTTATTCCCCAATCTCTCAATCTCTCCCTGCCTTTTACTTTTCACTGTTCACCGCGGACAGGTTTGGAACCTGCCCCTACTATTCACTATTCACTGTTCACTGTTTCTTGCCATTCCGCTTTGAGTCTGTCGCATATCTTATTAATGTCGCCTGCACCGAGGGCAACAACCGTATCACCGGCCTTGGCAAGCTCAAGAATCTTTTCAGCCGCATCTTCCTTTGTCTGGGCAAAAAACACGTTTTTGTGCCCGCTGGCGCGTATATTTTCGGCAAAGATCATCCCGCTGACGCCTTCTATTTTTTCTTCAGAAGCTGCATATATCTCAGTAACTATCAGGATATCAGCTTCATTGAATGAGGTTATAAAATCATCCATCAACGCCTTTGTTCTCGTGTATCTGTGAGGCTGAAATGCGACAATAATTCTTTCTTTGCATATCTTTCTTATTGCCGACAGCGTAGCCTTAACCTCTGTGGGATGATGCCCGTAATCGTCAATAAGCTTTATGTACCCGTCCCATTTTACTTCGAGCCTCCTCTGGACGCCTGAAAATGTTTCCAGCGCTTCCGCGATCCTGGAAAAAGGAACATCAAGCTCTATACCGACGCCGCAAGCAGCCAGTGCGTTGACAACATTATGAATGCCGGGCATGGCAAGATTAATCGTACCCAATTCATACCCCTTATAAATTACCTTAAAACTTGTTCCTGATTCATTGTACGTAATACCATCCGCTCTCAGGTCTGCCTGTTTTGAAAGTCCGTAGGTCATATATCTTCTTTTCAATTGAGGGATAAGACTCTGGACATTCGCATTATCAATGCATATGATGTCAAGCCCGTAAAAAGGCACTTTATTGAGAAAGGTTAAAAATGCAGACTTTATATCGTTGATATCCTTATAGAAATCAAGATGCTCCAGATCTATGTTTGTTGTCACGGCAATTGTCGGGAAAAGAAGAAGAAATGTCCCGTCGCTTTCGTCCGCTTCTGCCACAAGGAATTTGCTGTCGCCAAGCTTTGCATTGCTGCCGAGACTGTTCAGCTTTCCGCCGATGACGCATGTCGGGTCCAAACCGGCATGTCCGAGGATCGTGGAAACTATAGATGTTGTTGTTGTTTTCCCGTGAGAACCTGCCACGGCAACACTATATTTCATCCTCATTAGTTCGGCAAGCATTTCTGCCCGCTGTATTACTGGAACAAAAATCTCTTTTGCCTTCTGTATCTCAGGATTGTCGGGCTTTACCGCCGATGATATGACAACCACGTCGGCATCCTCAACATTTTCTTTTTTATGACCATAAAATATCTTTGCGCCAAGCTGCTCAAGCCTTTCGGTGGTATCGGTCTTCCTGATATCCGAGCCTGTAACGGTAAAATCGAGATTTAACAGCACTTCAGCAATACCGCTCATCCCGATGCCGCCGATACCGACAAAGTGTATCTTCTCTATCTTGTGAAGAACCATATTCAACCCCTGCCTGCGGTTATCTGTTCACGATCTGCATATTTAAACTTTAAAGTATTCAGCATTTCTCCTTATCCGTAAACTGTGAACTTATTTTTGCTTTCCTTTTATCTCTTCCTGCATCTTAGAAATGATCCTTTCTTGCGAATCATCAACATAGAGCCTGCCGATATTTTCACCCATCTGCTTCAGTAATACCGGCTCATTCATGAGGTGTTTTATCACGCCGTGAAGCCTTTCTCCGCTTGCCTCATCATTGCCTATTATGTATCCCCCGCCGGCATTCTCCACATGGGAGGCATTTTTCCATTGATGCTGTGCCGCGGAAAATGGATAAGGTATGAGTATTGCCGCTTTCCTGAAATATGCAAGCTCAAAAATAGTTGAGGCTCCTGATCTTGATATAACTACATCGGACCGGTTGTAGTAATGAGCCATATTGTCGGTAAAAGGAAAAACTTCGTGTCTTACATTCGTTTTTTCATATGCAGCTTTTATATGCTCATAGTCTTCCGCGCCTGTCTGGTGGTAAATAACAATATTTTTGTAGCCCTCTATATAAGGCAGCAAGGAAAGAACAGACTCGTTGATGCTTTTTGCGCCTCTGCTCCCACCGAATACAAAAATCCCGAAGGTTTCATCGTTTTTTATTTCCCTGGGACCTTTTACAGCCTGCCTTACGGGATTGCCCGTATAATATACGTCTTTGCTTTTCAGTAATTGGCTTGACTCTTCAAAACTCACGAATGTTGCCTTTGCATATTTTGAAAGCACCTTATTTGCAAGCCCCGGCTCGGCATTCTGTTCATGAAGAAAGACCGGTATACCAAGGATAGCGCCTGCAAAAATTACCGGTACGGATGTAAAACCTCCCATACCCAGAATCGCATCAGGTTTCTCTTTATTTATAATCCCCAAACAGGTAAATATGCCTTTCAGAATATAAAAGAGCGTGGCAATCTTATATACTGCGCTTCTGCCCAGAAACTGACGCGCTTCAACAAAAAGAAGCCTGAATCCGTGCTGTGGGATAATTTTACTTTCAAGTCCGTAAGTCGTCCCGATAAATACCACCTGGTTTTCCTGTCCCTGCGCGACAAAGGTCTCAGCTACGGCAATGCCGGGAAAGATATGTCCCCCGGTCCCTCCTGCAGATATGATGAGTTTCATATACGCTCCTTATCCGCTTTGAGCATTATCCCGATAAGCGGCGTTAACACAAGGAGAGCTGTTACAGGTTGATATAAGAGCCCGGTTGAAAATTTCAAAGCCAGTACCATAAAAATATCGGATGCAATAAAAATAAAACCGAAAAATACCATGAGTTTGACAAAATTACTCTTTTTTACAAATTCTACAAAAGCCAGGATTAAAAATCCAAATGATGCTGCAAGAAGCAGATATTTTTCCACATCGTTTATCTTTACCCCGCCGCCAAGTATGTTCACATTCTTGTTGAAAAAAAGCAGGGCCATGACAATAGCAAGCGTATATCCTGCTATGAATGGAATCAAACGGTTTTTTCCTATTATGAAAAGAAAAAACATGGCGGCAATGGACATAGGGACAATAAAAAGCGGCTTCCCTATCATATAAAAATTGAAAGCAGAAGAAAGAAAAAGGATTGAAAGGGCTGCAGCTTCTTTGAACAAGCTCTTCCCTTTTTCTTCAATCGTAATCATATAAAAGGTTAATCCGTAAAAAGAGATAAATACAATAAGTGCGTCAAAGGGATATTGGACATTTATCTTCGGATAAACACAGAAAAGCACTGTCACTGCAAGGACAAAACATATAAAGGGATATTTCATCGCGGCGATATACCTTGCCGGGATGAAATATATAAGATAGGCAGCTCCAAGACCAAGGCAGATCATCAGGACCTTGACAATATTAAGCTCACGAAAAAAACCGTAAAGCAGAATAGAGGCTGCCATATAAACAAATATCTTCTTCAAAGCGATTCCACCATCTCCTTAAATATGTTTCCCCTCTCTTTGTAGTCTTTAAACATATCAAAGCTGCTGCACATGGGAGAAAAGAGTACCGCATCTCCAGCCGCGGAAACATCATACGCTTTCTTTACTGCTGCACTCAGATCATCTTCAATGTAAGTCTTCGTATATCCGCCCAGTTCATCCGATATCCGTTGGCTTGATTCTCCTATAAGTATCATGGCCTTTACCTTTTTCATGAGGTCTCCCATGACTTTATAACTCCCGCCCTTATCTCTGCCGCCTGCAATAAGCACCACATTTTTTTCCATGCTTTCCAAAGCCCTTTTTGTAGCATCTACGTTTGTAGCTTTTGAATCATTGTAGAATTTTACTCCCTCCAATTCCCTCACAGGCTCAACCCTGTGGGGCAGTCCCCTGAAGCTTTTGAGCGCCTCTTCAACAATACCCCGATCAATGCCGTATATATGGGATACAAGGAGCGCTGAAAGGATGTTTTCCGTATTGTGAATACCCACAAGCGGAGATATATCTCTTCTATACGTGGTTTCTCTTCCCATTAACCTGACAAACATAAAGTCGTTGAAGAAGAAGGCCCCCTCCTTTAATATCGTATTGCTTTTAAAAAATAGCGTCTTTGCCTTTATCTCCTTCTCAATGGAGAGGTCTTTATTAAATATGGCCCAGTCTGTCTCCTGCTGGTTTTCAAAGATTCTGTACTTTGCGGCCTTGTATTCGTCAAAGCTCCTGTATCTGTCGAGGTGGTCTTCGGTAAGATTCAAAAGAATTGCCGTATCCGGGCGAAAGGTTTCAATCGTCTCAAGCTGGAAACTGCTGATTTCAAGTATGACATATTTTGCCTTTTTTCCTTCCAGCACATAGTTTATAAGGGGATTGCCGATATTGCCGCCCACAAAAACAGATCCGCAAGCCTTGTCAAATATCTCGCCGATAAGGGATGTTACGGTAGTTTTCCCGTTTGTTCCTGTTATTGCGATAATAGGTTCATTCACAAATGAAGATGCAAGCTCAATTTCTCCTATTATCTTTGTCCCGCTTTTACGCGCCTCCTGAAGATAGGGCATCTCGCTGTCAACCCCTGGACTTATAACAATCAGCGGAAAACCGAGAAAATCTTCTCTCTTATTGCTTCCGAAACGACCTTCAAATTCAATGCCTTGCAGTTCACCTAATGCTCCTGCAAGTTCCTCTTCTGTTTTTGTATCAGTAATGGTAATATTTTTTCCCATACTGCTTAAAAATTTTGCCGTTGCAATACCTGTTTTGCCGAGACCGACAATAAGTATATTATCCGGAAGGTTCATATTGCCGCCCCTTTTGTCCGGGATACAAGCCAAGAACCTGCGAGTATGTAAAGAATAGACTGTGAACCGTAAGTTTTATACATCTTCCTCACCTCAGTTTTAGCGTACTTAACGCCAGAAGCGCAAGAATGAAAGAAATGATCCAGAAACGCACTACAATCTTCCCCTCATTCCACCCCTTCAGTTCATAGTGGTGGTGTATCGGCGCCATTCTGAAAACCCGCTTTCCCCTGCATTTAAAGGAAAGCACCTGGATAATTACCGATAAAGTTTCTATCACGAATATCCCGCCTGCAATTACAAGCAAAATCTCCTGTTTTATGATAATGGCAATAACAGCAAGTGACGCGCCCAGCGACAGAGAGCCTGTATCACCCATAAATAATTCCGCGGGATATGTATTATACCACAGAAAACCGATGCCGGCACCTAACATGGCCCCGCATAATATCGTAAGTTCCCCGGCACCCTTCACGTAAAATATTTGCAGATACTGGGCAAACTTCACATTACCGGCAAGGTATGCAAAGAGCATGAAAGTCGAGCATACGGTTAAAACAGGGCCGATTGCCAGCCCGTCAAGTCCGTCTGTAAGATTTACCCCATTCGAAGCGCCTACAACAATAAACATGCACAGAAGGATATAAAATATGCCGAGATCAGGGGTGACGTTTTTAAAAAAAGGCACGGTAAGTCCTGTGATAAGACCGCCTTTCAAATACAAAAATGCACCGATAACAAGCGTAAAGAATATCTGGAAAATAAGCTTTGTCCTGCCCGGCACGCCTTTGCCGCGTTCGTTCTTAAGCTTTTTTATGTCATCCATAAAACCGATGCCCCCAAAAGACAGAAGCGCAAAGGTTACTACCCAGACATAATAATTACTTAAGTCAGACCATAAGAGCGTAGGGATAATCGTAGATATAAGGATGACAAAGCCGCCCATGGTAGGGGTTCCCTGTTTCTCCGTATGCCTGTCAGGCACATCCTCGCGCTTGTCGCTCTTTATCTTCCAAACGTTGAACTTCTTTATCATAAAGGGGGTAAGAAAAAAACTTATAACAAGAGCCGAAAGAATCGCAAGAACTGTTCGAAAGGTGATATACCTGAATACGTTAAAAACCGAAAACTTTACATGGAGGGTATAGAGCAGGTGATATAGCATTTATTTCAACGCCTCCACTATCTCTTCCATTTTTGCAGCCCTTGAGCCTTTTACAAGCACTGCGTCTCCTTCTTTAAGATTTTTTGCCGCATAATCGATAAGTTGCTCTTTGCTTTCAAACAACATAGCCATTTCACTATCCCTCAACTCATCGAGGGTTTCCATCATATATTCACCAATCAGCAGGATTATGGGTATGCCGGCCTCTTTTAAAAACCTGCCCAGTTCCCTGTGGTAAAAAGAAGTTTTTTCTCCAAGTTCTTTCATGTCTCCCAGTATAACCATCCTCTTGCCTTTACATGGCAGGTCAAGCAATGTCTTTATGGCCCATGCCATCGATGACGGGTTTGCATTGTATGTATCATCTAAAACAATATAGCCTTTCCCGGATTTGACAGGTTCAAGCCTCATTGCATAAGAATTGAATGTTTCTATGCCTTCCGAGATCAATCCGGCATCGGCTCCGATACTATGGGCAATAGTTGCGGCAGCAAGGATATTATATAGATTGTGTTTTCCCAGAAGGGTTGTCTTTGTTTTTATTTCCATTCCGGGACATTTGAGCACAAGACGTGAGCCGTTCCAGCCTAAGCTTTCTTCGACAGAAAGGTTAAAATCGGCCTTATTGCTGATACCATAGGTAATTAATATATGCCGGTCATCCTTATATCGGGTCAGGATGTTCGGGTCATCTGCATTCACAATAACCTTCCCGCTCTCTTTTGTATTGTAGAAAAGGCTCAGCTTCTCTTCAAGCACGCCTTCGAGGCTGAGAAGGCCTTCAAGGTGAGAAGGATTTACATTTGTAATCAACGACACATCCGGTTCAGTCAGTTGAGCAAGCTGTTTTATCTCTCCCTTACTGTTCGTCCCTAACTCGAAAATACAAAACTCCGGTTCCCCTTCCATGGAAAGTATGCTTTTTGATACGCCTATAGCGTTATTGAAGTTCTTCTCATTGTAATGGACGGAAAAACCATTTTTTAAAATATTGGCCAGTATCTCCTTTGTCGTTGTTTTACCGTTGCTTCCTGTGATGGCAATAACACTTGATTTTGTAAGCCCTTTTTTATAGTGTGCAAGATCGATAAGCGCCTGCATAGCATCATCAACGAGAATAACCGTACCTCCGTCATGCAGCATATCCTGACGGCCTTTCTCACAGATGGACCCTGCATGAGATCTGTCATAAGCAGCCCTGATAAATGCATGGCCGTCAAAGTTTTTACCGGTTAGAGGTATGAAAAGCTCGCCGCGCCTTATGGTTCTTGAATCCGTGGATATATTGGAAAACGAAGGATTTTCGATCCTCAGCAACACACCTTTCACAGCTTTTATTATCTCTTCAACATGCCACATCTAAAAACTCCTCAACAACTTCCCTGTCGCTAAAATGAAAAACCTTGTCGCCTATGATTTGATAGTCTTCATGCCCTTTTCCTGCTATTAAAAGGACATCGTCCTGCTTGATTGTTTTTATTCCTTCAAAGATTGCGTCCTTTCTGTTCTCCACAATCCTGAATGTATTGCCGTCAAACCCTTTTTTAATGTCTTCTATAATCTTCATTGGGTCTTCGCTTCTCGGGTTATCCGAGGTAATGATTGAATGGTCCGCAAGATGTGAAGCAATGTTCCCCATGACAGGCCTCTTTTCTCTGTCTCTGTCGCCGCCGCATCCGAAGATTACGGTCAGCTTTCCTTTTTTCAGTGAGTTGAGCGTTTCAAGAACCTTTTTCAACGCATCCGGCGTATGCGCATAATCTATGAAAATGGAAACACCTTTCTCGTTCTTTACCCTCTCAAGTCTGCCGGGAACACCTTCAAGGCCGTCAAGGCCCTTCTTTATCTGCTCATATGACATATCGGCAACATAACCGGCAAGAGATGCCGCCAGTATATTCGATACATTAAAAGCACCAATCAACGGGGATACAATTGACAGGGGTTTCCCCATCAATATGAGCTCAAGCTGCAAGCCTCCTATATCTTCACGAAAACCGGTAAGGTATGCGTCAGATGTTTTTTTAAGACTGTAGAAAAGCGTCCTTACGGGTAGATCAGGGATAAACCCGACTGCGCCCGGATCATCTGCATTTATAATGGCATGTTTCCCTTCCTTCGAGCTCTTCTTCAGAAAATGTGAGAAAAACAGCTTTTTTGTTGCCTTATAATTTTCCAAAGTACCGTGGTAATCGAGGTGGTCGTGGGTAAGGTTCGTAAAAATTGCCGTATTGAAATCCACTCCCTCAACCCTTTTCTGATCCAGGGCATGTGATGAAACTTCCATTACCACATATTCCGTGCCGGCAACTTTCATATCATGGAGCAGGCTTTGCAGTTCCTCTGCGCCGGGTGTAGTGTTATAGGCCTTAATTGTACGACCGTTATACCGGTATGAAATAGTTCCTATCAGACCTGCTTTCTTGCCGGCAAAGTTAAGTATGGACTCAATAAGGCAGCTTGTTGTGGTCTTACCGTTCGTACCGGTAATACCGATCATATAGAGTTCTTTTGACGGGAAGTCGTAAAACTTTGACGCAATATGCCCCAGAAGTTCCTTCGGATTATCTGTTTTTATGAAACAGGGAAAATATGTTTTTACCTCTTCGTCTGATGCGATAACACTTGCTCCCCGTTCTGCTGCATCGTTTATAAATCTTTCGCTTTTCTCTGTTGCAAAGAAAATACAACCCTCCTTTGCTTTCCTTGAATCCTTGGTAATGCCTGTAATCTCAATATCAGTATTCCCGATAACTTTGATTGCAGGTATATTTTTTATTAACTCAGCAAGCTTCATCCGAGCCTATCCTCTCCGTCTTTCTATTTTTTCACTTTCTTTTGCCATGCTATCTCTCATCATTTTGGTGTTTTTGTGTTTTTCCGTAAATAATACATTCAGTCTCCCCGCTTATTCTCTCAAAAGGCTTAGGAGACTGCTCGGCAACGACACCGCTTCCGTGTATCTTTATTTTTGCCGTATGGGTTGCAAGTTTATCAAGGGCAATCCTTATGGGAAGGTTTACCAGATTCGGCATCTGCCATCCTTCATCCCCAGCCATATGTTGCTTATTCGGCTTATCTCTCATTGTTGAAAACTCAAAATTCCCGTTGCACAGGGCGATCCCCGTCCCTTTAACGGTAAAAGGGAACAGATTGTTATACTCACTTGAAATAACACTCTTATATAGCGACAGCAGTTTTTTCTTTTCCACAGCATAACCTTTTCCCAGGATGATTTCCTCGACAGATAATTCCTCTTTTATTGAAATCCCTTCCTGTTTTAAAAATGTTAATGTATGTTTTTTGCCTATTGTCTTTGAAATATTTTTTAAACCCTCCTCGTCCCTGTCGTGCAGTATATCAATGGGCTTTTTCCATCTGACAACATTACGGCTGTCCTTGCCTGCCGGAATCAACCCTTCCTTTTCTATCAATCCTTCCTTAACGGCAAAGCAAACTAAGGGGAGCGACATAAAGAGCAACGGTTCAATCGAATCATCTCCGGGAACAGGGTCAGAAATGCTCTTATTTACAACAAGCGGTTCTGTTTTCACAGGTTGCTTTATTTGCTCCGGCTCTATTTTTCTCTCCGGTTGCACCGCCTGTACTGTTGAGACTGTCACGATTTTCGGTATAACCTGCCGGGCATTTTCCTGCATATACATATTCATATTCGCCGGTACAATCTTCTGATCATTAGAAACCCTTTGAAAACTCATTTTCTCAGGCAAATGCATGATTACCGACGCATACATCAAACATATGAACATGCAAACAAAAAAGGCCCTTCTATTAGCCTTTTTATTCATCTCAATACCAGGACCTCTTCTTCTTTTGCTTTCTTAAGCCCAAGCCTTTTTGCCTGCAGTTCGAGAAACCTTCCCCTTGTTGTCGCTAAATATTCCATTTTTAAATTTTCATTAATTTTAGCAACCTCCCCTTCCCTTTGCAGCATCTCTATCAAATCTTCCCTGACCTGACTGTACACGCTCTTTATAAAAAAAGATAAAAAAATAAAACTTATAAAACAGAAAATTCCCAGAAAAATTGATGGGAAGCTCCTGTCTTCCATGTCTCTTTTTGCTGAAACATAAACCCCCCTGCTGTTCACACTAACCCCCTTGTTTTTTCTCTGCTACCCTCAATTTAGCGCTTCTTGAGCTTGGATTCTCCTTTGTTTCAACCCTTTCCGCCCTTATAGGTTTTTTTGTTATTATATTAAGTTCCGAAGCAGCTTTGAACGCAACCTTTGCAATCCTGTCCTCAAGGGAATGAAAAGAAATTACCCCAACCCTGCCTTCCGGCGAGAGCATGTCAATGGCTGCTTCTATGCCTTTTTGCAGGCTTCTTAGCTCATCGTTAACTTCAATCCTGATCGCTTGAAAAGTCTTTGTTGCAGGATGAATTTTCCCCGTTCTTCTCTTTGCCTTAAGCACAATATTGCCCAGTTCCTTTGCAGTGGATATCGGTTTTTTCTTTCTTGTCTCCACAATCATTTTCGCAATGGCCGGAGCCCGGTAATCTTCTCCATAATCTCTGATTATTTCCAGCAGCTCTTTATAGTCATAACTGTTCACAACATCATAGGCGGTTAAGGTCCCTCTGTTATCCATTCTCATGTCAAGAAAACTGTCGTCATTAAAGCTGAATCCCCTTTCTCCTGTTATCTGGAAAGTTGAAAGACCAAGATCAAAAAGAATACCGTCAACGGACGCAATGCCTTCAGAAGTTAAAATTTCCCTTAAATCTCTGAAATTTCCTCTGATCAATCTTGCCCTGCCTTCAAACTCATATAGTCTTTCCCCGGCAATTCTTAAAATGTCTTCATCGGCATCCAGACCGATAAGTCTTACATTTTTGTACCTCTCAAGTATATTAGACGCATGGCCTCCTGCTCCTACTGTTGCGTCTATAAAAACATTCGTTTTTTCACTTACAAGGTTGTTAATCACTTCTTCAAGAAGAACGGGTATATGTACGACACCCATCAAAGACCGAGTTCCGAAACAATATCTGCTACCTGATCAGGATCGGAGGTTGCCTTTTTAACAAGATCTTCCCATCTTTCCTGCGCCCATATTTCTATTTTATTGCCCACACCGATAATCACAACATTTTTTATTATGGCTGCATCTGCCTTAAGTGATTGCGGTATAAGAACCCTCCCAAGCTTGTCTATGAGACATTCAGTAACACCGGAGTAAAAATATCTTAAAAATGCGCGCGCTTCTTTTTTTATCGCCCCGTAATTTGATATTTTTTGTTGTATACCCACCCACTCCTGGTAAGGATAGCCCACAATACAGCCGTCAAGATTTGTGACCATGAGCCTCATGTCGTGATTCGCCGACAATATCTCCCTGAATTTCGCGGGGATACTGACCCTGCTCTTATCGTCTATGGCGTATTCAAATCTTCCGGCAAACATTTTTTATCCCACCATTATACACTTTTTACCACTTTAGAGAGTTATACTATAACTGTAAATTTTGTCAAGGGTTTTTTGCTCTATTGGAAAAGTTTTCCCCTCTATGTTTTTTAATGTTTATTATCTCTGAAATTTACGCTGCGCGGCTTTTGCTTAAATACACGTTTTTGTCGCTGCCAATAAGCTTCTTTGTGTTATGTTTATTGTGTTGAAAAGTTAAACCTGTTTTGTTGAAGAAAGAATTATACCAAGTCGCTGTCAAACATTATAAGTCTGATTTACCGGGCAAAATACCAAGTAAGCTTTCAAATATTCATTATTTATTTTTTGAAAGCAACTTGGTATTAAATATATTTGACTAAAAAATGCTGTGCGTACCGGAAGAGTAAAAAGCTTTCTCACAAAATTTAAAACATGCAATTATGATGCGCTGACTCTGATATAATTATTCTGACAAAGATATAGCTGTTTTCATCCCTTCCGAGGACCGTCTTAATTTGTTCCCCCTGGCTCACCCCTCCCGGAATTCGAACACGATATCCTTGTCGCTTTCTGCCCGTGTTAATCAAAACCACCCTGTCAGTTCCAAGTTGAGCCTCCACAGGAGTAAGAAGAAACTCATATAGTTGACCCGGTTTTACATTTAAAGCCGTTTTTTGGGCAAAAAGGCTTGATCTTCCACAAGACCCATTCCCTCGCATGGTATGCCGATATCTGCTGGTCATATTATTATCAATATACTCATAGCCATTTGATATTGTTGAGTAAGGACCATGTGTAAGATCATAGTCTCTACGTTTCTCCACGTCTCCCAAAACTGAATAGGCTTCGCTTATACCTTTGAATTTTTCTTCAGCTTCAGGGTCTTCCTGGTGATGGTCAGGATGACACTCAAGGGCTAATTTCCTGTATGCATTTTTTATTTCAGAATCTGAAGCGTCCCTTGTCAGCTTTAATATATAATAATAGTCTTTAAGAATCATCAGATGAAATCTCCTATAATCCCGGTCATATACTCACGTAGGTATGTCCTGGTATTCAAATGTTTTTATTACGGTTTTCTCCTTAACCTTACCATTGTACCTTAAAAAGCATTGCAACATAACCGTATTTCCAAAAAACGATGCAGGCAATAATTAATAGAACAATCAGAATATATAAACTCCATGGTTTCTTCTTGTCGGCATAGGGATCGGCAAGAGATCTTTCTGCACCTTCAGGCAGCTTTGCCACTTCTGTCAGAGATCTACCGAACTTTATATTGATCTTTGCCCGGGCATTTACAGCCCAACCGTTTGCGTCAAGAATAGGACCAAGATGGCGTTTTCTCAATTTGAGCCAGGCGATAAGCATGGACGGTCCGGAAATAAGCAGCATGACACCGATTATCACAAAGGGCAATTGCCACCATGCCATGCGTAAAAGACCTGTTACAATTGAAGCTATTGCCGTACCGATGGCGCCGATGGCAAGACCGATGGCAGCAAATATGCCGGCAAATTTGCCGGCATCAAAGACTTTCTCAACAGCCGGTTTTCCCGCAGCGGACTGCATTCCGGTCTGCATTGCCGATGCCGCTATTCTGTCTTCTGAAGCCTTCGAACGGGCAGCAGCAATTTTCATCAGTTGTTCACTGATCATCCTGCCGGCCTGCTTATATGGAGCCCAGAATGCCTGTCTTATGCTAATTGGGTGTTCGATGATCCGTGCAATTGTGGCATCCCAATCCTGACCTTTTCTGTCGTAAAAAACACCATTGCGTCCCACCATGAGCTGGTCGGAATCTCCTGCAGTAAATGCGGCGGCAATAATAATCTTATCGGTTCCTCCACGACGGGTACAATTGCAATAAACAAGATATACACGGCTTAAACTCGACAAGGTAGTATGCGTATTGATATCGTCGACCTTAACACAGAGATCACAGCTCCTGCCGTCAAGATAAAGAGTCCCGGCCTGGAATACCGCCTTCGAACTGTGATTATAAAAATCACGGAAAGCAACAAAATTGTTGACCAGTGTATGCAAATGCCTGCAATAACGGACAAGTTTATCAACTGAAGAAATGGCATTTGCCTCCGGTTCAAAAGCCTTATCCCTAGCTATCAGCCCGTCAATCAGTTGTTTATAATCGCCCTTCATTATTTCGCTGATTCTTGTCATCCCGAGCTTCTCAATAAATGTCTCAGGTTTTGCGGCACGCCATGCTCTGTAAGGAGCAAAGCGGATATTTATAGCGTCCCATTCTTCTGCAGATATACTGTTTTTATCGCCAAGGACAGGTTTCACAATATCTTCCCTGAATCGCGTTATTAATTTAATCCATGCCGGATTTATTCCTTCAACAAGAGGCAGGGGCTTGTCCTGTTCAACAAGAGCTACAGGAAATAAGGCAAACGATTCGGAAGACTCAGAAAAATTCCGGGGAGCAATTCTTTGATAATCTGCGTCGGAAGGGTTGAGTAACTCAGCAGACCGCTTATCGAATTTAGCGAGGCTGCAACGAGTGAAATAATCGTTCACCTTATCCTTGATCGCGCTCAGAATTTCAAAAGCATCTTCTGTGGCATTACCCAGGATAAGGATGGGAGTATCATTTTCGCTGTTTTTCTGCCATTCGGAGTATGCCTGTATTTCTGCAAAAAATTGATCAACCTTTTCCTGCGATATCCCGGGGCTGCCGCTGCGGTCTATATCGGCATCCAGACAATTTATAATGTCTGTAATAACCGATCTCACTGAATCATCATCAGCAGATTCAACGGTAATGACACCATCTCCGTTGAATTTCATCTGAGCGAAAATCCTCTCCTCGCTGTCGGTATCTTCTACGCTGATAATGTTAGCGGCTTCTTTGCCCAGGTTCTTCAGAATATGCTGCGCCGAAGAAAGAAGCCTTTTGCCTTCATCAGTATCATCGCTTATCGCTGAAAGAGGTATACCAATTGACCCTTTTACCAGAAATTCAGGATCGTTAAGAACTGAACAGGCCCACGTAACAGCTTCTATGATTTCAGGGGCACGTAAATGGCCATCATGGTCAGAATCAATAAGTTCGAGAGTTTTTCGATCAAATTCAAGGTCTTTCACGGGACAGCTAAGGGCTGCCCAGAGTTTCTGATCCAATTTCTCCAATGAAAGAAGATCAGCGCCTGTTTCAATAGACACCTGATCAAAACCGCCTGTTCTGAAGAAACGCCATTTATAAAACGACATCTTTTTTACCTCCATCTTGATTTTCAGACATAATGAATAAAGTTATTACAAATAGAGACCTTTGCACAACCTCTGATTTTTAAATTGTATCTTCTTTTTTTCACTTTTCAGGCATTTCTATAGCCACCACCGTATGAGGCTTTGCATCTTGCTTTTTTCTCTTTTTCCCTATGCATCTCCCTACTCATTCTTTAAAGCTGCTTTTTTCAGGTTGAATGGACGGCCAAAGGGGATGCTCTTGAAATGTTGAAATGTAACCTCACTGTTTCTCATAAAGGATCTTTTCAATTCCCTCCGTTGATGGATCAGCACGCCCTTTGGCTACCAGCTTTGACACCGCCGCCGGAGTTACATTTAACTGCCTTGCAATGTCTACACCCCTGAGTCTTAAGGTATCGAAGGCTATATAGGATATAATCCCCCTGATCCTGGCAATATGGGACTGTTTTGAGGGACTTTTGAGTATGGCAGGATTCAGATCAAAACAATCACATACAATAGCTGCAAGTCTCACCAGATCTATACCGTGCAATGCGGCAATGGTCTTCTTCTCATAGTCCTCGTTTGCCTGCCCGAGAACAGAGGCTACAAAAGCACTGCTTCCCAATATTCGTTCATCGCTGGCAAAGACTTCTTTTGATTTTCTCAAATCCTGAACAGCAACCCAACCTCCTGCTGATCGTATAAGGCCTCCACCGATGAGATCAGGTCTTTTGCCGAAGGCAATGCCTTTCTCAGCAAATGAATAATAGGCTTGTATTGCTACGGCTTGTTTTTCATGGAAAATAGATAATACATAGGAGGAATCCTGCCATTCCCTTTTCTTCATACCCGTAATAACACCGTGACCGCACCAGGGAAACTTCTCTAATTCAGACATATCCTTTGCTATACCGACACGGATCGGATTGAGATGAATATAGCGGATAAGCTCAAGAAGATAGGGGTCTTCCTCGCAGAGAAAGGATTTGTACCTATTCTGAAAAAGATGACCGGAGCGATTGTACCGGCGGTTAAACTGCTGAGCGTAACCCGTAAGCAGCCTTCTCATGAAGGATGCGAGGGGAACATAACCGCTTCTGAGAAGCAGATGAACATGATTTTTCATCAATGCCCAGGCATAGCAGGATGTGGAGGTCTCGCTCAGAAAGAGAGCGAGACGGGAGATGAAATTTTCATAGTCCTTTGAATTTTTGAAGATAGAGGAGCGTTCAATTCCTCTGATAATAACATGATGAACAGCACCGGATGCGTCTATTCGGCTTTTTCCTGGCATGAATGAATAATCGTCTATAGTAGAGCAGATGTCAACATTTCAAGATGTCCCCAAAGGTCAAAGGTCCAAATCCAAATGTCAACGGCAGACCCTTATGCTTCCTGAGTAATATTCTAAAATGAAAATTCTAAACCAGCGGTGCCTCCATGCAAAAGTACGCCAGAATCGCAATTGATGCCGCGTGTAGTCACAGAAGCCGGCCCAGTTTCATAGGTTTTCCGGATCTGTCCGGGCGCCAGAGCAACGCCGTAGAGCCAGAGCGCCTCGTAACCGAGCTTTAGTGCAAGCTTCCTGGTAAATTGATATTTGAACTGCAAGCCGGCTTCACCGACGAAGGCGGCGCGGTTAGTATTGGCGCCCGTTGAGTACACGACCTTTGCGAGGCTGACCCCGGTTGACTCTGATGCATGGTTCCAATACCCCCCGACCTTTGTCAGTCCGCCAATCGAAAAGCGGCCACGCTCGAATAATCTCCCATCAGCACCGATCTGGAGACCATAAAGATTGTTGGTTGTGCTCGTATTCCAGAAAGGGGGGAATGCTCCCGTGGCTGGTTTACCCCCAAGCTTTTCAATCCGTGCGACATCGAAAAGATTGTTATTCGAATCGAATTTCCATAGAGGCAGAATGCGATCCGGGGGTGGTATTGTACCTTGAAGATTTTCATTCAGTTGAAGCCAGCGAAATCCGGCAAGCACGGTTATCCACCTCGAGAGATTATACCGCCCGTTGAGTTCCGCATTATAAAGTTTCGTGGAGTAGTCCCATGTCATTGACTGGTATGAAAAATCCTGAGTTTGAAAAAATCCGGGGGACCTCATCACCAGCCAGTTCAGCGGATTATCAGGCCCAATGGATTGGGTGGAGTCCCAGCCACTGACTCGGAAGAAAGATAATTCCAAACCATATTTGGAATCGGCGTAGTAAGTTGCACCCACTCTGAATCCAGGGGAAAAACCTTGATGCAGATCGGTGCTGTTGAGAGCCGGAATGCCGGGAGTAGTCTGGACGTCGGCGAAAGACACGATGCCCGGTACTCGTTCAACAAGTGTTCGATTTGCGGTGCCGATACGTTCAAAGATGATCGCTTCTACGGATACGGTCCATCGCGGCGAATGGGACGATAGGGAGGAATCCGCATCGCTGTTGCCAGCGTCGTGCAAACGGTCCACCAGGGTCCGGGTAAATGACGGAGACGAACCTTCCTTATTGTCGTTCGCGGCCAAGTACTCGCAGGTCACATTTTGGCTCAAATCGCAGCGCAAAAAACTGCTATCCAGAGCACAGTGGCCAGAACCGATGTACGTATTCGGCTCTGCTGCATCAGCTATGCTTGGTATAACTAGAACGATGATAATGAGCAGTGTGGCAAGAGGGCATTGTTTCATTTTCCCCATTTTGAAGTCCTCCTGTTCTGGCGGATGCTGATAGTTCTATATTTGCTACGCGGCAGGAAACCCATAGTCAGATCTGTATTTTGTACATTTGGCCGTCCCACTTAAGCATAGCCGAAGTTGCCGGTTCTGTAGAAAGTCCATTGTTGAACAGCACAATACTTGCACCTGCACGACATAATGTCAATATCCATTTATACGAAAGTGTAGACCTGGCCCCGGTTTGGGTAGCAGTTTTGAGCGACATCCGTCATCTTAAGATAGGTGGTGCTGATCTGATTCATCGTCCTTCTGCCAACACAAAGGTCAGCGAGACGCGTCTTTTTGCGGATTTGCTGCACCGCCTTGTTCGACTATTATTGGTTCGTTTCCTTGACCAATCGCAAATCTATACGGAAGCCCAGTGCGCGTGCGTACTTACGTAATGTAGAGAGAGAAGGGGAATGCTTACCTCGACCGGACTCTAAGCGTGCAACCGCTGACTGTGTCGTGCCCATCCTCTCGGCAATTTCTGCTTGGCTCATGCCGGTAGCTGCACGAGCATTGAGGAATTCGTCAAGAAAAGTAAATTCTTTATCAAGTCTATCATATTCATTTTTTACATCATCACGCTCAAGAGCACGCGACTTAACTTCTTTATGTGTCAACATTTTTGACCTCCTTCATCCCCCGTCGAGCTAAAGCAAGCTCTTTCGTCGGTGTTTTCTCGGTTTTTTTCATGAACTGGTGCAAAATCATGATCTTCTTTCCAATCATTGTACAATAAAGTATTCGGGCAATGCCTTCCGTAGCTTTTAATCGCAGCTCAAACAGTCCTTCACCCATTGCCCGCGTGTGAGGCATACCCAAATCCGGCCCATAAATTTCCATACGGTCCGCATATCTAAGATAACGAGCAAGCAGGCCTGCTGGGAGAGCAAGAAGCTCTTTTTGAACAGACTCGCTGCAATAAGTGATTGTCCATTTCATAAATTAATTATAGCATAAATGCTATATCTCTGCACAAGGAATACTGTTATTATTGTGGTCGAACGCCGAGTTCAGCGGAACCCGCAGGGGCCGCTGGACTCGGCATTAGCGGCGCGCGTAGCGCGGCGCTAATGAACCTGTAGAAAAACCCCCTCAAGCAGACGCCTCTTACCCTGTCTGCGGTTAAACTCCTGAGCGTAACCCGTAAGCAGCCTTCTCATGAAGGATGCGAGGGGAACACAACCGCTTCTGAGAAGCAGATGAACATGATTTTTCATCAATGCCCAGGCATAACAGGATGTGGAGGTCTCGCTCAGAAGGAGAGCGAGACGGGAGATGAAATTTTCATAGTCCTTTGAATCTTTGAAGATAGAGGAGCGTTCAATTCCTCTGATGATGACATGATGAACAGCACCGGGTGCATCTATTCGGCTTTTTCTCAGCATGAATGAATAATCGCATATAACAGAGCAGATGTCAGCATTTCAAGATGGTCCCAAAAGTTCCACCCATAAGCGTTAGATTTCGGTCAGGTGTGCTTTTGAAACAATCAGCTCGGATTCAGGTCCTCCCGACCACTGAACATCAATACTTTCCTCATTAACTTTTGTATTATCTCTGGTGATATTTGATAAATCCGTCATAAGTATAGGATTCGTCAGAGTATAGCGAAGAGGATAAAATTCGAACTCTTTTCCCAATAGGTTAAATTTTTGATCTTTTGGATCAAAAACGATAGGTCCTGAAGAAGTGCTTTTATTCTCATTTTCAATCATTTTAAAGAAGTCATCATTCGGCATTAATCTCAAAATAAGCTTTACCTCATTTGCATTTTTACGATACTCTCCAAACCGTATCAACTCAGATAATAAGTAAATATCATCAAGTTCATCCTTGCTGACAGCACCCTTTGAGGGATAGATAGGATCAACATGAATCTCTTTTGCAATTGTACGAATCCTTTCTATCAATTGCAAACGCTTGAATGTTGTCTTCATAAACGTGTGATCAATTTTGTCTTTACTTTTCACAGTGAAAAGATGATTTCCCTTGATCTCGCAAACTATTTTTAATAAGCAGCCTTCATTTATCGATGTGAAGAATCCTTTTAGCTTTTCGAAATGTGGTAATCTGAGCACTGGCAAATTTCCCCAATTTGAACTTTCGAAAAGGAAATTAACCTTAAGAGGATTACTTCCAGAAAGTGGCAAAGGTAAAGAGAAGTCTACTTTTAGTGGAGTTTCTTTAAGGCTCCCTTCAAATCGAGCTTCTTTTTCGCCCACCCATAAAATGCCCTCGACGCCATATAAGACAATTTTCTCTTGTTCTGCTGCGTCAACAGCAGACATCAACAAAACAGTCTGGACCTTTCTGCCGGGCTCCAGGACCAATTTACCTTTTTCGCTTCTTTTAAAAATGTTTTGCAGTAGAGGAGAGCCTTTAACCTCTATGATTTCATCAACATCGAAGGTGACCGTCTGAGCCCGATCGAAAAAATCACTAAATCTGTCCTGAACATGTGGACTCATCATGAACTGAATGTCAAAATTAAATGGCTCTCTTATCTGTAGATTATATTCTGTGATACCTCCCTGATAAGATATATCGACGTGAAATCTATGATCCAACTCCTCTAATAATTGCGTTTCATGCTTAATTGCTGCTTGAATAGAAGAAGGCCACACCTCACGCATGTAAGCTTCAGCCTTTTCTATTTCTTCACGAAAAGATTCTACTTCGGAAATACAATTCGTAAGAGGTATTTTAATATCAATCTTCCGTTGTGCTCTCCAATTTTGATCATTCAATTCCTCTTTTCCCCACCTTTGAACAAAAAACCAAAATCCTCTTCTCTTCTTCACATCAACAACAATTAGAAAGATTGGCTGTTTTACCTTGTCCAAGTAATATGAAAGGTGTTGTGTTTTTATGGAAATTTTGATCACGCTTTTTGAGTATCGCGGGGAATTAGTTCCCTTTAACTGAACACCAAAGATCATGCCAGATGGTGACACTTTTTCATAAATTTCTACAAAATAGTCGATATGTATATCAGGGTCTTGTTTTCGAATTAGCCACATAGGTGGAAGACTATCATTAAATATATTCTGCGCTATTTTATCTATTTCAAAGGTTGTGGGCATATTATTATAAATATCCTCCGGTCTAACAATGGGATAAGCCGCGGCTGTAAGACGTCGGCTGCATCCGGTAGTTATGTGTCAAGCGAACCAGCGTGACCGAACGGGGACATAGGTAACAGATTATTCTGGGGACATAGGTAACACTTTTGTATTAATTCATAGACACTTCAAGGAGGTGTTTATGGGTTGGGAAGGAGTTACCATTATGAACCAGAG
>Ga0074195_1001242_pt1 | contig 37463 bp, 34 predicted proteins | sample EPASupsiteHSE623_FD_64525 | JGI IMG/M metagenome (GOLD analysis project Ga0074195, IMG submission 64525) | Bioremediated contaminated groundwater from EPA Superfund site, New Mexico - Sample HSE6-23 | ecosystem: Environmental > Aquatic > Deep subsurface > Groundwater > Contaminated ...
TGGGGATACAGGGCTAATTATTATATCTCATGATGAAATAACATGTTGGTTAAGCATTCAAAGCAAGGTTATTTCTGTCATTTGATACTACTACTAATTTACATCAAAATTGGCACGCTACCTCCCACTTCACCTCTGGATTCGTTTTTCCCTTTTCGCCTGTCCTTGCATCCTGTTGTGACTGTGCGGCAAGGCCTGACGAGGCTTTTTTTCAAATGACGGAATGCTCGCGATGCGGCGGCGTCGCCAAACTATTCTCTCACAAAAAATAGTTGTGGGGTGAGGCTCTGAAATCGCCCTCGTCTCATGCGACAACTGTTCTCTCGCCTGCCAATGCATCTAGCGATTCATGGGCAGTGCCGATGAATGATTATCCTGGGCGGACCCGCCCTCGATCTTCTTCGGCAGATCGCAGAACCCGTCTTTGTCGGTATCGTTGCACCCTTCTGCAGGCTCATCGTAGTCGCTGTAGTGGTTTCCGCGGGCCTGCTCCCCGGTTACCTGCTGCATAAGGCCCGGCAAGCCTTCTGCCTTTGCATCTGCGCCCCATCGGCTGCCTGTGCTGTCGTAGGCTGTTATGTTGTTTTCCTGGAGGTCGTTGGACAGAAATGTGTTGTTGATCATTCCCGGTTTGACGTAAATACCATATTTATTTCTGTAGATCTCATTGCCGATGATGGAATTGTCGCTGGAGTCAACCAGGATCCCGGAATTCCCGCATCCGCAGTGGCCCGAGCCGGTGACGTTGAAGCCCTTGACAGTGGTCCCATTGCTTGCCAGGGTGATGACGCTTCCGGCTCCGCTCGCATCCACCAGGGGCCTTCCCTGGCCGCTGTCGACGCCGAGCAGAGTGACGGGCTTGAAGACGTATACGTTCTCATGATATGTTCCGCTGTGCACCTCAATCACGTCTCCGCCCGTGGCATTATCGATTGCCTGCTGAATCTTGGCATAGTCGGCATTCTCGGGTCCCACGGTTATTTTTGCGGCGCTGGCCGCCCCCAGCATCAGAATTAATATTATTATTAAGCATTGTCGCATATATCCTGCGTAGGTGCATTTTTCGTATTAGTACTTTTCCGAGAATGTGTCTCTGATGCATCCTGTTGTCCCTATAAATAGCATTTTCATATTATATTTCCGTCTGATTCACTCCCAACTCGCTTGCTTTGGCGGTGGCAGTTGTTGCGGGATTCATTAGGATGCCGGTCCTGATGGGGCGCGTCCCTTATCTACTATGTTCTACTATGTACATACAATGCAATTGAGCTGCAAATGCGGGGCCTCGTGGGAGTACAAGGGCCGGGCCGAGGTCTATGCCTGCTGTCCACGCTGCAAGTCCAAGGTCAAAATCGATGCAGAGGACGGCCCCCTCTGTCTGGAGCGCTGGGCGGTGCGCGTGCCCCTTGAGATCACGCTGCCCGATGATCTGCAAAAGGCAGCCGAGGAGTTCTTCCAGGGCAGAAGGCCGGGGCCCTACAGCCATATCGCCCTGGCCTCGGTGATCAGGCACAACTTCAGCAACTATGATGAACTGATCTTCCAGCTGGAGAACAAGTCCCTGGCCTGCCACAGTCACCCCAAAGAGGTCATGGCAGCACAGCAGACTTTGCGAGAGCGCTTCGACCGGCAGATCTGCAAGCACTTAGGCCTTTGCAGATGCGGCCATGTCCAAAGAGAGGCCCAAAGAAGCATCTCTGGATCTTTGGAAGGTCGGGAAGAGCCGGAAGGCTGACGAAAATAGGTTAAAAAAAATGAATTTCGGCTCACCCACGGCTGACCTTCAATAGCGGAGCTGCAATCCATGCAATCTGAACGTTGACGATAATCAGTGGTTTGAATTGAATGTATCATGATCTGAGGTGGTAAGTGAAATGGCAATTGATTCATCAGGGCCGCAGCCCGGACCGAACAGGCTTACAGAGGCGATGGGCGAGGGGATGGACGCGGCATTCAGGAAGCTCGCATCTGAAATCCTGAGCGAAGGAGCGCTATCAGTCAAGGATAAAACTCTCATAGCGCTGGCTTGTGCAGTGGCAGTCAGATGCGATCACTGTGTCAGGGTGCATAAAGAGCGTGCCAGGGAAGTTGGCGCCAGCAGAGAAGAGATGCTGGAGGCGGCAGCAGTGGCAGGGCTGGTTCGAATGGGCTCGGGATTCAACGCTGCATTGCCGCTTTTAGATGATTAGGGGAGGCTGATGTAAATGCCAGACAGCACAAAGCAAGGGGCCAGCAATGATGCCTCCGATGTGGAGATGACAGATGAAGATATCCGAAGTCTCATCGCCAATCTCCAAAATATCCATAAAGACCTGAGAGCGATTTCTACGGATAAAATAGTTGTCTCGGAATGGGTACGGTACAAATGCAGATACGGCTGCCCATCATACGGACGGACGCTGAGCTGCCCACCATTCAGCCCCAAGCCAGAAGAAACTCGCAGGCTCCTGGCAGAATATAAGATCGCAGTAGTGGTCCATTCTAGGACAACACCTGATCCTGGCTGGACACATGAGCAGCACTTACATCACGTGAATGAGTGCAGGGCAAGGCTTCACAAGGATGTAATCGAGATAGAAAGAGCAGCGTTTCTCATGGGGTACTACAAGACACTGGCAATGGGGGTGGGTCCCTGCAACCTTTGCGATACATGTGTGATCAGAGAGAAATCAGATGCCTCAGGAGAGAAAGCAAGTGCTGCGGGGATCAATGACTTCAGCGTTCTTGATTGCAGACACAAAGACATCATGAGGCCGGCGATGGACGCATTTGGGATAGACATATTCCAGACTGTCAGGAACGCGGGCTACAGCATCCGGGCGTTGAAATCGTACTCAGATTCAGCAGATCTGTATGCAATGGTCATGATAACATGATCGTAGTATAACGAATTATGCAAAATGATATCGCGAGATAGAGATGGGATAAGAAGATGCAGAGTGGAGAGGTGGAATGAATGTCTGACAGCATAAGGTGCCAGAATTGCGGCAAAGATGTGCCTGAAGATGAAGTCTTAGTTTCAGGAGGAAAGACCCTTTGCGAGGACTGCTACATCGTTATTGGACAGCGGATCCGGGTCTGCGATCCCTGGGGAGAGCGATCCAAGAGGGTCTTCCGGGAGAGCCACGGCCTGGAGGGAACGGATGGGCTCACCGATCAGCAAAAGGAGATCTACGAGTTCATCCGGGTCAAGGGAAAGGTCACCATGCCGGAGTTGCTGGAGAGGTTCAGGCTGTCCCAGGCGGACATGGAGAATCAATTCGCAATCCTGCGGCACTGCCAGCTCCTGAAGGGCAAGAAGGAGGGCGATAGCGTGTACATCGTGCTCTGGTCCTAGAGAGGACCGGAGCTAATCCTCTCTCGGGATTCAGGCGGGTTGGGTGGAAGTCGGGTCGAATCCCCCTTTGCTTCTCCTCTCGTCATTCCAGCAAAAGTCCATTAGTTTCGGGGCGTGCTCAAAGAATAAATAACAAATCATCCACTGATTTCATCGTTAGGGGCTGCCTTGATGACGGAAAAGATCGCACGCTGCGGATTCAAATGCCACTTATGTCCTGCCTTTGTTGAAAATATCCATAGTCCGGTAGACCAGGTCAAAGGAGCATCTGCATGGTCATTATATTTCTCAGTGAACATTCCTGCCGGGATGATGAAATGCCACGGATGCATGTCAAACAAAGACGACGGTTTTGCTTTTCCTGATATGAATTGCCCGGTTCGCCCCTGTGCCACTGAAAAGGGCTTGGAGAATTGCGCACTCTGCCGGGATTACATCTGCGCCAAGCTGAAGTCGAGAATGGATGGATATGAATCAGCCCGGAAAAGATTCCAGGGCGAAATACCACAGGACGAGTTCGAGAAGTACATCGCTCCCTACGATGCCCAAAAGACTCTGGGTGAGATTCGTAAGGCGTCGGGAGATGGGCACAAGCTTCCCTGATCGATGATGGTACAGGTTGCACATGCCTCCATGTTCTCAAGCCTGAAAAACCCGAGTCTGAGCGATGAGGTTTTCTGCCGGGACCTGTTGGAGAGAATAGATCGGCTGAAGGGAACCAGAAGATGAAGAAGGACCCACTCCAAGAGATTCCCGGCGTGGGGCCCGCCATGACCAGGGATCTCCATGCGCTGGGAATAGAATCCTTTCATGACCTGGAAGGTCAGGAGCCCGAAGAGCTCTACTCTCGCCTGCAGGTTATTGTGGGCCATCCCATCGACCGCTGCGTCCTCTATGTCTTTCGCTCTGCGGTATATTATGCGGAGGGCGGCCGCGACAGCGAGATGGTGAAATGGTGGAACTGGAAGGATGCTCGCAAGAATGAGTGGAGGTGGCGTTGATGTACATTCGAGAAGAAATGCCAGGGGATATTGAAGCCGTCAGGATGGTGAATAAAGAGGCCTTCGGCCAGAGCGTCGAGGCCAATATCATCGACAAGCTGCGTCAGAACTGCCCGGATGTTATATCTCTGGTTGCAGTTCAGGACGATCGTGTGGTGGGCCATGTATTCTTCAGCCCGGCTGTGATCGAAAGCGCCAAACCCCTGCCGGGTATGGGTCTGGCTCCGGTGGCCGTGCTGCCCGCCTGGCAGCGCCGGGGCGTGGGCTCGACGCTGATTCAGAAGGGCCTGGAGATCCTCAAAGGCCGGAGCTGTCCCTTTGTCATCGTGCTCGGGAATGCGGAGTACTATCCTCGCTTTGGCTTCGAGCGGGCCTCGCTGCACGGCATTCGCAGCCAGTGGGTGGGGATTCCTGACGAGGCCTTCATGATCCTGGTCCTGGATGAGCCTGCTACGAAGGGAATGTCCGGCGTGGCCAGGTACAGAGCCGAGTTTGATGAGGCCATGTAGTCAGGAGGGTCTCTCGCCTCGGCGCCGCGTGTCTTCGCCGTGCCGAAGAAGGCAAAAACGGGATGTGCTGATTTCAGCAGAACTCAGGGGTGCGTTGTAATTGAGATACTGTTTCGGAGAGTATTTGGTTCGAGATTGGCACAAAGACGATGCATCGTCGTTGGCTCGATATGCAAATAACCGCAAGATCTGGAACAACCTGAGAGACGCTTTTCCCCATCCCTATTCCGAGGAAGATGCCGCCTCATACATCTCCAGAGCACTGCAAAAGAACCCGGGAACCGTTTTTGCCATCGCCACAAAGAGCTATGCCATCGGAAGCATAGGACTGATGCCGGGGCAGGATGTCCATAGATTCACCGCAGAATTGGGCTATTGGCTGGCGGAGCCCTTCTGGGGAATGGGGATAATGACGGAGGCTGTAAAAGCATTGAGCGAATACGCTCTCCATGAGCTTGGCTTTTGCCGCATCTATGCAGAGCCCTACACTACAAACCCGGCATCTGCCCGTGTTCTGGAAAAATCGGGCTTTGTTCTGGAAGGTACCATGCGTGCCAGCGTCTTCAAGGACGATCGAGTCCTGGACCAATTCTTGTACGCCAGAGTAAATCCCGAATTTGACCATTTTGATGGCGCCTTCCCGCACTAAAGGGATTCCATTTCACTGTTAGCAGCGCTCAAAAGCAATTTGCCGTTCCCTTTTCCGCGGGGGGCCTTCTCTCACCGGGGCATTTTTCCAAACCTTTCCCCAGGGGAGACTAGGTGCCCTTACAAATAGAAAAGATCTCCTATGGCTTGGCAATGACCGTCGATCAGATTCCCATCAGCAGGTTCTCCATCATCACGAGGATTTCTCCCAAGGCTCTGCGCTACTACGACCGTTTGGGCCTGCTCATTCCGGAGGCCAAGGACTCATTGACAGGCTACCGCTACTACACGGCAGACCAGCTTGAGAGGGGAGTTCGCATCAAGACCCTTTGCGCTCTGGGCTTCAGCCTGGAGGAGATCGCAATCTTCCTGGATGCTGAGGCCAGAGGGGATAACGCCGAGGTCGAGGCCCTGATGGGAGAGAAGCTCTCTGGAACGCAAAAGGAGATATCCAGGCTGCAGAGGATCGAGGAATTGCTTAAGAATAAAAATGTGGAGCTGATGAAGATGGCCTTAAGCGAGCCAATTATTAAAGATGTGCCCGTTTTGCGGGTGGTCAGCAAAAGGGATCTGGGAAGCTATGGCGAAACCATCGGTCGCTTGATTGGAGAGCTTTGCGAATTGCTTTTCCGGCCAGAGAATCAACGAAATCTTGTGAAGATGAGCGGACCTTGCATGGCGATCTACTGTGATCCGGAATACAAAGAAAATGATGCCGACATTGAGGTGGCCATACCCATTACCGGAAGGATTGAGGTGGACGCTGGAATGGAGGTCAAGAACCTTCCTCCTGTTCGAGTCCTGACTGTGGTTCATAAAGGAAGCTATGAGACGCTGCACGTTACCTACAAAGAGCTCTTCGATTACATGATAAAGGAGGGAATGGAGTTCTCCGGGCCAGGCCGGGAGCTTTACCTCAACGATCCCTGCAAGACATCTGTCGATGAGCTTATGACGGAGATACAGGTGCCGATCAAGTGATGCCGATGATGATATTTATTATTTACTTTTTTACATATAATTTGTAAAATGCACTGCATCGACAAATCCAATTGCGCAAGCCTTGGCTCAGCTTCTGGCACTCTCCTTATCCTATGGATTATGGTTTGGAGCTTGGCACAGCCATTGGGGAGGTACCTGGTGCCAGGCTCTGATCCTTGGAACGACTTTCCTGCGGACAGGCCGCTGCAGCCGAGAACGCGAGAAAATAAGCGATAAGGGATGGAATGATAATCGTTCACTCTTTCTCGATAACGATATCTGCCAGCCCTGGCCGCTCGCCATTGGGAGTCATCTTGTAGACCGTCCCGTTCAGACGGAGCAGGACATAACCGTCTTTGGGCGTGGCATCAAAGTCGTGGGTGGCGAGTAAGAAGGCGAGGTCCCCGGCATCAATTCGAGCGTCTTCGCTGCCCGTGGTCAGGTTCAGGAGATAAGCGTAATCAACAGATGCATACCCGACATTGCCCATCGTCATGACTACGGCGTAGATCAGGGCCGCCGTCAGGAAGATTGCGCTTCGCCTTGCCGGTATCTCCATGATGTTACCTTGTCCTTTTCATTCTCGGAAATGGTCAGAGGCTCTTTGCGGAGCGCATCTGCGTGATATCATTTCGCAGATCTTCGCTCATTCGCGCTCCTTCCAGCATCGAGTTGGCGAGGAAGTAGAGCGTTATTTCATCATATTTGATCCCTTCCAGATCGGCACCCCTCAAATCGACCCCTATCAGAGCTACCATACTCAGATTTGCCCTGCGCAGGTCGGAGCCGGAAAGGTTCACGTTTTCCAGGGAGATCAGGTGGAACTTCGCATCCCTCAGATCCGAGCCGCTCAGGTCCACTCCTTCGAAGGTCAGCTTTTCCAGGCTGGCCGATCTCAGGAATGCCTTGCGGAAGATCGTTCCGTTCAGGGTCAAGGATCGCAGAACGGCCCCGCCCAGATTTGAGTCCGTGAGGTCTGCACCATCCATGTAGTTCCCCAGCAGCTTGACACTGCTGAGGTCGGCTCTCGAAAGATTGGCATTGGTGAAGTCCGCATAGTCCAGCACGGCGTCCTTCATTTCAGCGCCTGATAGATTGGCTCTGGGCAGATAAGCCCTGGTGAAGTCGGACCCGGTCAGGTCGCAGTTGCTCAAATCGGCCCCGAACAGCTCCGCCCTGGCCAACTGGCATCTCCAGAGTCTGCTTTTGGCCAGGTCCACCCAGTTGAGTTTGGATCCGAGCAGGTTAGTTTGGATCAAGGAGGCACCTCTCATGTTGGCAAGGGTCAGATCCGCACCCACAAATCTTGCTCCGTTCAGATCGGCTTCGGTGAGGTTCGCACTTTCGAGGTTGGCCTCGGTGAGATCCGCGTCGCTCAGGTTGGAATTCGAGAGGTCCGAACCGTTTAAATGTGCACCTCTGAGACTCGTGTTCATCAGATTGGACCCCGTCAGATTTGACCGGTATGCCCAGACGTCCTCAAGGTTTGCACCGGAGAGATTCGCCAGGGAGATGTTCGACCGGATGAGCTCCGAGGCCATGAGGTTCGAGCGGGAGAGGTTGGCCCGGCTGAGGTCGGCGTCGGTGAGGTTGGTGAAGACCAGCCGGCAGTGGACCAGCCTGGAGCCCTGGAAATTCGCTCCCGCCATGCGCGCCTCGGAGATATCAGCTTCCGTCAGGTCTGCGTGGGAGACGTTGGCACCGATGAGGTTCGATCCGATGAGGCTGGCTCCGCTCAGATTGGCCCCGTTCATCCGGGATTCCTGGAAGGTGGCACGGTCCAGGAATGCTCCGGAGAGGCTTGCCCCGCTCAGATTGCATCCGCTCATCTTTATGGCCCAGAGGCTGGCTCCATCCATCCTGGCTCCGACCAGGGATGAACCGTCAAAAAATCCTTGATCCATCAGGGCATGGGACAGATCGGCTCCGGCCAGGTTCGAGCCCAGTGCATACCAGGCCGGCACAAAGGCACCCGAGAGGTCCGCTCCGCTCAGATTTGCGCCCAGCAGATTCGAGGTCGGCAAGAAGACGCTCCTGAGATCGGCATGAGAGAAATCAGAGCCGTGGGCATCGACCAATGGCAGAAACGCGTGGCTGAGGTTGGCTCCGGCGAGCTTGGCATCGAAGATGTTGGACTGCGACAAAAAGGATCGGCTCAGGTTCGTCCCGCGCAGATCGGAATCCTGCAGCTCAGACTGATTGAGGTGAGCCCCGGTCAGATTCAGGCCGCTCAGATTTAAACCCACCATGCTGCTGCGATCATGGTAGGGCTGGTTGATGATCTCGCTTTCTGGTGGAAGGATGCGGGAAGGGATCTGGAAGTGATTCAGCTCAAAGTAATCGAACATGTAGCGGTTAAGGCTCTTCTTGACCACGGGGATGCTGTCTGCCGGCTCGCCGGAGAGAACGCGCAGGGCCAGATCCGCTGCCGCACCCCCCTGGGATTTGCCACTGATCATCTTTCCGCCCACCACTCCATGCCCCAGGTAGAAATCATACACGCTGTAGAAAGGAACCGGGCTCGATTCCAGGATGAGCTGTGCCACATCCTCATAGGTCAGGAACGTTCCCGTCCTGTCCCGGTTGAAGGTCATGAGCAGGACAAGGCTATCCTCGGGCAGGGCTGCGAGCCGCTCTCGAAGCTCGGCTGTGGAGAAGTTATCGAGGTACTCGAAGGAGACGTTATCAGCGAAGCTGGGGATCACCCCGTCCACGACCTTTCGGGCCGCCAGGCCGGTGGCGGTCAAATCGTTTACGATGGCTATGTGCTTCGTCCCGGGATGGATGTGCAGCATCAAAGAGAGAGTGTCCAGGACATCGTAGGCCTCCACCACTCCCGTAAAGCCGGCCTTCCCCGCCAGCATCTCGTCGCTGAAGTACACCACGCCGCAGAAGACCACGGGCGTTCCCGGAAATAGCTGGTCCCTGTACTTGAGCAGGAAGTTGAAAGCATCGGTGTCCGAAGCTATGATGAGGTTGATGTGCCGGCCCTTGTACTTCTGGCTGTATGTCTCCTTCAGATCTGCCAGACGGTTATCATCGGCAGCTATCCGCTTTGTATCCATGTATTCGGTTGTGATGCCCGCAGAGGGCATGTGCATGGCAAAACGAAGACTGATCTCTGATATGATGCTATCCTCCCACACCATTCCCGGATTGTAGGACGCGAGGATGAGAACCTGCACCGGCCTGCTTTCATGCTCGGCCAGGGCCGGCATGGCCATGAATAGAAAAATCATCAAGCCGATTCCAAGGGTACATCTGGTCGCGGGAGCATCCATGCAGGACATATGTGCTTTTGCAGAATTTAAAATCTTTTATAAGTCAAGTTTTTCTGCCGCCTTCACAGTAAGATCCTGAACATTCGAACCGGCAGAAATATCTGGAGCAGGATTCAAACTGTCTCCCTCCTCGGGCAAATAACGGTTAATAACCCGCGATCCGGATCCGGAGGCTTATCAAAAATTGAAACCGATTCATAAATTCAAAATTTTCTCCTCCCAAAATGGATGCGGCAATGCCGTCCGCTACAGTTAAGGACTTTCTGCCCGGATCTATGCAATGCCTCGCGCGAAAAGATAAATAGATCGGGAGCCAAAGTTATATCAATTATTTCAGAGGTGATGAATTTTGGCTGATAAGAAATTTTACTCCCTGCCCGAACTGCCCTATGCCTACAACGCTCTGGAGCCTTACATCTCCGAGGCTCAGCTGCGTCTGCACCATGATAAGCATCATGCAGCTTATGTAAATGGCGCCAATGCCCTTCTGGAGCGCCTGGACAAGGCTCGCCAGGCAGGGACGGATGTGGATATGAAAGCGACTTTGAAGGAGCTTTCTTTCAATGTAGGCGGCCATACTCTGCACAGCCTCTTCTGGGCGAACCTGGCTCCTGCAGCCAAGACCACCAAGGAGCCGGGAGGACTTTTGGGCTCTGCGCTGAAGGACGAGTTTGGCAGCTTCGAGAGGTTCAAGAAGGAGTTCACGGCTGCAGCCGGCAGCGCTGAGGGCTCGGGATGGGGTGTGCTCGCTCTTTGCGGCAAGACCCACAGGCCGGTGCTGATGCAGATCGAGAAGCACAACGTGAATGTGGCCCCCAACGAGAGAATCCTCATGGTCCTGGATGTCTGGGAGCACGCCTACTATCTGGACTATAAGAATGAGCGTCCCAAGTTCGTGGAGGCCTTCTGGAACATAGTGAACTGGGATGAGGTCAACAAGAGGCTCGAAACGATACTGGCTGCATTAAAGTAAGAACGCCAGCCTCCGCAATTTTTGATAACGTTCAAAAATGCGAATGCCTCTGACTGCTCTGATGATCATGGCGCAATTATACGCCAAAGAGGATGACATCATTATTGAGACGCCGGCAGTTTCAGCAGGGCTGTGCACCTTGGGATCGCGACCGGAGCATCATTGAAAGACAAAATGCAAAGTTGGAAACTGATGTTCACGGAACATTTGAGAGAATGGCATACTTGCATCAAAGGGGGTTCTCAAATTCCGGATGGTTCGGAGAGGAGGCCGGGGACTGATACTTACATTGCGTTGGCTTTGCTACTGCTCATCCTCGGCACCGCCCTCGTCTATGGCAGATGGATAGGCCATGCTCTCGTAGGCCTGGCCGGTATTTTGCTTCTGATCTCTGCCGTCGTAATGGGCGCAATGCTCACGGGAAGGATCGAAAGAGGTGAGGGCGATATCTTCAGGCTTCACAAAAAGAGGGGGATGCTTCTAGGCTCCATCCTTCTCGGCACTTTCTTTTACGGTCTGTGGATTAAACTTGCGCACAACGAACCTGTACTGCGATCCGTGCACGGGTGGATTGGATTGATAATCCTTCTTCTGGTGGCCCAGCAGATCATACCCAGCCTGTACATAAGAGATAGATCGAGGCTGAGAGGGCCTCATAAGGTCCTGGGATACGCCCTGGTTCTCCTGATCGTCATCGATGTCTGCTGGGGTCTGTACACGGGTGTGGTGGAAGGTTCAAAGAGCCTGGTCCTCGTGCATTCACTATCCGGAGGCCTGGCTGCCCTTGCCCTGACCTGGATCCTGGTCGAGATGCTGTATCCGACCGCCGGAGGAGTCGCCAGGGGCAGGATCGCGAGCTACCTGGCCGCCTTCTTCGTTCTCGCAGGATGCTGGAGCGTAGGCGGCTATAATTATCTTACCTCCTATGGTTCCAGGGTGAAGCCGATAATCCTGGTCGGCAGCGAGCCCTGGGCTCATCAGGTGGTTATGGAGACAAAAGAGCATATATTCATATTTCTGCCTGCCATCGTGCTGGCGCTATCCCTGACCCTGGCCACCATAAATGAAGAATCTCTCGCGAAAAATCCGGGGGCCAGGCGTGCTGTGGTCGTGACAGCATCACTGGCGCTTTTCATAGTTCTGTTGATGTTCTTCATGGGTGCAATAGTGTCCAATGCCGGAAAGAGTGGTCTGGGGGGCCCGATGTGAGGGGTGGATCTGCAACCTATGTTGCGGCGGCAACGATTTCGGTATTCACGATGGGCTGCATCATAATCGCTCATGAGTTCTCTGGAGAGCTGAGGCAATCGCTGGTGAGCCTGACCGGCCACCACTGGCTGTCCGTGAGCCTGATCGCCCTGGCCCTGTTCGTGCTGCTCTCGATAATTTTGCACTTCCTTCTGAGATTTGAAGAAGCACGCGCCGCATTGAAGGCGGACGATCTTCAAGCCTGGTCGCTCGCGCTGGCGGCAGTAGCCCTGGTCATGATGCTGAGCAGCCTGATGGTCTACCTCCGCCACTACTTAGGAGCTTGATTGCATCGTTTCTCTGGCGATGCTGCCGAGGATCGCGCAAACTCTCGCCAGATCTGCGGCTGAGATGAGAACACACTATCTAAATATAATTATCATAATCATCTGAATGATGAAAAGATCCGATGCATTCGTCTCTATTTTATGGGCATCCCTCGTTCGCAAGAGCAGCACCTGGCAGTCGAGAGATGCCGAAAAGACGCAGAGCTGAGGCGGATGCGATTACTTTCGGCCCGCATGGTCATGATTTAATACCCTTCGAGACAGGCGTTTACTTTATTACCAATGGAAACATACTTTCTTTAAGATTTTGAGAAAGTTCGGAGCGCAAAGCCAATAAACAAAGGATGAAATACTGCACTGATAAGTTGATTATCGAGAGGATGCGTCATGTTGCTTTATCGTAGAGGGGATGGGCGTTGAGCAGCAGAATCGTGCAGCAGACCCTAGAAGGGTTAGCCGTTTCTGCCATGCCCAGAGTCAGAACCACGGACGGCCATCTGCTGGACTGGGATAGAGAGGCCATAGCCAAGCAGCTCTTGAAAGAGACAAAGCTATCTGAACAATTTTATAAAGAGCCGGGCATCACCGAGGAAGAGGCCAAGGATATCGCCAAGGAGGTAGAGCGCCGGGTTAGATGGATGAACGTTCGCTACCTCAGCGGTCCGCTGGTCCGGGAGATCATGAACGTCATCCTCCTGGAGCGTCATCACACCGAGTGGAGGAACATCTGCACGAGGGTGGGCACTCCCGTCTTTGACGCCCACCTCATCGACATCGGCACGGGCTTCGAGGCCAAGGAGAATGCCAACCTGCAGGAGAATGCCGAGACCAGCCACAAGAAGAAGGCGGACAAGATCAGCAAGGAGCAGTACTTGCTGCTGCTGCCGCCTTACCTCGCCGACCGCCACCTGGCGGGCGATCTGCACATTCACGACCTGGAGTATTTCGGGACCAGGCCGTTTTGCCTGGATGGAAGCACAGAGATTACTGTTCATGGTGATATCAAGGCTATAATACATCAACCCAACCTTATCTTTGAGACTAAAGTTAAGGAGAAGGGCATCAGCATTCGCCTTGATGCAATCCAATTCGGAGAACAGGATGTTGTATTAGCACCGGATAACTTATTGGTGCTTACTCCAAACGGCTATCGCCGGATTCTGAAGGCAACGCGCAGAGTTGCGAGTCCAGGAGAAATGCTTCGTATACAGACTGAAAGCGGTAAATGCATTCTGGCAACTAAAGAGCACCGCATCCCTGTCAAAACCGCAACGGGTATGGTAATCAGATTAGCAGGAGAACTCTCTGTGGGAGATAAACTCTATAGCGCAGCTGATTTCAGCCATACCGATCTCAATGATCTGGATTTCTCTGCGGGAGATGAGACTATCTGCCGTAAAGAGCCAATTACACCTACTGGACGATATGTTTATGACCTGTTCATTGAAGGTGATGGCACTAATGAAGGCCACACATTCTTCACTTCAGACGGTTTGCTGATACACAACTGCCAGGATTGGGATCTTCGCTACTTCTTCTACTACGGCCTGATGCCGGATGGTTTAGGCACGAAGGCCAGCGTCGCAGGCCCGGCCAAGAAGTCGGAGGTGGCCATCCTGCACGCCGTCAAAGCCCTGGGCAGCGCCCAGACCAACTTCGCCGGTGGCCAGGGGTTCTACAACTTCCTCACCTTCATTGCGCCCTACTTCGAGGGCCGGTCTTACGATGAGATCAAGCAACTCATGCAGATGTTCGTCTATGAGATGACGCAGATGATGGTCGCGCGCGGCGGACAGCTGGTCTTCTCATCGGTGCAGCTCACACCCGGGGTGCCCAAGCTCTGGCGCGATAAGCCTGCCGTGTACGCGGGAAGGGTCTGGAACGGCTCGCGGCCCGATGCGCCCCTGAAGACCTACGGCCAGTTCGAGCGCGAGGTGCGACTGTCGTTTAAGGCCCTCATGGAGGTCATGCTCGCCGGCGACTACTGGGGCAAGCCCTTCAACTTCCCCAAGCCCGAGATCAGCATCGAGCCGGACTTCATGAAGGAGGATCTGGACTTCAATGCGGCCCATCCCGATCTGCCCACCTATCAGGATCTTTATCTGCTGACGTTCAAGCTGGCTGCCGAGTATGGCACGCCCTACTTCGACAACCAGCTCCCAGCCTACCGCGGAGCGGGCGAAGGCATCTCCTGCTATCAGTGTCTGGCAGGGGACGAATTGATTCCCTTTGTTGCGGACGACGAAACGATTCGAGTGAAACAGATCGAGGAGCTATTCGAGAGCGCCGCGAAGAATGGCCTGGACACGGATCCAAACGGCGTTGAGTTCGCTAGGCTGAATGCCAGTACCCCAAGCGTCAACTTTGATACATTCAAAGCCTCATTGGAGGCGTTCAAGGGCGTGATGCGCCAGAGCTACAAAGGCAAGCTTCTCAATATCACATTGGCTACTGGTAGGCGAATAAGAGTTACTCCCGATCATCCCGTCTTCGCGCTCGATAATGGAAACTTCGCGCGAAAACAGGCGAAAGATCTTGTCGCTGGAGAGTTCTTGCCAGTTCTAAAAAATAATGTGTTTGGAACTCCTTCGCCAACATACCTTGATGTAAGTAAGACCTTAAATGAGGCAGGATTTGGCGGGCAAATTCTAGTTGGAGATAAAGAAGTAAATATAAAAAATGCTAAAAAGCGTGGTCTGCCAAAACAAATACCTATTACCGTGGACTTAATTAAATTCTTAGGCTATTATCTGGCTGAAGGATGCAGTGATCACTGCGGAAGGAGGTATTCGGTCCGCTTATCCTTTGGCAAGCACGAAACGGATCTCATTGATGATGCGTTCCGATGCATCAAGAATCTCGGATTTAAGCCTGTGGTTTCTGCAGAGAAGACTGCGAATAATGTCGTCGTCAATAGCAAATTGCTCTATCTGCTAATGGATGCCCTCGGGTGCGGTCATGATGCCCATGATAAATCCGTTCCGGACATGTTATTCAATGTTGAGCTGCCATTGGTAGGTCAATACATCTGCTGTGCCTTTAGGGGCGATGGAAATATCGACATCCATGTGGATGAGTCCAACGGTTACGTGCATACTGCTCACAACATCAGGATGAGACTGGTATCCAGAAGTGCAGTTCAGAAACTGATCCTGTTGTCTCAAAGGATCGGCGTTCAAATGAATTACATGGAGCGCGAAGAGACGGTAACGCATCCACATACCAGGAAACCCTATCCGTTTTCAAGCTATACCTGCTATATCACTTCGCAAGATCAGATCAGGAGATTCCAGCAGGAAACCGGTTATGGGGACAATGCAGTATCAGGCCGCGACTTAGATGTTGCTGGTGCTTTCACACGAGTTCCCATAAACGAATGCGGCATCGAGTACTCAAATCTGAAGTACCCCAGCCAATATAGATCAAATGGTTACAAATGCGTGAACCAGCAACTCATTCTCGAATCCCAAGCAACCGACGCCATCCAAAAGCTGCTAACTGGAGATATTCATCCTCTTAAGATTAAGAAGATCGAAGAGGAGGACTATGATGGATATGTCTACGACCTGGTAGAAGTATCAAACACGCACAACTTCAGCAATGCGCTAGGTGTTGTGACCGGAAATTGTTGCGCGTATCAGTTTGCCGCCACCGCCGACAGCGACAGCCAGTTCGATGAAAAGCTGTACTTCAAGGACGGCATGCACTTCTCCATGGGCTCCTGGCAGGTCGTCTCCCTCAACTGCCCCCGCGCCGCCTACCTGGCTCGAGGGGACGACGAGCTTCTCTTTGAGTATCTGAGAGAGCTGATGGACACATCGGTCGAGATCTTCAAGGTCAAGCGCGAATGGATGAACCAGATCATCAAGAACCACCGCATGCCCTTTGCCACGCAGCAGCCGCGCGATCCCGTCACGGGCGAGAAGGGCTCCGTCGCCGTCGGCCTGGAGGGGCTGGTTTACACCATCGGCGTGGTGGGCGTGAACGAGATGGTGCAGTTCCATACAGGAAAGCAGATGCACGAGTCCAAAGATGCCTGGAAGCTCGCCGTGCGCGCCATGACGGAGATGGAGATCTACTCCAAGAAGCTCTCCGCCCTGCACAACATGACCATCGCTCTGGCGCGGACGCCTGCGGAGACCACTGCTCAGCGCTTCGCGGTCTCCGACCTGATTCACGAGGAGTTCCGGGAGTATGCGGAAGGCGTCGTAAAAGGAGACCTGGATGCCGTGAAGAAGAATGTGCAAAGGACGCGCGATCTGCCCGTCTACTACACCAACGGCACGCACCTGCCACCAGGTGCGGACGTCTCCATCTTCGAGAGGGCCAGGCTCGAGCATGTGTTCTTCCCCATCGTCGATGGCGGCAACATCTTCCACATCTTCATGGGCGAGGCAACCCCCGATCCCCGGGGCCTGATGGACTTCGGGCTGCGCCTGGCCAGGGAAACCCAGATCGGCTACTTCACCTTCACCAAGGACATGACGGTGTGCCTGGGCTGCTCCCAGGTCTCGGGTGGCCTGAAGGATAACTGCCCGAGCTGCGGATCGGATGAGGTAGATCACATCAGCCGAATAACCGGCTATCTGCAGGCCGTCAGCGGCTGGAACAGTGCCAAGAGGCAGGAGCTAAAGGATCGCAAGAGATACGATGAACTGGCATAGGCTGACGAAAAGTATATATCGGATATACCAATGTGGAGAATTGCCAGTGAGGCAAATTGGAGGAGTCTACAAATGCCTGCAGTCGTTAACAGAGATGAATGCGTAAGCTGTGGAACTTGCGTCGAGGAGTGCCCCGAGGAAGCCATTACTCTGGATGACTCGGAAATCGCAGTCGTGAACAAAGAGAAGTGCACTGAGTGCAAGACCTGTGTTGAGGCCTGTCCATCTGAAGCCATCAGCATGGAGTAATTGCACCCTGAATAGCACACTTTTTTAAAGATTTTTTAGTAATTATTCTTTGTCGTTTATCGCTTCATAGAACTGCTCCCAATCGAGAGTGGTGGCTACACATCCGGCTTTTGTGAGCGGAACACCCTTGGCGGGTATGGCATGGCTGTGGCAAAGGTCGAGCCCTTCTTTGATCTCCATCTGGCAGCCCACTCCCACGATTGCCCGCGGCTTATACTTCTTGATGATCCTCTTGATGAAGCTTGAGCCCGGCACGATGAAGAATCTGTAGCCCAGGCCTTCCGCCACTCTCTTGGCCTCACCGACATTGCACTGCCCGCAATCTTTGCATTTTATCCCTTCCGGAGTGAGCTTGGCAGGGCACTCGGTGCTGCGAACGCACTGCGGCATGAAGATAAACCGCTGGTTTTTGGGCGTCTTCAAGAACTCCTTGCGGTTGATGTAGTTGCGCAGTCGCACGCCCACGTCGTCCACTATGGAATCATCCGCTCCGGCGATCCAGAACAATGGCCTTATGACGCTCTCCAGGAAGGTGGTGCCGAGAAGTATGATTCGCGCTGCGAAGAAGTTGCCGGTTCGAAAGGAGTAGAGGATGAGCAGGGCTATCATAATCGAAAGCACTAGAGTGCCGACGGCCAGCAAGACCACCGCCTCGCCCACCAGATAAAACAGACTATCCAGGTACTCCGGGAGCATGGCCCAGACTTTTGCACCTCCGGCTTATATACCTGTCAGGTGCGATCGGCGGCGCAAGTTTTTTATCCCACGCCGGAATGAGGTTTATACCTTCGCCCTTATGAAATTTAATGAGGATTGAAAAATGGCAAAATTACACAGCAGAAAGAAAGGCTCCTCCCGATCCCGACCACCCATTGCGGCCAAAGTGCCTGCGTGGTCCGATGTATCCAAAGAGGAGCTGGAAAAGTCTATCATGAAGCTGCACGAGAGCGGGCTGCCGTCCAGCCGCATCGGTCTGACCCTGCGTGATCAGTACGGCGTGCCGAGCGTAAAGCTGGTCCTTGGCAAGAACCTGAACGGCTTCTTAAAGGCGAATGGTGCCCTTCCGGATATCCCGGAAGATCTGGCCAACTTGATGAGAAAGGCTCTGCACATCAGGAAGCACATCAAGGCCAATGTGAAGGATGTTCACAACAAGAGAGCTCTGCAGCTCACCGAGAACAAGATCCGCAGACTGGTGAAATATTACCACGACTCCGGTCGCCTGGCACCAGAGTGGCTCTACACGCCGGAAACGGCTGAGATATTAGTCTCATGAGACGGCTCGACAAGGCAGCAGAAGCTATTGCCAAGTCGATATTGCATTGCGGCAGCATGCGGGTGATCTCGCACAACGATGCCGATGGGATCACATCCGCAGGGCTGATCTGCAGTGCGCTACTGCGCGCAGGGATACCTTTTCAGGCCACGCTTTTAAACCGCCTGGATGAGTCCGTGATCAGCGGCCTGGAAGGGCCGGTTGTTTTCTGCGACATGGGCAGCGGCAAGCCGGAGCTCATCTCCCGGGTCAAGGGCGAATGCTTTGTACTGGATCATCATCGCCCCGTCGGCACCCTCAACTGTATGCATCTCAACCCCCATCTCTTCGGCATAGACGGGGCCTTTGAACTTTCCGCCGCCGGCACTGTCTACTCCGTGGTGCGCCATATGGGCAACAACGCCGATCTGGCAGGCCTGGCACTGGTGGGGGCTATGGGCGACCGCCAGGCCATGATCGGGGCCAACCGGTCCATCCTGGAAGAGGCCGTGGCCTCGGGTGCCGTAGAGATCCGGGCCGGATTGAAGCTGTCCGAGGACGGGCCGGTTGTTGAGGTATTTTCCAGAAGCGTCGAGCCCCTGCTCGACTTCACCGGCGACTCCGAGAAGACAGGCGCTTTCTTGAATGACCTGTCGATCGAGGGCAATGTCCAGGACCTGACGGGCGATGACCTGTCAAGGCTCGGCACGGCTCTCACGCTGAAGCTGCTCATGCAAGGCAGCTTTGCCGCCGATTCGGTTTTGGGGGAAGTTATACGCCTCAAGCATGAGGTGGTGGAAAATTCACTGGAGCTGGTGCAGCTCCTCAATGCCTGCGGCAATCGGGATGTTCCGGGCCTGGGCCTGACCCTATGCCTGCGGGATGCAAATGCTCTGGGTGAGGCTAGAAGGCTCGCCGCGGAGTACAAAGGCCATATTCAGAGGGAGATCGGCCTATTGCGAGAGCGAAATGTGTTGATGAAGAACATTCGCTACCTAAAGATGGAGAAAATGGAAGCGGGAGCGGTCGTATCGGGCCTGGGAATAAGATATCTGTTCGCCGATCTTCCCCTCATCACCCTGAACCACAAGGATGAGATGGTCAAGATCTCAGCCCGTGGAACCAAGCCGCTCATCGCGCGGGGCCTGGACCTGTCCGTGGCCCTGAAGACGGCGGCCGAGGCCGTGGGCGGAGAAGGCGGCGGCCATACCATTGCCAGCGGGGCCTCCATCCCGCCGGGCATGGAGGACAAGTTCCTCTCCCTGGTGGATGAGATCGTGGGGTCGCAGCTTCACAAAGATACCGCCGAAAAGGCTTCCGTTTCCGAGAATGGACTATGATCTCGGCCAGGCTGATCTTCCGGGGAGCGGATGCTGTGGATGCTGCCCGCTCTCTTGAGCCTGACAACCTGCCCAACATGCAAATGCAGGCGGAAGATGATCAACTGTGCCTGCAGTTCTCGACGGAGAAGATCGGGACTCTGCTCTCCACGGTTGACGATCTACTGATGAACCTTAAAATTGCTGAAGAGACCCTTGCCTCTGCAGGCGCATACTGAAACCTTTTTCAAGACAATCTATTTCAATTCCCGAGACTTGAATCCTCTCATGCGCATTCGCGAGAACGAGTTCGGCAAATACGTCGGCAAATACCACAGTGTCCTCTACCTTTGCCATCGCAATGCCGATCCCGATGCCATCGGGAGCGCCAACGCCCTCTGTCGGGCCTTCGGGGGGACGGTCGGGGCAGTCGAAGACATCTCTCGAACCGGCGTGGCTCTGATGGACGTCATCGATGTCGAGGTCGAGATCAACCCCCGTGCGGAAGACTATGATCTGGTCGTTGTCGTGGATACATCCGTGCGGCTTCAACTGGGCTGCATCTCGCTCTCGCGGTATGGCGTGGTGGATCACCATCAGGATGACGGATTGCTGCAGGAAGCAGAATTTTACATTCAAAAGCCGGCCAAGTCTACGGCAGAGATCGTCTGGACGATCCTAAAAGAAAGTGGAAAAAAGGCGACCCGCGAGATGGCCCTGGGGCTGCTGGTGGGCATGATCTCGGATACGGGGCGCTTCAGACGTTCGACGCCACAATCCTTTCGGACCGCAGCCGAACTCCTGGAAGCGGGTGAATTTGAGTACGAAGAGGCGTTGGCGGCCATCTCCATTCCCCCGGATCTCTCCCGCCGGATCGCCATCCTCAAGGCGGCCAGCAGGGCCAGGATCGACCGGCAGGGCGATTGGCTGATCGCCACGACAAAGATCAACTCCTTCGAGGGCTCGGCTGCCATGGCATTGGTCGACCTGGGAGCAGACGTGGCTTTTGCTGCGGGAAAGCATGGCCGTCTCTGCCGCGTCAGCGCTCGGGCCGGTCGAGAGGCGGCCAGGGCCGGCCTGAACCTGGCAAAGATCGCAGGGGAGATTGGAAAAAGCCATGGCGGCGAAGGCGGCGGGCATAAGGCTGCAGCTGCCTTTGAGGCCGGAGGCGAGGCCTGGCCTCTGCTGGAAGAATGCAAAGAGAAAGCCGCAGAAAGCCTGCAAAAAATAAGTATCTAGGCCTTTTTCTTCAGGCCTTTCGCGCTTTGAGGGCAGCCTTCTTCAAGGCCTCGATGCCGGGCAGCGGCTCACCGGACAGGTAGGTGATGCTCGCGCCTCCGCCCATGCTCACATGCGAGAATTTTGATTCGAGGCCCAGCTGCTCGATGGCGGCAACGCTGTGCCCGCCGCCAGCGATGGAGTAGCCGGACTCGGTCGCTGCTTTCAGCAGCTCTGCCGTGCCGAGCTTGAACTTCTCCTGCTCGAAGATGCCGGTCGGTCCGTTCAGGACGGTAACGCGGGCTTCTTTCATCTCCTTGGAGTAGTTGACAATGGTCTCCAGGCCGATATCGGCTATGGGCAGATCTGTGGGAAGCTTATCCACAGCGACCTCGACGCGCTCGCCGTTCTTGTTCAGGGCCACATCCACGGGCAATGCAATCTTGCCGGGATACTCCTTGAGGAGCTTTGCGGCGATTGGAATCCACTCCATGTACTCCTGATCCTCCACGAACTTGCGGTTGGCCTCGCCTACATTGATGCCTGCCGCCATCATGAAAACGGTAGCCACAACGCCGGAGGTCAGGATCTTATCGGCCCCGCCGCGGCCCAGGACGTTTTGCGTGACCTTGATGGAGTCGTCCGCCTTGGTACCGCCCAAAGAGAAGACCGTGGGATGCTCATTTCCTTTCAGGGCCTTGTCCAGAGCCGTGATCTCCCTGTCCATGAGAAGCCCGGCAACGCTTGGCAGGACCTCGGTAAATCCTACCACGGAGCAGTGAGAGCGATGAGACACGGCAAAGGCATCGTTGACGAAAAGATCGAATAGCGGTGCCAGCTTCTTCACCATATGGCTCTTGGCGTGATCGGCAGGCGACCGGTTCATGTTCTCTTCAGCATAAAAGCGGGTGTTCTCCAGGAGCAGGACCTCTCCCGGCTCCAGGGATTTGATGGACTCGCGGGCATGCGAGCCGAAGATGTCGTCGATATAGGCAACCTCGCGGCGGAGCAGCCGCGTCGCAGAACGGGCATGCGCTTCCAGGGTGGTGTAATCCTTCTTGCCCGCGCGGCTCTGGTGTGCCATGAGGACCACCCGGCAGCCTTCCAGGGCACGCAGAGTATCTAAATGGCTCTTGATGCGCTTATCATCCAGAATGTTTCCGCTGGGGTCCATGGGAGAGTTAAAGTCCACCCTTACCAGGACCCTTTTATTATCGAGTATGACGTCATCCAAAGTGAGATAATCCTTCAACTCGGTTCCTCCCGGTAGTGGATGGGTTGACAGAAGGAATATATAGTCATTGCTGACTTGCGCTAAAACGTCCCGGCTCGATGCCAGGCCGGGCTCGCGGGCTCTGCAAGCGGTTTTGGAGGCAGAAGCGTCGAAGATTGGCTTATATAATCGGGGCCGTCATATTCTGGTGGCAAAAACGTGCAAATTTGTCTCTTCGATTCTCCCCGGGCCTCTGGATACATCCTGCATGCACCTTCGTTGCTCCTGCGTCTCCAGATCCCGGGTGGCTTTTCGTGTCTCCTCCAAAAGTTTACACTTGAAAATCCTTGCTCTATCTGAGGGGAAATTCCGGCAGATAATGAAAGAAGCCCTCCCTCCCGATTCTTCTCTTTTTGTGATAATCACGCCCCAATCTATCCTTTTCAGACAATTCACGTCAAACGTCGAGATAAGTCCTTATACTCGTTCGCCAGAGCACCTGGAAGGATACCGTGTTGATTACCACGGAATGAATCTTAAATCGATCACAGAGTGATGAGATGCAGAAGGCAATCTTGATTATGATCATGACGGCAACGCTTCTCTTGGTATGCGCTGCCAGCGGCGTAAACTATGGTAAAGAGCGTCCTATTGCCATCGTGGTGGGCTCTGAGCAGGAGCAACCTTCCATAGATGGACACATTGTTGCATGGTCGGACAATCGAAGCGGCAACTACGACATCTTCATGCACGATCTGGAGACGGGACTTGAGAGATGGGTGTGCATAAATCCATTCTTCCAGATCAATCCGGTCGTATCCGGCGAGCGCATCGTCTGGCAGGACATGCGCAACGGCACGGGAGACGTCTACATGTATGATGTCGTCAACCGCACGGAGTCTGCTATCAGCACAGCCCCGGGAAATCAGACCCAGCCTGATATCAGCGGCGATCGTGTGGTCTGGTCGGACGATCGCGAGGGAAGCTACAAGATCCATCTCTATGATCTGACAACACGGAATGAACAGACATTGCCCTCCGGAAATGGCGAAGAGATCGAACCTAAGATCTCTGGAAACAAAGTAGTCTGGATGGACAAGCGCTCCGGTAACTTTGACGTCTATTTGTATGATGATTCGAGCGGCAAAGACTCTGCCTTGGCCACGGGGCCCGGCGATCAGTCGTTTCCTTCCATCAGTGGCAACATCGTGGCCTGGGCTGATAATCGCACTGGTGAACCCGATATCGCCTTCATGGATCTCGGAGTTCAGAAGACAACAACGCTTCCCAAGTCCGGCAAGCAAACTGATCCACAAGTCTACGGTGACTATGTAGTATATTTAAATAATGGCACAGATATAAATCTCTACGATATAAAGACGAAGGCGGATTTCACCTTGGCGCCCGGGTCTATCAAGATGGAGCCTTCCATCAGCGATCGCGGTGTCGTTTGGACGGATTATCGCAGAGATGTGAAAGACCCCGATATCCAGATGTACGATTTCAAGATCCTGGCCGATGTATCGGTAACCAGTGGACCCTTCAATCACACGAACCCGTCCATCTCCGGGGATAATATCGTCTGGACGGACAACCGCAATGGGTACTACAATGTTTATCTGTACAATGCCAGCACAGAGAAAGAGACGAACATAACCAATGACAAATTTGACCACAGCAGCGCCGATATCAGCGGAAACAACGTGATCTGGGCGGACAAGAGCAAGGGCAACCTGAACATCTTCCTCTACGACCTATCCACAGGAAAGAGCAAGCAGATCACTACCGATGCCGCAGACCACCGCTACGGAATGGTGGATGGCAATAACATCATCTGGATCGATAACCGCTCTGGCGGCGAGCAGATCTTCCTCTACGACCTATCCACAGGTAAAGAGAAGCAGATCACCACCCAGAAATCCTTCAAGCTCTCGCCTGTGATAAATGGCGATAGCATCGTCTGGATCGATGACCGAAATGGAAATTGGGATGTGTATCTCTACAGTCTGAGTTCGAACAAGGAGACTGCCATCTGTACCAACTCTGCCCGGCAGGCTCAGCCCTGGGTTTGGGGGAACACCGTGGTCTGGGCGGACGGACGGAACAAGAACTGGGATATCTACACTTACGATCTCCTCACCAAGACCGAGAAAGCGGTTGTGATCGATTCTGCTAATCAGGGCTCTCCCATGGTCTTCGGAGATTATGTGGCCTGGCTGGATGTGCGAGAAGGAGACTCTGACATTTATCTCTACGACCTCAACAAGAGCGTGGAAGTGCATGTATCCACTCTGCCGGTGCAGCAGACGCCCAATGACGGAAAAGGGGATCCCTATCAGGTGAAGCCCTATCTCTCCTCCAAGATCATAAGCGGCAACAAGATTGTATGGATGGATAATGCCGGCGGGTACGCCCAAATTAAGATGAGATACATCAACTCTGACCCGCTGCTGCTTCTGGGCTCAGACTTCCCCAGCACCAACGGCAGCCTGGAGGTTTGGAGCGACAACCGGGGCGGAAACTGGAATATCTACGGCTTTGATTTCTTCACCAGATCCGAGAAGCCCATCGCGCGAGGGGATTGGGACATGCTCTACCCCAGGGTCTCCGGCGACAAAGTGGTCTGGTCGGACTACAGAAACGGCGATTCAGACATATATCTGAAAGACCTCTCCGCCGGCATAGAGTCCGATGTGGCCGGCGGAAAGGGCGATCAGGTCTGGGCATCCATCTCCGGCAACAAGGTTGTCTGGATGGACAACTCCAGCGGCAACTGGGATGTATATATGCAGGATCTGTCCGGCAATAAGACCGAGCCGGTCTACAAAGGCCCGGGGCAGCAGATGTATCCCATCATCCGCGGCAATCTGGCGGCGTGGCAGGATAACCGGAACGGCAACTGGGATGTTTACGTCAAGGACCTGTCATCCGGAAATGAGACCAAGCTCACGGGCGATGGAGATCAGGTCTATCCCGATGTCTCCGGAAACATCATCGCCTGGGAAGACGGCAAGAGCGGCGACATATCCTACTATGTCTGGGACAAGAAGTGGGGCAAGACCTACCCCCGGCCGGGAGTGCAGACAAGTCCCGTGGTCTCGGGCAAGTACATCGCTTATGTGGACGGCTCGGGCCTTGATACATCCATCCGCAAGCTGGACACCAGCAATTGGAAGGACGAGCTGGTTGGGGTGGGACCGGGCCAGGTCAAGCCCAGCATGGACACGAAACTGGTTTGGTTGAATGCCATGACCGGCAGGCCAAGGTCGGTGCCCGTGACCGCCGGACAGACCAGCGCCGTATGCAAGGCTCCGGGCGACCAGAGCCATCCGGTAGTGGGCGGCAATGACCAGGTGGGATACTACGTGGCCTGGATGGACAACCGCACCGGAAGTCCGGACGTGTATGTCTACAGCCTGGCCCAGGAGATTGAATTGCCCCTGGCCGCCAGCCCCTTCGAGGACATGTACCCTGAAATCTCAGGAAATGTGATCAGCTGGATCGCCAGAAATCCGCTGAACCAGTATAATATCGAGAACTACTGGTCCATCAGGACCTTCGATGTGGCCATAGACAACCGCACGGAATTGGTTTGGGGACTGGCAGCGCCTGCACCTATCTCCGTAGGCGAGCAATACGTCTCCTACCTGGACCAGCCCGTGGCCAGCTTCGGCTGGAGGGTCTACAAGAAGCTGCTCTTCGGCACCGAAGCCGCGTCTTCCATCCCGCCCAGCGGCACAAATCCACGTACAGGCGGAAACATCATCGTCTACCAGGATAACAAGAACGGCAACTCGGAAATCTGGATCTGGAAGCAAGGCAAAGACCCGGCTCAGCTCACCAATGGACCGGGCGAGAAGACCAATCCGTCAACGGACGGCAAGACGATCGTCTGGCAGGATAACCGGAACGGCAACTGGGATATCTACGCCTATGACCTCAACACAAGCAAGGAGATGCAGATAACCAAGAACAAGGCCGATCAGATCAATCCGGATGTGGAGAGCGGCGTCATCGTCTGGCAGGACAAACGCAGCGGTAACTGGGATGTTTATGTCTACGACCAGAATGTGCAAAAGGAGAAGCCCATCTGTACAGACGCAGGCAACCAGATCGAGCCGCGCATCCGCACGGGAAGAATCGTCTGGACGGACGACCGCAGCGGAGACAAGGACATCTACATCTACGAAAACTACATGGCATAGAATGTGGCGGAGCGGGGGCGGTGCAAGGCGCCTCCCTCGGCCATTTATTCCATGCTTTTTCCGTGCTTTTTCGGTTTTGTTTCCTATATTTTCATATGCCCTTTTCCGCTTCCGTCGGGGCAAAGTTTATTTATTTCCGCCGCGTTAGGCTCGCACTTAAGAACGTTCGGGGCAATTCATGGAGCTGGAAAATCTTCGGTTTGGTACGGAACTGCTCAAGCGCGGTTTCGCAAAGATGCAGAAGGGTGGCGTCATCATGGACGTCACAACTCCTGACCAGGCGATCATCGCCGAGGAGGCCGGGGCGGTGGCCGTAATGGCCCTGCATGCCGTGCCTGCAGACATCAGGAAGATGGGCGGCGTGGCCAGGATGGCCGATCCCGCCATCATTGAGGCCATCATCGATGCCGTGACCATTCCCGTCATGGCCAAGGCCAGAATAGGCCACTTTGTCGAGGCTCAGATTCTGGAGGCCCTGGGCGTCGACATGGTGGATGAGTCGGAGGTGCTGACTCCGGCGGATGAGTTCCACATCGAGAAGACCAAGTTTACCATTCCCTTCGTCTGCGGCGCTCGCAACCTGGGTGAAGCCTGCCGGCGCATCAAGGAAGGTGCGGCCATGATCCGGACCAAGGGCGAGGCGGGAACGGGGGACGTGAGCCAGGCCGTCTTGCACATGAGGATGATCCAGGGCCAGATCAGAAGCCTGAAGGGCATGGACGACCTGCAGCTCATGAAGGTGGCACGCGAGATTGAGGCTGATCTGGATCTGGTTCGAGAGTGCGCCCATATGCAGCGCATTCCCGTGGTCAACTTCGCCGCCGGTGGGGTGGCTACGCCCGCCGATGCTGCTCTGATGATGCAGCTTGGCGCGGACGGCGTCTTTGTGGGCTCGGGAGTCTTCAAGTCTGAGAACCCCGTGGCCATGGCTACGGCCATTGTGCAGGCCGTGCACCATTACGATGATCCCAAGCTTCTTGCTGAGGTGTCCAAGGGCCTTGGCGCTGCTATGAAGGGACTGGATGCGGCGAGCATTCCTGAGGCGGAAGCTCTGCAAACGAGGGGCTGGTAAGTGGCGAGGATCGGCGTCGTCGCCCTGCAAGGAGACGTCTCGGAGCACGTCTCGGCCATGCAAAGAGCCCTGCAAGGAAGGGGCGAGGTGATCGAGATACGCAAGGCTGGCCTGATACCGGGCTGCTCCGGCCTGGTGTTGCCGGGCGGGGAGAGCACCACCATCAGCCGCCAGCTGGCGAACTCGGGGATGACGGAGGAGCTGAAGGCCGCCGCAAAGGCCGGCGTGCCCATCCTTGCCACCTGCGCGGGCCTGGTTCTCGTCTCCAAAGACATCGGCGGCGATGCCAAGGTTGAGCCATTGGGGCTCATGGACATCAAGATCGACCGCAATGCCTTCGGACCGCAGAGGGAGTCCTTCGAGGCGGACTTGCAGGTAGAGGGCTTCGAGAAGCCTTACCGGGCGATCTTCATTCGCGCTCCGGCCATCGCCCGGGCGGGAGAGGGTGTGCAGGTTCTGGCCAGGGTGGGCGAGGCGATTGTGGCCGCGCGCCAGAAGAATTTGCTGGCACTGGCATTTCATCCCGAACTCACCGATGATACACGTTTTCACCAAATCATCCTGAAGATGCTGGAGGCATTGTGATGTTCTCTGAGAAGGATCTGGTTGCCAGAAGCGTTGAGGATATGAGCCAGGAGGTCGCAGAGCTGCTGGCAGAGTCCAAGCGCCTGCGTGAGGAGTACGAGATAACTCTGCAGCGTGAAGGAGAGCTGCGCCGGGAATCCGTGGACTGCCGTCCCAGCGATCCCGAGCTGGCGGAGCAGCTCTGGCAGGAGGCGGAGACCCTGAGAGAGGAAGGACGGGAGATGATGCGCCTCTCCATGGAGAAGAAGATACGCGCCGCCGAGGTCCAGCACCGCATTGAAATCCACGATCAGATCGAGTCTATGGACAATTCGGACGAGGTCTGGCAAAAGGCCGCGCGGGCAGGAAGAAACTGAAAAAACTCTTCCTACTCTATTCTATAACATTTTTGTTCCGGATCATTTGGTATCATTTTATCTCTGTATTCTCTCTAAATTAGAGGCATTTCAGAAGACGACCTCCGGGCCGGGGTTTCCGGCTCGAATCTTGAGAAAGCCTTTTAGCATTCCTATTCCATCTCGGCCAAACGAAGCTGATCAAATATGTTCTCCGAGGATGAGTATCGATTGGACTTCTTCGTGGATGAGGGATTCCAGCGCAAGAAGTGCGAGAAATGCGGCAAATTCTTCTGGACCAGGGATGGGGCCAGGAAGACCTGCGGGGACCCGCCCTGCGATCCCTACACGTTCATAGGCTCGCCCATATTCAAGCGTGAGCACAGCCTGAATGAGATGCGCGAGCACTACCTCAACTTCTTCCAGGCACGGGGACATGCGCGCATCAAGAGGTACCCGGTGGTGGCCCGATGGCGGGACGATATTTACCTGACCATCGCTTCCATCGCCGACTTCCAGCCCTTCGTGACCGGTGGCCTCGTGCCTCCGCCTGCCAATCCTCTGACCATCAGCCAGCCCTGCATCCGGCTGGACGACCTCGATTCCGTTGGAAGAAGCGGCCGCCATCTCACCACTTTCGAGATGATGGCGCATCACGTCTTCAACACTTCCGAGAAGGAGCACTACTGGAAGGACCGGACGGTTCAGTTGTGCGATGAGCTGCTCGTCGGCCTCGGCATGGACCCCCTGGCCGTGACCTACAAGGAGAACCCCTGGGCGGGCGGAGGCAACGCCGGCCCGAGCGTGGAGGTCATGATCGGAGGTTTGGAGTTGGCCACGCTGGTCTTCATGGACCTCAAGGCAGTGGCGGGCGGGCCGGTCGAGATCAAGGGCGAGCACTACGAGAAGATGAACAACTACATCGTGGACACCGGCTACGGCCTGGAGAGGTTCGTCTGGGCCTCCAAGGGCAGCCCCACCATCTACGATGCCATCTTCCCGGATCTGGTGCGCAAGGTGGCCGACATGGCGGGCGTGGAGCACAACCTGTCTGATCCTGAGTATGCGGAGATCTTCGCCCAGAATGCCCGGCTGGCGGGCATGGTGGACCTGGACGAGTACAGCATGAAGGATCTGCGCGCCAGGATCGCGGGCAGCATCGGCGTCAGCCCGGAGAAGCTGGAGAAGACCATCGAGCCCATGGAGCGGATTTATGCGGTCGTGGACCACACGAGATGTCTGGCCTACATGCTGGGCGACGGCATCATCCCCTCCAACGTCAAGGCCGGCTACCTGGCCAGGCTCGTCATCCGCAGGACCCTGCGTCTGATGAAGGAGCTGGGACTCGTCCTGCCGCTGGAGGAACTGGTGCAGATGCAGATCGCGCGGCTGGACTATCCCGACTGGCAGGAGAGGTTTGTCACCATCAAGGAGATCCTCGACCAGGAGGAGCAGAAGTACGGCGAGACTCTGGAGAAGGGCAAGCGTCTGGTGAAGAAGACGGCGGAAAGCTACCGCAAGAAGAACCAGGCCATTCCTCTCCAGGAGATGATCTCCCTTTACGACACGCACGGCATCCCTCCCGAGATCGCCCGCGAGTCTGCGGAGGAGATGGGCGCGACGGTCGAGCTGCCGGACAACTTCTACTCGCTGGTAGCCAAGAAGCACATCAGGGCCGAAGAAGGTGAAGCTCCAAAGCTGGTCATCCCCGGCAAGACCGAGCTGATGTTCTACGAGCGTCCCTTCGACCAGGTCTTCGAGGCCGAGGTGCTGGATATTGTGGACGGCTCCGTGATCCTGGATCGGACACTGCTCTATCCCGAGGGCGGAGGCCAGCCTGCCGATCACGGCACGCTGGAGAAGGCGGGTCAGGTCTTCGGGGTCGTGGACGTGCAGAAGTCGGGCGACGTGGTCTTGCACAGGCTCGAGAAGCCCGATGGTCTGCAGAAGGGCGACCGCGTCACGGGAAGGGTGGACATGCGCCGCCGTCTGGCGCACGCGCGCCACCACACAGCCACGCATCTGGTGCACGATTCCGCCAAGCGCGTTCTGGGCAAGCACATCTGGCAGGCCGGGGCGCAGAAGAGCGAGGACCGGGCGCGGCTGGATATATCACACTACAAGCGCATCACCGACCGGGAGCTGAAGGCCATCGAGCTGGAGGCCAACCGGCGCGTGATGGAGGTCGTGCCCGTGGAAACCCAGTTCCTGCCCCGCACGGAGGCGGAGAAGCTCTTCGGCTTCGAGCTGTACCAGGGAGGCGTGCCGCCGGGCAAGTGGATTCGTGTGGTCCGCGTTGGCTCGGACATCGAGGCCTGCGCGGGAACGCACGTCACCAACACCGGCATGATCGGAGCCATCAAGATCCTGCGCACGGAGCGCATTCAGGACGGCGTGGAGAGGATCGAGTTTGCCGCAGGCGAGGCTGCCGTGCGAGCGGTGCAGGAGCGCGACGACATCCTTGGCGAGGCCTCGGACGTGCTGCGCGTGCCGGCGGAGCAGCTTCCCAAAACCGCCACCCGCTTCTTCGAGGAGTGGAAGGGCCAGCAAAAGGAGATCGAGCGGCTGAAGGAGGACTTGGCCCGCGCCAGTCTCAATACCCTGGCCGCCGAGGCTCAGGAGATCGACGGCCTAAGGGTGGTCGTGCAGAGGATGGGCAGCGCGGATATCGATGAGCTGCTGAAAGCGGCATCGCTCCTGGCGGACCAGGACATCGTAGCTCTTTTGGGCAGCGAGACGGGAAAGCTCGTGGCGGCGGTGGGCAAATCGGGCCTGGAGAAGGGCGTCAAGGCCGGGTCCATCATCAAGGCTGCGGCCAAAGCCCTCGGTGGCGGCGGCGGAGGCAAGCCGGACCTGGCGCAGGGCGGAGGGCCGAACGTGGCCAGGCTGGATGAGGCGCTGCAGGCGGGAAAAGAGGCGATGAGGGCAGGGTCCTGAGCCCTTTTCTTTTCTATTTTTGTCTTGTCCCTATATTTATATCAAAAGAGCGTCAACTGAGTCCTTGTGAATAATGAAGATCTGCTAGAACGTATCACCATAAATCCAAAAGTCATGGTTGGAAAGCCTGTCATCCGAGGCACAAGACTTACTGTGGAATATATCCTTGGCCTTCTTGCTCACGGCACCACCATGGAGGAGATCCTGCAAGAGTATCCCGGCCTGGAGAAGGACGATATTTATGCCTGTCTCCTATTTGCGTCCAAGACCCTTGAGGATGCGTCTTTTGTTCCCCTGAAGGCTGAGGCCAGCTAGATGCGTTTTCTGGTTGATGAGTGCGTGGGTCCTTCGGTGGCACGCTGGCTATGTGAGAATAATCACGATGCTAAATCTGCTTATGAGGATTGCCGAGGATGGGCGGATGAACGCATACTTGAGAAGGCCCGCTCGGAAGGACGTGTAGTAGTAACCATGGATAAGGATTTTGGAGATATGGTATTTCGAATGAAACTGCCGCATTGCGGGGTTATTCTGCTTCGCAGCGGTTTCCCGAGCATAGCGAAAAAAATATCGCTGATGCAGATGGCCCTAACACTCCCGGAAGATCAGATATCTGGCCGTTTTATCGTCGTGACTGAAACCGCAATGCGAATCGCAGGGACATTAAATATTTCGGACTAGACCATATTTCTGCGTATTTGCCCTCGGAGGCGGCGGAGGCAAGCCGGATCTGGCGCAGGCAGAGGGCTTGAGGCCCGTTGTCTTCGACACCGCATTTTTGAATCGCAGGGTCACGTCACGAAAAGTTCGGTCTCCAAAAATGGTTTAACAAGTTTTTTATAGATCGAAGCGATAAAATACATAGGACAGTTAAGCTTGGGCCGTGCCGTCATGTTCATCGGACACTTTGCCGTAGCATACGTTCTCATTCGCCTTTTTCCAGGGGTACTTCCTGTGATTCCCCTCCTGGGTGTGAACTTTCCGGACCTCCTCTGGCCCGTTCTAGTCTTATCCGGGATAGAAAAGGTGTCGATAGATCCTGAATCACCTCTTCAGAATCACATAAAGTTTACGAGCTACCCTTACTCTCATTCCCTCCTCCTGGGAACGCTGATCGCATGCGTCTTGGGGTTGGGGCTGGCATATTTTTCAAGCCCACTTGCAGGATTTGTATTTGTAGTAGCTTCGATGTCCCACTGGCTGCTTGATGCGCTATTTCACCTCAGAGACCTGCCCGTCCTGGGTTTCGGGTCAGACAGGAAGGTCGGATTCGGTCTTTGGAACTATCCCAAGTCTGCCTTCGTCATCGAGTACCTGTTTTACGCTATTTTAACCGCTCTGACCTTTCCGTCGAAGCTGATGCCGTTGCTGTTGATTGGTGCTGTATTTCACCTGATCAATGCCAACTCTTTCCTGGGACTGACAAAGACAAACCCATTCAAATCTCCCGGCGTCTATGCGATGCTCGCCCTTGTGGGTATCTTGGCGTTCAGCTTGCTGGCCAACTATGTGATCTCGGGTTGAAATGATGGACCCTCAAACTGTTCGGTTGCGAATATTGGGACGTGCATCTCTTCTTCGAGACTTTGGGCGGCACCTTCCGCTTCAGGAAAATCGGTATAATCTTTCGACCATCGTGCTGATCGAATCGACATCACATCGATCGATTAGAGGCCCGTCATCCCTTTGTCACTTTCGCAACCCGCGGTGCGACTGACCGAAACCGCGCTCATGCCCTTGTCCTGCGTGTCACTAGGCTGCACCGGCACGCCGGAGCGATAGAGCTTTAGCAAGCACAGCAATCCGATCATTACGGGATGCACTGTCGCTAAGTAGACCTTCCTTGCGCCCTGCTGGCAGTGGATCGTGATACCCGAAGCAATACTGAGGAAATTTGTTACAAAAAGCAAAAAGCTTATTAATATGTAAGATTACTAACTGGCGAAGAGCTACAGCAGCCGGTTATGGGCCTCCTTTACCAATAACTAAGCGGTTGCAATGCCCTGGCGATCTGCCATGGCCAGGGCGCACCTCTTCCTTTCCATTCCGGGCCGTGTCTAAAAGAGATGATTGCAGTCTGTGAAGGACTGTAGAATTGTGGTGGACGTGGATATGGTGGGGGCTGTAACTCTTCTGCCATTGCCAAATTGAGTACTGATATGCCAATCGTTTGAGAATAGGGCTCTGAGCTTGCGGTCTATGGACAGGCATCCTTATTACTTTCGCCCCGCACTCTAATTCTTTTTCTTCTCGAAATAACCATTTGACTCTATCGAGCCACATTTATGTGCGGATTATTAGTGGATCAATTGTATCTTATATATACTTTCATTATTGCAAAAAAAGATTTACTGTTATCCTTTTTTGCAAAAACTATATATTCTTACACGTACCTATCCTCTATCATGGCAGGAGTTCTGGAGCATCTTCATTGGCCGCTGCAAAGCAGGCCGAAAACCGAGCAGCAAGTCTTTCCCAGCTATCGGCTCGACCTCAATGTGCTGGAGCTGGATACGGCAAAAGAGATCCTGCGTGAAGTCTTCGGCACCTCAACCGCAGAGGTGGAGGAGATGATCCGGCAGCGGTTGGCGGAGCGCGAGGGAATGTGATTTTGTTTGCCGGGCGCAAATTAGCTGGATAATTGTCCTAAAAAGCAAAAGCAGAATTAAAAATCAATCGGCTACGGGCCCAAAGCCCTCGCCATTTTTTATTGCCAGCCACCTGGAGAGCATCTCCGCCAGCTCTTTTTGTTGAACCGGCTTGGCAATGAAATCGCTCATACCGGCCTGAATGCACCTGTCTCTGTCACCACGCAAGGTGGAGGCGGTCATGGCGATGATGGGAATGTGCGGGTTGAGGGCCATTGATCCTTCCCGGCGAATGCTGCGAGTGGCTTCGAGGCCGTCCATCTCGGGCATTTGGCAGTCCATCAGCACCAGGTCGTAAGGAATGATCCGGAGCGCATTGATGGCTTCCTGACCGTTGGCCACAACATCCGCCCGAAGCCCCATCTTTTTCAGCATGGCCTGTGCCACTTTCTGGTTTACTTGATTATCCTCAGCCAGAAGTATGCGTATTTTGCGCTTGACCGTTTCGGAGACGGCAGGCGCGGTGGCTGAGTGCTCGATATGTCCCTCGCCCTTAATTTCCGGGAACGTCTCAGATACAGGCTTCGCAGGCTGCTTCTCAAACAGAGCAGTGAACCAGAAGGTGGACCCTTTGCCTTCAACACTTTCCACACCGATCCTTCCGCCCATCAATTCCGCCAATTGCTTGGAGATGGCCAGTCCCAGGCCGGTTCCGCCGTACTTGCGCCTGGTTGATCCGTCTACCTGGGTGAAGGGAGTGAAGAGAATGTCCTGCCGGCTTACCGGGATGCCGATGCCCGTATCGCTCACGGAAAAGCGAAGTGTGACACATCTTTCGTCCTCGCTCTCCCGGTGGACGCGAATCGCTATCTTCCCATGAGATGTGAACTTCACGGCATTGGTTCCCAGGTTGACTAAAATCTGGCGCAGCCTTCCCGGATCTCCGCAGAGGAGCGACGGTACATCCGGCTCCACCAGGCAGCGTAGCTCCAGACCCTTTTCGTGCGCGCCAATGCCCAAAAAATCGGTGGTATCCTTCAGCGTAGTGCGCAGGTCGAAGTCCAGGATTTCCAACTCCAGTTTGCGGGCTTCGATCTTGGAGAAGTCCAGAATCTCATTGATGAGAGTGAGAAGGGTCTCGCCGCTGATGGACGCGATTTGTGCGTATTCACGTTGCTCGGGATTCAGGTCCATATCCATCAGCAATCCGATCATGCCAATGACGCCGTTCAGGGGGGTGCGGATCTCATGGCTCATATTGGCCAGGAATTCGCTCTTGGCTGCATTGGCCTTTCTGGCCTGCTCGGCCATTTGTTTGGCATGCGCGGTGGCGATTTCTAATTGCAGATTGGTTTTTTTCAGCTCTTCCTCGGATCGCTTGCGCTCGGTGATATCCATATAGGTTCCGAGCACGCCGATGATCTTCCCATCAGAGCTCTGCAGAGGTATCTTGCTCGTAAGAAGAACAATGGCGTTTCCTTCGGGGGTCGTCTGAGGTTCTTCGATAAACAGCTTGGGAAGACCGCTCTCGATGACCTGACGGTCATCTCTGCGATATAATTCCGCCTGATCACGCCACCCCATCTGGTAATCATCTTTGCCGACTATGTCTTTCGGATCGGCAAAACCCGCATCGTGAGCGAATATCGCGTTACAGCCCAAGTATACGAGATCTCTATCCTTCCAAAATACCCTTACAGGTATCGCGTTGATAATCCCTTCGATAATTTGATGTGATTCACGAAGCGTCTCCTCCGCCTGCTTGCGCTTGGTTATATCCAGCATTACACCGACGATGCCTGCCACTTCGCCGGCAAAATTTTTAAAGGTCGCTTTGGTGAAGTGGAAATCTCGTTTCTCACCGTCGAAGCATTGCACCTGCGTTTCGTACACCTGCACGCCCGGCTCTCGCAGGAGGCTCTGGTCCTGCTGGTAGTACCTATCTGCCAGGTCGGGAGGAATCGCTTCCGGCAAATCGAAGACAGATTTGCCGATGATGGTCTCTTTAGGCAGACCGATGATTTGCCGGGCAAATGCATCGTTGCAGCCCAGATACCGGCCCTTTGAGTCTTTGAAGAAGATTGGGCTGGGAATTGTTTCAATCAATGTTTCCAGGAATTTCAGATTGTTTTGGAGTTTTTCCTGCTCTTGCTTGCGCTCAGTTATATCGCGGATGGACTCTATGGCACCGATTCTGTTTCCAGAAGCATCAAAAATCGGTCCCGCCGTTGCCCAAACATACGCCCCTCTGCCGCAACGCAAAGCTGGTGTAAATGTTTCGGCATAGAGAAGGTTTCCTTTCCTCTGCACATATTGATAATTGGAAATGATCTCATTATCATCTTTATCGAGGAGATCCAGCAGTTGCTGCCTTCGTTTACCGTAGAAGGGAATTGTGTAGGCATGATCTCCTTGCCCGATCATGTCTTTCCTGCCCACTCCTGTCATCTCTTCCATAGCCCGGTTCCAGGCGATCACCAAACCATTTTTGTCCACAGCGAATGTGGCATCGGGCAGGAAATCAATGATATCAGCAAGCCGCTGTTCCGATTCCCGCAGTGCATCCTCCGCCCGTTTGTGGTCGGTAATGTCACGGAAAGTCCATGTCCGACCATAGTGTTTTCCATCACGACCGATTATGGGCGAAGAATACCGGTCCATAACTGTTCCGTCTTGGAATTCGATCTCATCCCGGCTGGTCTCATCCGGATGATCGTAAAGATACAAAGCCTTTTCAAGGAATTGATCGGGATTCTTGATTTTGCCGGCTATGTATTGAAGAAGGGCTTGGTCATCCTCCTCATCGACAATTGACTGAGGAACTTCCCACATGGTTCTTAACCGCTGATTAGTGATTATCCGTCGTCTCTGGCAATCCACCACCAAAATTCCATCCCGAGAGGATTCGACTTGAGCTTCAAGCAGTGCGGCACTCAATCTCAATTCTTCCTCAGCCCGCTCACGCTCCGTGATGTCCCTGGCTGCAGCGAACACGCCGAGAATATTTCCTGCATCATCCCGGTAGACTGAAGCGTTACACAAAACCGGTGTGATGTGCCCGTCACGGTGTTTAATACTCAAAGCGTAATCGCGCACGGAGCCTTCTTGGAATATCCGTCGATACCCAGTGCGAGCATTATCCGGTTCGGTGAAGTAGTTTGAGAAATCTGTACCGACAAGGTCCCTTTTGCTATAGCCTGTTGCGGCCTCAGTAGCAGCATTTACATCTGTAATCTTTCCATCGAGTCCAATCGTTGCCATCGGATCGAGGCTTGCTTCGATCAGGCTCCGGCTATACGCACTCGCCGCTCGATGAGCCTCCTCTACTCGTTTGCGCTCAGTTATATCACGCAATGTGGCAATGACGCCTATAATTTCGCCGCGAGCGTTCCTATGGGGTGCATAAGTTCCCACCACCCACCCCTTATCATCCTTAGGGGTTGACGCGAAATAAAACACACAAGTTTATATTGTAGAACGTTGTCTTTATAATTATGGATGACGACGATAAATATGGACCATTTTTAAAAGCAATATCATGTGCCGATCCAGTCCAAG
>Ga0074195_1001243_pt1 | contig 37457 bp, 34 predicted proteins | sample EPASupsiteHSE623_FD_64525 | JGI IMG/M metagenome (GOLD analysis project Ga0074195, IMG submission 64525) | Bioremediated contaminated groundwater from EPA Superfund site, New Mexico - Sample HSE6-23 | ecosystem: Environmental > Aquatic > Deep subsurface > Groundwater > Contaminated ...
GATACCATAGCCAGTCATATCTTCATTGATGAGCCTGCGGTTTGCTATGAGTACCCCTATGGTTATAAGGGAGAAACTGCGGACAAGAATGTGAAGGAAAATCTTACCATTGCCATCGCCTTTTGCCCTTCTGTTCTCAAACGCAAAGGGGATGGACATGCCGACAATAAAAAGAAATGCAGGAAAAACAATGTCTGCCAGTCCAAGCATATCTTCTCCGGGAAGAGCATGTTCAAGCCAATGCGGAAAATTCCTGGACCATGGCAAATCATTCACGAAAATCATGAGTGTCATGATTATAGCTCTCAAAACGTCTATGCTGGCCACCCGCCCATACTTTGCAGTAGTTTTTAGCATATTGCTGTATTATAGATTGTTATAAAAATCAACATAAGAATTTCCACAAAAGAAATCTTTATAAGTGGTTGATTATGTACTATTTGCTAAAAACTACTGAAAAGTGTCTGTCACCTCAGCAACCCGGTGAGCTCCCGGATCTCCTGCTTCGCAAGCTTCCAGCGTGGAATGTCGATCTTTGGGCCGATCACCTCAACCACCTTGGCAGCTACGATTGAGCCAACGTTTCCACAATCCTTAAGAGACAGGCCGTGAGAGTGAGCAAACAGGAAACCTGCTGCATACATATCACCTGCACCGGTGGCATCAATGGTGTCGGCGGGCCATGCCTCAATGTAGTGGTACTCGTCACCACTTTTGACCATCGAGCCATCCTTACCAATCTTCACAATGGCAATATCACAAATTTTTGCAATTTCGTCCAAGGCTTCGCGGGGTTCCTTTTTGGCAAAGGCCTGAGCCTCGGTTTCATTGGCAAAGACAATGTTTACGTAATTCTCTATTATATCATGCAGAAAAGCATCGTTACTCTCAACCACATTGTAGCTTGCCATGTCGATGGAGATTATGAGTCCGGCTTCCCTTGCCAGCTCAACAGCCTTACGGACAAGATCCTGATTCTGAACAAGGTATCCCTCTATATGAAAATAGTCATGGCCAAGAAACATTCCCAGATGAAGATCCTCCGGCACCAACTCTATGGCCGCACCAAGGTAAACAGCAAAGGTTCTTTCTGCGTTGGCAGCAGTAATAAATACCATGGCCCTGCCGGAAGCTGCTGTTCCCTTAAAGAGAATTGACTTTATTCCGTTACGCGACTGGTCTGATTTGAAAAGGGAACCAAGTTCGTCATCTCCGACCTTACCGATAAAGGTAGAAGGCATGCCAAGTACTGCTGTCCCGGTAATGGTATTTGCAGACGATCCGCCTGCCACATACTGGACACCCATGGGCTTGAGTGTTTGCCAAATTTTCTCACCTGTTTCTCTGTCCACATGTTGCATACTACCCTTAGGTAGATGATAATGCGTAAGAAGTGAGTCATCCGGCATAACCGCCAGGATATCCGTCAAGGCGTTGCCTATTCCCAATATTGATTTCATATGTATCTAAAGTTTGTAGAGTGCAAAGTTCTTATTTTTCCTATTTTTGCAAAAATTTTTAATCAAATGAACATCTGTTACTCCTTGGCCGATTTTCAGGAAGCGTTGGAATTATTGCCTAAAGATAGAAAAATCGCCTTTGTTCCAACAATGGGAGCTCTTCACGAAGGACACATCTCACTGATAAACACAGCACTTAACTACTCTAAATATGTAGTAGTAAGCATATTCGTAAATCCGACACAATTTAATAATCCCGCCGACCTCGCCCACTATCCGCGGACGGTTGAAGAGGACTGCAAAAAACTTGAAGAGGCTGGAGCCTCCCTCGTTTTTGTTCCAGCAGTGGAAGATATATATCCAAAGAGTGTCAACAAGGCAGAACAATTCGATTCTCTTATTTTTGATCTGGGCGGACTCGACAAGACCGGCGAAGGGCCACGCAGGCCCGGCCACTTTAATGGAGTAGCACAGGTAGTAACCAGACTATTCGATATTGTAAAGCCTGAATATGCAATTTTTGGAGAGAAAGACTTCCAGCAATTGGCCATAATAAGGTACTTCACAAAGAAGCTGGGATATCCCGTTGAGATAATTGCTTCGCCTACATTGCGCGGGGCAGATGGACTGGCGTTAAGTTCGCGGAATATGTTACTAACTCCTGAACATCGCACTGCGGCACCTAAAATATTTAAGACGCTAAAAAGAGCAGAAGAGAAAATAGTGGCTGCAAGTCCTGCAGAGCTTACACAATGGGTAACTGAAACAATAAATAGTGACCCACTTTTGAAAGTAGAATATGCAGAGATAGTAAATTCATTAACTTTGCAGATTATTAACAGCTGGGAAGAGGCAGAAAGCATACAACTTTGTACTGCAGTTTTTGCCGGAGCAGTAAGGTTAATTGACAACATAAAACTGAAATGACATGCAACTCCAGATACTTAAATCCAAAATCCACAGAGCTAAGGTTACTGAAGCAAATCTCAATTATATTGGCAGCATAACAATAGACCAGGATCTTATTGATGCAGCGGGTCTGTATGAAAATGAGAAGGTTGCCATAGTAAACATCAACAACGGAGAGAGGATAGAGACCTATGTTATAAAGGGTGAAAGAGGAAGCGGTAAGATAGGGATAAATGGAGCCGCTGCTCACAAATTCTCTTCCGGAGACCTGATAATCTTAATGTCATATGCAATAATGACCCCTGAGGAGGCACTTGGCTTCAAACCTAAGCTGGTTTTCCCCGATTCTGACACAAACAAACTGGTTTTGTAAATTGCTAACAGCCTACCCACCTATGTAACAGACAATGAAAAAGATCTCCTCCGCAATAAAATATATTCTTTTGTTAGTCGTAGCCGGAGTATTTCTTTGGGCCACATTTAAGGGGGTTAAATGGGAAGATTTCATTGCAGGATTAAGCAGCGCAAATTATTACTGGATAACACTGTCAATGTCTATCAGTGTTTTTGCATTTCTTGTAAGGGCCCTTCGCTGGCGCCTTTTAATGTTGCCCCTGGGCAAAAAAATAAAGATCCGCGACTCATGGGATGGTGTCAATATTGGCTATCTGACAAACTTTGCAATACCCCGGGCAGGAGAGCTGGCCAGATGCGGAGTCATAACACGTAAAACAGGTATTCCCTTCGAAACAGTGGCCGGAACCGTTGTTTTGGAAAGAAGCATAGACCTTCTCTCGCTTATAGTGGTTTTCTTCTCTGTCCTTATATTTTCGTGGGATACTTTCGGAGCTTTTATAAACATAGAGATCATAGATGCTCTTGAGCGAAAATTCTCAGTCAGCCTTGTCTGGATGCTTGCAGCAGCTATGCTTGCTTTTTTATTGTTCATATACATCGTTTACAAATACAGGAAAAAACACCCCATATTCATAAAGATTACAGCTATTGTAAGAGGAATAATAAAGGGGATTGTGTCTGGTTTCCGCATGCCCCAAAAATGGTTATTCCTCATTTACACTGTATTATTGTGGATTTGTTACTGGCTCATGAGTTGGACCACAATTCTGGCGTTCCCTGCAGTATATGGTTTAGGAGCAGGAGACGCACTATTTCTGATGATGATAGGCGGGCTAGGCTGGGTTGTTCCTGTACAGGGGGGAATAGGCGCATACCACTTCATTTTATCACTGGCTCTTGCTTCTGTATACGGGATAACACAGACTACAGGTGTCATTTTTGCTACAATTTCTCACGAATCTCAAGCTCTCACAATGATAATATGCGGATTAGCCTCACTTGTCAGTTTCACCCTCAGTAAGAGGAGAGATATGAATAACCAAAAAAGAACCTCCGCAATATGATACGATTAATCACCTCAGCTCTTCTCCTCTCATTGCTGATTCTTTTACCCTGTAATGCAAAGGCTCAGGTATCCTCAACACGATCGAAAGACACTTACCTTATAATTGCCTCCTACAACCCCGATACCAAGCGAATGTCGGACTTCATAAACTCTTTTGGAGAGAGTCTGCTGGAATTCGGCGATAGATCGGAAGTGCTTATCGAAGACCTGGGCACCAAGAATTTTACACTGGAGGCGCATACCTGGAAAGATCAGGTAGCTGCACTTATAAGGAAACATGAAAAAAGTAGCATCAAGGCAATTGTACTTTTAGGTCAGGAGGCGTGGGCAGCCTTCCTGCAACTTGCAGAAAAAGATTCAACAGCACTCACTCCGTTCAGGGATGTTCCGGTATTCTGCGCCTTTACAAGTGAAAACGGAATAACACTCCCCTCCGAATTGCGTGACAAAAACTGGAGACCGACATGGATAAATATGGCAGAACATGCAACCAGCAAATTCAGGTGTGGTGGATTTCTGAATGTTTATGATGTTGCTGCAAATATAAAGCTAATAAAGGATTTCTACCCAAGCGTTACAAGTATTGCCTTGCTTACCGACAACACTTACGGAGGGGCTTCACTCATAGCTTTGTTCAGAAAAGAGATTGCCAGCTTTCCGGAAATTGTCCCTATTTACATAGACGGAAGAAAAGTTTCGGGTGAAGAGGCCAAAGAGACTGTAAAAAAACTCCCGGAGAACTGCGTTCTTCTGATTGGCACATGGAGGGTTAACAAAGAGGGACAGTATTTTCTAAGAAACTCTCTTGAAGAGCTGGTATCTGAGAGACCGGATTTACCTGCTTTCTCTCTTACAGGATCGGGGATCGGCACTTTTGCAATTGGTGGTTTCGTACCAAAATATGGAGCAAATGCTAATATAATTGCACATCAAATCATATACTTCAAACAGGGCAAGGCCGACTCTGTAAGATTCATAAGGGGTGAGTGTGAGTACAATTTCGACAACAGAAAAATTAAGGAACTAGGAGTAAGGTCAGACCAACTTCCTGCCAACAGCGTATTCATCAGCAGCGAAGATCCCCGTATAGACCAGTATAGGAATTACATAACAATCATATCGGTAATAACCATAATATCGGTATTGCTGCTTGTCACTATGTTTATATTGTACAACAGAAACAGAAAACTCAGAAAAAACCTGGAGATAAGAAAAACTGAACTTATTGCCGCTAAAGACAAGGCAGAGGAGTCAGACAAGCTTAAATCGGCATTCCTTGCAAACATGAGCCACGAAATACGTACCCCATTAAATGCAATCGTCGGTTTTTCCGATATACTCTGTACCGAAACCCTTTCTGATGAAGAGAAAACAAACTACAATGGTCTTATTTCGCAGAACTCAGACATATTACTCACTCTTATAAACGACATACTTGATATTTCGCGATTAGAAACCGGTAAAACCAAATTCTCATTTCAACAAATAGAGCTAAATGCGCTTATAGACAATGTTTTAAGCACTACTGCACATCTCCGCAAACCCGGAATCCAATATAACTTCAACCCAGGGGAAGAGAGTTTCGTCTTAAAAACCGACCCTAAAAGACTGATGCAGGTTCTCATGAACCTCATCACCAATGCAAATAAGTTTACGGAACAAGGGACAATAACCCTTTCGTACGAACTGGATTCGAGTAGTTCTTTCGTTCTCTTCACAATAACCGACACCGGTTGCGGAATACCCTTCGGAAAGACTAAGAACATATTCAAGCGTTTCGAAAAACTTGACGAATATAAACAAGGTACCGGACTGGGCCTTGCAATCTGCAAACAAATCATCACCAAACTAGGTGGCGAAATCTGGATAGATCCTACCTATACTACCGGCGCACGTTTCTGTTTTACACACCCAACCTCTCATTGACCAAGACTTTTTTGAAAAAAAATTAGGGTAAAAGCATTTTCAATTGTATATATTGTAGAAACAGGCTGAAGAGTTTCTGATATTTAGATTAAAATTAGTTTAGGTAAAATGCGTTCAAGAAGACGTCCATTTGGGGAAATCTCCCGAAATGGACGTTTTTGATTTTGGATAAGTAAGTTTTGGCGAATGTGCCAAAAATCTTACATTTGACCATCAATTTGCAACATACAACAAAACAAACTGCCATGTCATTCCTGAGAGTCCTCATCTGCATTCTTTTCCCGCCCCTGGCCGTAATTGATTACGGATGCGGGTCGGTACTTATTGTATTTCTTCTAACCCTGGCCGGATGGATTCCAGGCGTAATAGCCGCACTTATAATCGTAAACAGAGGCAGATATTAATTTAATCAATAAAATAACAATCACGTATTGTGCTAATCAACATAACCCAAACAATCATAGCCAGAAAATCCTGCAGAACATACAGACAGGAATGTCTCAAACATACCGATAAAAAAGCACTTGAAGAATTTATTGAGCTGAATAAAAGGGTTATAAAAGGAGACAACATCAATCTGACAATTCTGGAGAAGGGTGTAGGAGAGAAAAAAATGAAGCTCGCTTACGGTGCAATAAAAGGTAATAATACATATCTTCTTGGGGTCACAAAAGACGATCCTATTGCCAGACTGAATTATGGATATCTTATGGAAAAAGTTGTCCTCAGGGCAACTGAACTTGGTGTTTCTTCTTGCTGGATAGGATATTTCGACCATGATTATTTCGACGACATAATACTGGAAAAAGGGTCAGTCATTCCCGGTCTGGTGATAATAGGATATGGCGCTGAAAAAAAGACAATTCCCGAAAAGCTTATGAGATATGCAGTAGGAGCCTCACAAAGACTTACATGGGAAAAGCTTTTTTTCAACCACCAGACACAGGTACCTATCAACCGCAGTCAGATAGACTCTGACAGCGACGGCACACTTTATAAGTATTCCGAATCACTAGAAATGCTCCGGCTTGCCCCATCGGCCAGCAACACTCAGCCATGGAGAATATTTTTCGACGAAAAGTGTGACACGTTTCATTTCTATAAAAAGTCAAAGAACAGAATCTACGAATCTATGGGAATGCATGAACTCGACATGGGAATTGCAATGGCACACTTTGAACTAACTTCACTCAGCAATAATTTAAACGGCTCCTGGATAATATATCCTGACATTGAAAAAACGCGACTGCCAGATGATTTACAATACATTATCAGCTGGAAGTGTGAAAAACAAAGCAACTAAGATTTGCTATTCTCTGCGTTAATATTTACATTAGAGGAAATAATAAAGAGATGAAAAAACTTTTTCTATTCATACTTATGATATCGCTTGTAAGCATATCATTTGCACAGAAAGCTAAAAAAGCCGACAATCAACCAGTAGGCAACCAGAAGGTTTATTACAAGTCTGAAGATCGCAGTATATTTGACAAGTACACGGCCTACATATATAACAAGACTAATTTGCCTGACAATCAACTGATTATTGAAACAGCAAAATTCTTCCTAAATGTCCCTTACGTTGCCAACACACTTGAGATTGAACCAGAAGGGCTGGTAGTAAATCTCAGGGCACTTGATTGCACAACATTTTTAGAAACAGTATATGCCTTAGCCATGACAGCTAAAACAAAAGTGTTAACCTTCGAAAATTTCTGCAGCAAACTAAGACTGATCCGCTACAGAGATGGAGTGATAAACGATTACACCGACAGGCTTCACTATACATCGGACTGGATTTACCAAAATCAGGAAAAGAAAATTGTGAAGAATGTGTCCAAAATGGCAGGATCTAAACCACTCAGTCTAAACTTATACATAATGTCTTCTAATACCGACAAATACAAACAACTTAAAGGAAAAGATGATCTGATTGGCAAAATAAAAGTCAAGGAGAGTGAAATAAATTCCAGAGAGAACTATTATCTGCCAACTGAAGAAATTGAAAAAAGAGCATCGCAAATCAAGAGTGGCGACATGGTAGGTTTTGTAACCACAATACCAGGGATAGACATATCACATGTTGGCATAATCTATAAAGACGGTAAGAAACTGACCTTCATTCATGCATCTTCTACACATAAAAAAGTGGTAATCAACAAAGAACCACTGTCAGAATTTGTGAAAGGCACAGGCCGAAACACAGGAATAGTACTGGCAAGGGCACGCTTTTAACATTTACACCAATAAGAAACAAGCAACAAGAAACAAGTAATGGAAAAGCTCACATTTACAATAGAACCTGCACTTTTTGATAATATTGTAGCGGGAGAACAAAAAAAATTCAGAACTAGCATAAAACCATCAGATATAGAAGAATACTTTTACCTGACAGATTCCGGATCGATAGGTATAAAGGATTTCAACATTGTAGAGTTCAAGACAACACTTCACGATGGAACAGAGAAGAGCTGTCTGTTCAAAACCGGCAACGAGGAAATTGATTTTCTGATTCCTAATGATCTGCTGGACAAAGGCTCTCTGGATATAAACTCATTCTACGACTCCGACAACATGCCTCCGGCAGAAATTGAATTTGAACTGCATAAACAACTGGGATAATTAAAAATGATAATAAGAGCCGATAAAAAACCGGAATGGTTAAAAATAAAATTAGATACGTCCGGAGGATATTCAGAAGTAGACAAAATAGTTAAAGAACATGCTCTTCACACAATTTGCAGCAGTGGCATGTGTCCAAACAAAACGGAATGCTGGAGCAGAGGAACGGCAACATTCATGATACTAGGTGATATCTGCACCCGTTCTTGCAGATTTTGTGCAACAACCACGGGCAAACCCCACTCCCCAAATAAGATGGAGCCCGCTGAACTCGCAGAGTCTGTCTTGCTCATGAAATTGAAACACTGTGTAATAACTTCCGTTACACGTGATGATCTGCCCGACGGGGGTGCGGCTCACTGGGCCGATGTAATTTCGGAATGCCTTAAAGTAAACCCATCTACAACAATAGAGGTACTAATTCCTGATTTTGATGCCCGAGAGGAACTGATTGATATTGTACTAGATGCAAGGCCCCACATTGTGGCACACAATATTGAAACAGTAAAAAGACTTACACCCTCTGTGCGGTCAAGAGCAAAGTACGAGGTCTCGCTGCAGACAATCAATTACATCTCCAGGAAAGGCTTTATAGCCAAAAGTGGCCTTATGCTCGGTCTGGGAGAGAGAGAGGAAGAGGTTATGGAGGCACTATCCGATCTGCATAAAAACGGCTGCAGTGTTGTAACTATTGGCCAGTATCTGCGGCCATCCCTGAAGCATCTTCCTGTAATAGAATACATTAATCCCATACAATTTGACAAGTACAAGGAGTTCGCTCTAAAAACAGGGTTCACCTATGCAGAAAGTGGGCCGTTGGTGAGATCGTCATATATGGCTGAAAAAGCAATGAGCAGTAGCATTAAATAAAAGTTCTCAAATTATTATTTGTTGATTATATGATAATTACCACAAACCGCGGCGCAGAAATTCTGGTTCAGGAGCTTGGTCTGATAGACTACAAAGAGGCCTGGGATTTGCAGAAAGAGCTTTTCAACAAGCTGATCGAAGCAAAATCGAACGGAGAGAAAGGCGAAATGTATCTTCTTCTGCTCGAACATCCCCATGTGTACACAATGGGCATGCATGGTAACGTAAACAACATGTTGTTTAACGACGATTTCTTAAAACGGATAGGAGCAAAATACTACAAAATTGAGAGAGGAGGCGATGTAACCTATCATGGCTACGGGCAACTTGTAGGATACCCCATCTTTGACCTCGAAGAGCTAGGTCTGGGAATCAAGAAATATATGTGGTGCCTGGAAGAGGCAATTATTATGACAGTTGCAGAGTACGGGATAACCGCTTCCAGAATGGATGGAGCCGTGGGGGTATGGATTGATACCCAAACGCCACGTGCACGTAAAATAGCTGCTCTTGGTGTAAAGGCATCACGTTTTGTAACGATGCACGGATTCGCACTTAATGTGACTACCGATCTCAGTTACTTCAACCATATAAATCCATGCGGGTTTGTAGATAAGGGGGTCACTTCCATAGAAAAGGAGACCGGTCTCAAGCCCTCATTAAAAGACGTAGGGGAGAAATTCACACACCATTTGCTTTCCGTTCTAGGCAACTAGTTATTGATTTAGATGGGGTTGTATTTTATCCCAAAGTAGAAATAGCTCCCTTTTCCCGGCTCCGACTCAACACCTATGCTCCCACCCAGCATCTCTACGTACTCCCTGACAATTGCTAGACCAATGCCCGCTCCTTCGTAAGAGCGGGTTATGTTCTGATCGACCTGCATAAAAGCGTCGAAAATAACCTCTTGTCTATCCGTTGGTATGCCTATACCGCTATCCCTTACAAAAAACATCAACCTGTCGTGGTCGAGCATATATCCAAACTCAACAAAACCCTCTTGTGTGAATTTAATTGCGTTCTTAATAAGGTTTATGAGAATTGCCTCCAACTTAACCTTGTCAATACTTACAAAAGATGCCCTGTCTACAAGGCCTTTGATTGCCGATATCCTTAACCCCTTGTTCTCAGCCTCAGTCTTGAAAGTGGCACAGAGAATGTCAATTGTCTCATTCAGACTTACGCTACCCTCACTAAGTCTGGCATAGCCGGCCTCAATTTTTGAAATCTCAATTATATCGTTTAGGGTACCGAGGATTCTTTCGCTGCTCTTCTTTAGAAGGTCCGAATATAGTATCTGTTCTTCTGCACTTACTTCTGTAGTTTGAAACAGATCCAGGAAACCGGTTATTGCATTGAGCGGAGTGCGAATCTCATGGCTAAGGTTGGAAAGAAAAGCAGATTTAAGTCTGTCGCTCTCCTCTGCTCTCTCTTTTGCTACTATAAGTTCCTCCTGATTTAACTTTCTGAGATAGGCGGCACCTATTGTGTTTGCTGCAGCAGAGATGAGTTTCTCCTCAAGCACCGACCATTCACGTTCATTAATACAATCATCAAAACCAATAAATCCCCAAAGTTTCTTGTCGACAAAAATCGGAGTGGCCAAAATAGATTTTATTCCCTGACTCTCAAGACCTGTTCTCTCCATATCCGGAAACTCGCGCACTATTCCGGTAATGGTTCCTCCGGAAAGGAAGGTTGTAAACCAACGAGGACAAACATTTTCATAAGGAAGATTCTGCAAATATGCATTATTTATCTGCTTTTCTACGGTGCCGTCCGTCCACTCATACTTCTGACTCATCAAAGGCATCTTGTAACCGGGATGGTCTGTATTCGTAAAAATATATGATCTGTTTGTCTCAGTTGCCATACCTATGATTCCTAAAGCTCCCTCTATTGACTCGTCAAGATTCTCTCCCTGTACCAGAATTGAAGTAGCCCGTGCTATTGCATCCAAAAGTTTGTCTCTCTTAAGTATAATTGATTCTGTCCTTTTTTGCATGGTTATATCTCTTGCACTTCCCACTATACCTATGACTTTGCCGCAATCGTTATACATCAATGCTTTATGAACATCCAGAACAATAAACTGCCCTTCCACATTTCCAGACTCTTCGAATCTCTCTGGTTGTCCCGACTCCAATACAACATTGTCGGTATTCCGACACAGTTCCCCAAAGGTATGCCAGTCGTCCCTTTCGGGATGTTGCAACCTTTCACGCGTAGCAAAATATAAGTCATTTTTGCCTATTGGTTCCTCAACACTATTTGCCTTGAGTAGTTTCTCACATATAGCCTTGTTTGCAAAAATGTAATTCTTGTCAAGATCCTTGGCCCACAACAAATCCTGCATATTGTCGGCCATAAGGCGAAACAGGTTGAACATGTTTCGGTAACGCTCCTCTCCCAGCTTTAACTCATTCTGTCGCTTTACCTCAATAGAATGGTCCCGTATAATAATCAGACGGCTGCCGGCATGATTGGCAATTTCCTGTTTGTTTACAATATAAGTAAATGTGCTTTCATTGGCTACCCCATCCCATTTTGTTATTTCAACACTAGCCTGTGTATTTTCGTTGAGTACAACTTTAGTAAGCTTGTCCTCCCCGGCAGCAGCCTCAAGACTTAGACCCAAAACATCACTCCTCATAATTCCCAGAAACTCACGGGCAGCACTGTTTATATCCTGTATTCTGTTCGCTTCGTCCAGCACAACAATTCCCTCTTCCAGCACTTCCACAAGTGTCTCTCTGGCAACAGGAGCTATCTCCAGAAAACGCTTATTAAATATGGACCAGGCGATCAAAGTTCCGCTTATTATTATGCTAAAAGGGACAATATCGAAACCAGGAGCAGGGTTGTTGTTGGTAAGATAGAGAACGCTGGCTATCCATGGACACATAGATGCAAGGAAGATAATGCCACCCTGTACCTTTAATATTTCAATCTGTTTAAAGATATGTCTGACTAAAAAGAAAGATGCAGTAAAAAGCAAAATGTAATTGTACCCCAGATAGCCAATCCAGAACCCTATCCCATGAAAGTATTCTGTAAGATTGGTCACTGGAGATATTGGTGAAAACCTTGTCCAGATAAGATGATGAAACTCGTTTGTCAGAGCAAGCAGGAAAGTTGTTGCCGGAATAACCGATATCAATATTTTTTTTTGAATATTCAGCCATTTCTCCCTGTCTATAAAGCTTATCACAAAAAAAAGATAGGCAACCGGTGTGAAAACCGCAGGAAAATATGCAATTTTTGACCAGAAAACCTTTCCCTCAATTGTTCCGGAAGCTGTCTCCAGGATAACGGACATAGCCCAGAAACCTGCCGAAAACATAACGATTGCCAGTTCCTCTGCCGCCTTTACTTTTTTCCCTTGCCAGGAGAGATATGCCACAAAAAAAGAGAGAAGTCCTGCTGCCAGAAAAGCCAATGAATATATTGTAAACCTGTAGTCCATTTCCTTTATTCCACTTCGGGCAGCGATACCGAAAATTTAGTTCCCTCCCCTTCTATGCTTTCAACCGAAATATCTCCTCCTAGCTTATTTACAAACTCTTTACACAATATGAGCCCCAGACCGGTCCCATCTTCATTGTTTGTGCCTTTTGTGCTAATATTGCAGTCAATCCTGAATAAACGGGAGATATTCTCTTTCTTTATCCCAACACCGTTGTCAGCAACAGATATTACTATTTGTTTCCCCTTCCTCACTGCCGAAATCCTTATCACACCCTTGGTTTTACAATATTTTACAGCATTGCTCAGCAGGTTCCTCAATATGGTTTTTAGTATGTTGGAGTCGGCACTCACGTTGTAATCAAGGGTTCCATCATACAATATATCAATATTCTTCTTGATTGCGCCGGCAGATACAATACTTCTTGATTCGTCCACTGCCACCTTTAGAGGGACAGGTTCAATGTTGATTTTTATTGCGTCGAGTTGCGATCTTGCCCATTCAAGCAGGTTGAGTAGCAGTTTGTATCCTTGTTCCGATAGCCCTTTGATTATTGTAGCAAACTCCTCTGCCGATTCATAATCCTTCTCCCGGAGATTGGACAGTAGTACATCACTGAATCCAATCAAGCCGGTGAAAGGATTTTTAAGATCATGCGCTATAATTGAGAAAAAACGGTCCTTTGTGGCATTAAGTTCCTTAAGCTCATTCAGATATTTAAGATTTAGATCGTCTATCCGTTGTTTTTCCCTAAGTGATGCACTCATTTTGTTAATTGCGGCAGAGAAGTCTCCCGAGAATGATACCTTCTGGTCATAATCACCCTCCGAAATCTGTTTGATCTCCCAGGTCAGGTGCAGAAGATCTGCATGTAGCTGCTTGTAGGGATTTGCAAAGCTGTTATTGGAGGGAGGAGTCGTATCGAGCCTTCCCTTGGCTATATCAAGAACAAAAGCATAGTTGTCGTTATACTGTTGTACCAGTTTCGTAATTTCTGCTTTCAGCTTTATAACCTCCTCTGTTTCAGAATCAGCAATAGTGTCAAAATTCACATTTACTCTCTGTCCCTGAGAAAGTTTGCTTACAACATTGGTAAGTTCAGCAATAATCTCCTTCTCCTTTTTCTCCATGTTCATTTACTTTTGAATGAATCAACTCTTTTTTTCATCTATAGTAAATCTGCAGGTTCTTTCTCCGGTGCACCAGCAATCCACCTCTTTTACAACGAAATCCTTGCCTGTATATGTGCTGAAGATCCCTTCTAAAAAACCCTCGTCATATTCACATACCGTGTAACCTGTTACAGGAAGACCCGAGCAATCAAGATCTTCAGAGACAGTAACAACAAAGCTTAATGTGTCGGGGTTTGATTTTTCTACCTTCAAAATACCTATGGAGAGTTCCAGAAGCCTCTCTGTAAGTTGCGCAATAAATTTTGTAAGTTGTAAAGAAGTATCCAGCTTCTGTTTACAAAATTCCACCCCTGCAAGCCTTCCGGATTTCATCAGAATTTCTTTGGCTATTTCATTCCCATACTCCTTTTCGAGTACCGCCCTCATTGTAAATTGCATCAGACGGTAAACCTCTACTCTTGTATCCATTCCCAAGTTTGGACGCCCCTCTTTTACATCCCCTAGCTGATCCCATGCAAAATTATAATCATTCATATAATACTCTCTTTCTGTTTGTGATTTCCAATATAAAGATATGAAAAAAAGAAATCTTTATCTAAATTTAGCATTTTAAGAATCTTTATGACCAGAAACGACGCAATACTGAGATTTCTCTTTCTATTACTTGCATCCTGCTATTCAGTAACCACTGTAAAGGGCTCTGCAGTAGATACAGCCGGCGTTCATGAACTCACAATATATGTAGTAAAATCTAGTTCGCCTCTCAACTGGGAATCACCTTCTTTGCTTTACAGAACATCATTAGAGAGTTACACAAAGTCTCTTTTCAGCAAAAACGCTTACTCGATAGGCCACCTCTTCATAGAACTGTCTACTCCTCTCTTGGATTCTGTTGTACTAACGTCTATCCGTTCTACATCGGGAGCAGAAAAAAGGAGACTTGTATTAAAGGAAAAAATAGGACTGGGTATGCTTGGTGCCGTCTTGCATGGAAGAATGGAGACCCGCGCGGAGCTCACAAGGAAAATCGACCACTTTTCAAAAAAGAAAAATGGCATTCGGTTCATAAAATACAGGATATGTGAGGAGTCGGCAAGGAGAATTGTTGAATTTCTGGAAAAATTCACGAAAAAATTTGATGCCAGAAACAAACCTTGCGATTTCTACGGCGGGGCATTCTGGTCGAGATTCGAAAATGAGGGTGGCGGTTGTACATCATTTGGAATGTCTGCCATGGAGGTTGCCGGGCTCTTTCATGACTATCCCGAATGGCGTGTTAGCGTTAATATCCCCATTAACCTTATTGGAGGAGAGTACAACAACGGACACAGGGTTAAACGGAGCGCAATCCTTCGCGCTCACAGCTGGTATAATGGCAACGGGCAGGAAAATATAGATTTTATCCCTATTACGGTCTATGATCCAAGCCTCATATTTGACTGGATAGACAGACAACGGATAACAAATTGCAATACAACTGAGAAGATCTCTGAGAAAAGTACGGACAATCTTATATTGTCGACTTTTACTCCGGTGTTAAAAAACGGTATACCTGGACTTTACATAGATTCTCGTGAAATAATTGTTCCCTCTGAGGAACCTGTCTTTAAACAAAGAAATCAGCCCTCTGTTTTTATAAATACCTTCCGGAACAAAATATTATAATTATAATTTGTAATCAAAATCGGCAAAACAAAGTTTGCATCTTAAAAAAGTTATTGTTAAATTTGGATAACTACAAAAATTTATTAACAATGCCACCGGAAAAACATTTACTTTTTGAAGATTTACTGGATGAACTTTTCAGTCAGTATGAGGACCCTATCACGGCCCGTCAGGCACTGCATGAAAAAGCATCTTCCGACGAAGATTTCAAAATGAAGCTTAACCACTACATGAAGGCAAACAACATGCAGAAATGCAGCGAAGTCTTGCCGGATTACATGTTTGCACGCGAAGATTCCGATGTTGAAGAGGATTCTTGCTGGGAAGTTGCGACATCTGGCGGAAACTAACGTTATCTATTAGTTTACCTGTCTGCCGCCACACCACCGGTACAAAAAACAGACGAGTCATAAGTTGGCTCGTCTGTTTTTTTTGTATCTTGGTGCACCAATGGCAAGGTTTATAAGTGATCTTTCGTGCGATTTGGAAACCGGTATTGGGCTCTAGTTAATGTCAATGTAATAATGATCTACATGAACTCTCTGCGAAAATTCATAGAAATGTATACGGAATTGTCCGACTCCGACTGGCAGATAATTCAGAAGGCTTTTGAGAAGAGAGTGTTTGCAAAAAATGAGATAATCCTTGCTGAGGGCAGTGTCTGCAAGTATTTTTATTTTCTGGAGGAGGGGCTGGTAAGATACTACATCTACAAGGATGGTGTCGAAATCACAAAATTCTTTACTACTGCTCTATATTGCTTTACCTCCAAAATCAGTTTCACAACACAGAAACCGGCAAAGGAGAGTATTCAGGCTCTGGAGAAATCTACTGTATGGCAAACTTCTCTTATTGAGGCAAATGAACTTCTTGGACTAAAGTCATGGAGTACATTCACACGTAAATTCCTCCATGAGGTGCAGAATCAGATAGAGGAGATGCTTTTGGAGGCAATGACAGAAACAGCCGAGTATCGCTATAAAAAACTATCAGAAAAATACCCGTCGATAATCAGTAAAATCCCTCTCAAGCATCTGTCGACATTTCTGGGGATAGCACCTCAGTCATTGAGCAGGATAAGAAAAAAGCTCATAAATTAACATAAGTGAAGTATTTTAAGATTTTGTTTGCAGAACTTTGCGCCTCAGAATTTATTTTTTTATATCTCACAATTACAAAAGATCAAGATGACAAGCTTTAAAGGAAGGGTGTTTAATTTCCTGATGAGAAACCGACATCTGTTAAACGGAAGAATAAGGAAGGAGCGGTACGACATGAATACATCCATTGCCGGTTTCAGGCATGAATGCGAAACGGGGGCGGCAAGATATGCACGTATTCCGGAGGGTGTTGCCGTAAATGAGCAGGTTATAGAAAATATGAAATGTGAGTGGCTCATTCCGGAAGGAGCAAATAGTCTGAATGTTATAATGTATGTGCACGGGGGTGGCTATGTTTCAGGCTCCTGCAGCGACCACAGGGGATTTATCTCTAAATTTGCAAAAAAGACAGGTGTTACGAATCTGGTTTTCGAATACCGGCTGGCGCCCGAGAACCCCTATCCTGCGGCGGTGGACGATTCGGTAAAAATTTACAAGTGGTTGCTTGCTTTTGGTTATAAAGCGGAAAACATACTGATTGCCGGGGAATCTGCCGGCGGCGGCCTTTGTCTGGCAACTCTGCTCGCCCTTAAGGAACAAAACATTCCTCTGCCCGCCGCCGCCGTTGCAATTTCGCCGTGGACAGATCTCACCTGTTCGAGCGACTCTTACAGGACCAAGAACCGATTCTCGCTTGCTCCTCTTGATTCCTGGTTCGTCTTCAGTAAACACTATACGGGCAACAATCCTCCTGACCTACCGCTGATATCTCCGCTGTTTGGCAATCTTGAAGGGCTTCCTCCCATATTTATAAATTCTGGTGCCGACGACGAACTATATGAAGACGGAGAGAGGTTCTGCCTTAAAGCAAAGAGTGCCGGTGTTGATGTAACATTCCGAAAAGGTGAGAATATGGTTCACTGTTACCCTCTGCTGTCCCCAATGTTCCCGGAGGCAACGGAGGCTATGGACGAGATTGTCCGTTTTGTGAGAAAATTTACAGTCTGCCGTACAGATCCTTGAGAAATTCAAGTGTTTTTAATTCGTATTTTCTGATCTTGCTTATCGCAAAAAAAGCAACAAACAGTCCAATCGGGGTTCCCACCATGAGTCCTGTCAATGATTCTCCATTCTTCAAAACATCCATATATGGTTCATTTTCATAGTAAACATGTATTGAGAGAACCATCAATACATAGATTATTGGTATTAAAATGACATACAATTTGTTATATGCTCCGGTCAGCCATTTGGACAAAATTTTTATTCTCTCCTCCAGCCACTCCTTTAAGGGTTTGTTGAGTTTGTTGTCCTGCAGTTTATATATCGACCATAAGGCGGATACAAATGATATTAAGGTAATTAAGCCAAGAGTAATATTATTGATCATGTAGATTTTGTCATCGAAGCGGTTAAGAGCCGTCACTATCAGCCAGATGAGCAGGCCAAGACATATAATGGCAGATATACCTGTGATCATCCGAAACTTATTGATTGTTTGTTTTGCCTTAGAGGTCAGTAACAACCCGAGCTCTTCTTTGGACTTCATATTGATTTCGCTGTCAACGCTTTTCCATATCTTTTGTAGCTCACTATTTTCCATGATATTGTTATGTTTTTTATTGTCTTTATCTTCTATTATTACATCCTTCAATTTCACAAATCGGAAATTTTAAGGCTCTGCTTCAGTAGCTCTTTTGCCCTGCTTATCCTGACGCCAACATTCGACCTGGATATTCCAATTATGTCAGCAATTTCCTCATAGCTTTTCTCCTCAAGATAGAGTAGCATTATAGATTTGTCTATTTCGTTAAGATTGTAAATTGCCTTTAGCAACATTCGCAGAGATTCATTTGCAATAATTGTCTCAACAATATTTGAACTGTCCGGCATATCTATGAACTTTTCTCTGAATTCAATCCTCGACTCTTTTTTAATCCTTGAAATTGAAGTGTTTATAGAAACCGCATATATCCAGGAACCAATACTGTCCATATTTTTCAATGTCGGGTAAGACCTCCATAGCTGATATATTATCTCCTGAAGATTATCTTCCCTTTCGGATTTGCCTTTAAAATAGATAAGGTTAACCTTGTGCAGAATCCCCTGATAGTTTGTCAATATTTCCAGAAATTTCTCTTTGGTCGATTCCATTATTAATTCGTTTATATTAAAGTATAGGAAGGACAAAATTTATTACAAAAGTGATTGATAATTTTTAACTTTATGGCTGTTTGTCAAGATAAAATTTAAAATTAATGAAAAGAATAACAGTATTCTGCGGTTCCAGCTCCGGTTCAGACAACAAATATATAAATCAGGCTTTTCTGCTTGGTCAGACATTGGCAAAACAGAATATCGAATTGATATATGGCGGTGCAAAAGTGGGTCTTATGGGTGCTGTTGCAGATGGTACCCTTAACGGCGGAGGGCGGGTGATTGGTGTTATGCCTGATTTTTTAAAATCGGTAGAGATTGCCCACGAAGGACTCTCAGAGTTAATCTGGGTTGAGAGCATGCACCAAAGAAAGACCAGAATGAACGAGCTTTGCGACGGAGTAATTGCCTTGCCGGGTGGTTTCGGCACACTTGAAGAGTTTTTTGAAATGCTCACCTGGGCGCAGTTGGGTCTGCATAAGAAACCGATTGCCATACTGAACATCGACGGCTTCTACGACTCCCTGCTGGGGCTTATTCAAACAATGGTTGACAAGGGATTTCTCAAGGAGGCAAACCAACGGATGATTCTGGTAAGTGACAATATTGACGACCTGCTCAACCGGATGCATAATTATGTGGCACCTGCCGTGGGGAAATGGATACACAAGAGCGACAAAATGGATCCGCCAACGAACTGCCAGTTCTTTTAACATCTTCTACATTTTCTGATCATTACAAAATATTTTTTCTGTGATTTTTATAAAAATCTTTTTACAAACAACAATTAATCAGCAACATATAAAAAGAACTGGCAGATGAAAACCGTTGCTATACACTACTTCACCGGAACCGGCAATACTGCCCATTCGGTAAAACAAATTACTGAACAACTGAATAAAGCCGGTCTGGATAGTGCCGACGAAACATTGAGATTCAAGGTGACAGTTCAGCAGGTCAAAAAAGATGTGAAGCCTCTGATAGATACGTTTGACTATCATATATTTGCATTCCCGGTCCTTAGCTGGGCTCCTCCCGTAATAATGAAACGTTACATGCGGCAGATGCCTGTGTCTAAAGACACAAAAACAGCGGTTCTGGCTGTTAACGGCAGTATATTTCATGACGGAAAACTAGTGAAAGGCTATACCGGTCAAGCACTTGAACAGGCAGAAAGTATCCTCAGGCATAAGAGATACGATGTCTTTCTAACAGCCAATGCTTCGTTCCCCGACAACTGGACACAGGCCACCAACCCTTGCAGCAAGGAGGATTCCGTAGCAATTTTCCCTTTGGGTGATGCTGAGGTGCGACAATTTACAGACGATTTTATTCGAGAGAGGAGGTCGCTGTACAGATGCGGATGGTTCAACAGGTTATGGTCATATATTGTCGCTTTCCTGTTTGGTCTCATAGGACGCAGGGCGCTCGGCAAGCTCTATATTGCGGACGAAAACTGCACCGGTTGCGGCCTCTGTGTCAAACAGTGTCCGGTAAGAACCATCAGAATGGACAACCACAAACCAAAGGGGAGGCCTTACTGGGGAACAAAGTGCGAGGATTGCAACCGCTGCATAAACATCTGCCCCGAACGTTCAATTCAGGTATCGGTACCTCTTTTGATAATTTTGTTCGGAATAAACATCGGCCTAACCATCTACGCTGCAAGGGCAATTTTCTTATATACTCCATTGTGGCTGCATATCGGCGGAATACCTCTCTTTGGTCTGGAACTGCTACTTAAGGTTATCGCCACTTTCGTACTTCTTTGGGTGACCTTTGTACCTGTAGCCGCATTTTTTCAGATGCTGCTCAGAATTCCGGGCGCCCGTCGCTTTTTCAGCAGGAGCTACACACAGAAATTCAGACGCTACAAGGCAGAAACAAATAAAATAAATGATTAAAATTGAAGGACTTACGAAAAGATTTGGGGAGTTCACAGCCGTTGACGGTTTGAATTTTGACATCTTCCAAAATGAGATATTTGGGTTATTGGGCCCGAATGGAGCCGGCAAAACAACTACAATCAATATGATTTGCGGGTTGTTGCCTCCGTCGGAAGGAAAAATCACATTCCAAAATGACAATGGCAAAGATCATAAATCTCTCATCGGATACTGCCCTCAGGAAAATATTTTTTATCCCAAACTTACCTGTCTGGAACAACTGCTCTTTATTGGTCAGATGTATGGACTTCCTCTGAAAGAGGTAAAAACCAGAGCCATAGAGTTGCTGACCCTAATGGGGTTAGAGGACAAAATCAATAAATGGGCAAACAGTCTATCCGGAGGGATGAAGCGTCGGCTTAACATCTGCCTTGCTCTTATTCATAATCCCGAAATACTCATTCTCGATGAACCGGAAGCCGGACTGGACCCGCAAAGCAGGATTCTGGTCCGCGATTTTATCAAGTCATTTGGAAAGGAGAAGACAATAATCCTCACCACTCACAATATGGACGAAGCCGACCGATTAGCTGACAGGGTGGCAATTATTGACCATGGAAAGTTACTCTTGATGGACACCCCTCAAAATCTGAAAAGGAGGGTTGGCGAAGGTGATATTCTTGAGCTCGTTATAGAAAATTATGATGAAAATGCGATTAAGCTATTCGAAGAGAATCTTGCTTCGCTCTCTCTTAAGGTCAAGATAAATAAGGAGTCTGTGCTGATACAGCATTCAAACATTGTTGAGAAATTGCCGGCAATAAAGAGCCTGGCCGAGGCAGGCGGCTTGTCAATTTCTGAAATCAGGCTGCGCGAAACAACGCTAGAAGATGTATTTATTCATTTAACCGGCAGAAATCTACGTCAATGAAAATCTTAAGTATAATCGTCAAAAGTCTTAAAGAACAGATAAGAAGCTATTGGGTGCTTCTACTTTCGTTATCTATGGGGCCCTTCTTCATTTTCGTCTACTTCCTTATAATGGAAACGTCAAAGCCCCAATACACCGTTCTTATTGCCAACAACGACTCCGGCATAATGACAAATGGCCGAAAGATTAACCATGGCAATGATATGACCGCATATTTCAAAAGTTTCAAAACCGATAAAATCGCGACACCTTTTACCGTCAATGAAATTTTAGAAAACAATACCGGTTCAGAGAAAAAAAATATCGGCATAGAAAGCTTAAAGAACAAGAAGGCCGATGCGCTCATAATTATTCCCGAATCCTTTTCGCAGGACATAGAAAAGCGTAGGTTAAATGAGGTAGAATTTTTAGGCGACCTTACTAATACCGAATATCTGATAAGTGCAGTGTGGGCAAACGAAATATTAAACGAATATGCCCTGCAGGCGACTCATAATAAAAGAGTTATAGAAGTAAAGGAGACCGCTCTGGGTTCATCGGCAACAATGAGTGATTTTGATCTGCTAGTGCCCGGAATACTGATAGTCTCTTTAATTATGCTGATGTTTACTGCAAGCATCGCATTTGTGTCAGAAGTTGAAAATAAAACCATTATGCGTCTTAAGCTATCTAAGATCAGCGTCTTCGAGTATTTGAGCGGCATAAGCATAGTCCAATTAATGGTCGGCATAGCTTCTGTTTTGCTGACTCTGTTAACTGCAATCCTGCTCGGATTCAATTATGCAGGATCACTAGCCATTCTGATAATTATTGCAAGCCTCACCAGTCTCTCAATTATCGCCTTTAGCCTCATAATTGCCGGAATAACCAAATCTGCCGGAGAAGTGCTGGTCGTAGGCAATTTCCCAATGTTTTTGTTTATGTTTTTCACCGGCGCAGCATTTCCCCTGAAAAGCGAAGCACTATTCACAATTGCCGGTTACCCGATAAATATCCAGGGATTAATGACACCGACCCATGCCATCTCCGCATTGAACAAAACGCTCATAATGAATATGGACATCTCAAGTATATTCCCCGAGATCATATCACTGATTGTGCTGACGATTCTATACTTTTTGATTGGCGGAATAATTTTTAAGCAAAGACATTTGAGATGTCAGTTCTCTTAACATCATGAAAATAAAAACATGGCTAAAAAGGCCTTTCCCATTTTACGAAACATACAAGCAGAAATTAATAACACCTCTACTGTTTGGGTTGTTTATAATGTTTTTTTTAGTCATTTTCAATCCATCTCACAATACCGATTTTGTACGGGAGCAGTTCATAAAAGTTTTCGCCTATGGATTCATTACTTTTTCTATAATGAGTTTATACAATGCTGTTTTGCCCATTGTTTTTCCAAATGTATTTGACGTTGATAAATGGAATGTTCAAAAGACGATAGCGTTTTTATTATTTACAATCATTTCAATTGGCTTGTCGAACAGTCTTTTTGCATTCCAATATGACAATCCCAATAACAACAGCCATCTGTTCTCTTTTATACTCGCCGTCCTTATTAAAACTCTGACAATAGGCATTTTGCCTACAATAATGTTTGTTTTTTATCTGGAGAAAAGTCTGTATAAAAAACATCAGTTATTTGCACTTGAAGCAATAGGAGAAATTAATAAAGAGAAAAACAGTGATCAGAAAAAATCAGAAAAAATAATTATTACGTCGCCAGACACAAAAGAAAAAATTGAAATTGCCTATATCGATTTATATTGTATTAAGGCAGAAGAAAATTATTGTATTTACTACTTCAAAAAAGATAATCGTGTAGAAAAAATAATGATTCGCAGCAGTCTTAAAAGAATTGAACAGGAATTTATCAAATCAGAAAATATTATAAGATGCCACAAATCATATATTATCAATCTCAATACAGTAAGCGGTATAACAGGCAATGCCAGAGGATATTTCTTTTCAATAAAAGATATCAATTTCAAAATACCCGGTTCGCGAAATTTATCGAAAGCATCAATAATCCAAAAAAGAAAACATTAATTCTCGTTTCCATTTTGTCACACATATGTCCCATTCATCACAATAATTTCATATTCAAAAAGCTACAGGCTATTTTTGCAACAGATTTTACGTAATAATAATTCGAATTATACAGATTATGAATGACGAAATAAAAAGGTATCTGAAATTTCTTATCACCCCTGTTGCAATAATTTTACTTGGGATTATTGTAGGCCGCTCTTTCTTCATTTTCATGAAAAACTGGGCATGGATACCAGTTGTACTGTTATATTGGTTTGCGGTGGGGTTGGTTATATATCTGGATTATAAAAAGAGGGGTAAAAAGCCGGCTGACTATTTTAAAGGGTTCCGGTTTAAGCTTTCAGCGGTAATATTGTCGTTGATTGTCGGGTTAATTCCATTACCGATTTTCTTAAAATACTTTTATCTTTTTGATGCCAGTTATCTGATTGTCTTATGGATAATATTTGCATTAATTAATCCCCTTTTTGAGGAAATTTTCTGGAGAGGTTATATGCTGGATCGCTTCTCAAAAATACCTTTCTGGCTAAAAGCTATGGTTTCATCACTTCTTTTCGCAGTTGCACATCCATTAACATGGGGTCTTTTTTCGGCAAGCATGCTTACCCCGGAAGTATTTCTCTCAGTTTTCATAATGGGGATAGTATGGTCGTTCGCATACAAAAAAAGCAATAGTCTTTTACTTCCATGTTTTTCGCATTTTCTGGTAGATCTGTTAAATTGCTCCATCCTGGCATTTTTGAATATACTGCCAGTAATGACTAACCTATATCAATGATAAAATGAAAAAGCTTTATTCCTGGAATTTTATTTCAAAAATAATCTTCCTGCTGCTGACCCCTGCCTTTTTCCAAATTTTCGCTATTGGTTTTATCTGGCATTCAATATATTGGGGAGTAATTACTTTTGTAATGGTAATATGGCTTACATTTATCCTGATATCTCCTTTGTTGGGAAGAGTCGGCTGCGGATGGTTTTGCTTTATGGGAACAGCATCGGATTTGTCAAGCAGACATTCAATAATAAAAATGAAATGGAGTAAACCTAAACTTTGGTCCCGGCTATTTGTCGTCGTACTGTTTTTTGCATCGGCCATTGCCTTCAATATTCTTAATGCCCAAAGAGGAATCACTCATGGATTTTCCATTGAACCTTTGTTTCTGAAACCGGATTTTAACAGTCATTATGCGTTGGTGTGGGTGATTGATATAGGGTCGGCATTGATTTTGGGCCTTTTTCTCGAAAGAAGGTGGGCATGTAAAAACCTCTGCTTCATGGGAGCTTTGTGTGCGGCAGGTGCCAGTCACTCCCGCCTTATACCGGTAGTTGACACCAACAAATGTACCTCATGCGGCAAATGCCAAAAGGAGTGCCTTGTAAGAATTCCGATAACTGATTATATTAAAAACAACAATGGTTTGATTACAAATTCCGAGTGTATTCTTTGCGGAAAATGCAGTGATATATGCAAGTTTGAAGCAATAAAAATAAAATTTGTCTGGAACAGGAGAGAGTATAAAAACAAGCTTCTAAAATAACAGCTAGAATTCGAGTAAACATTAAAATTTACGTTTTTAATGTCTACTGCTTTAGGGTATTTGCCCTCTTGACGATCTTATATGAAGGCATAATGACCAGAAAATGAAAACAAAAAAACTTCCGGCAATCACTATCGTCTCAATAACCCTGATTCTGGTCGCACTTACCTTTTTATCACTTACTACATCCTGCAAAAAGGCAACTGCCCCAAACCCGGACGGGTATAAATATTCCATCCCGCAGGTATATGCCGACGGACTCGAGACAGCATCGCTGGAAAGTGTGGAAATGTCCGTGGGCCCGATTGAAGAGATGATGGACTACCTTAAAAGCGAAAACCAGAAAACAACAGGTGGACACACAATCCATAACATCCTAATTGTAAAGGACAACAAGCTGGTTTTTGAAGAGTATTTCAAGGGATATAAATTTGTAATTACCGCTCCGGACTTTAACGGGGAGGTAATGGATTATACAAGGACGACCGATCACTTTATGGCGTCGGTCTCAAAAAGCGTAACCTCTGTGGTGTTCGGCATCGCAGTCAAAGAGGGCTACTTCAACGATCTCAACAAGAAGATCATCGATTACCTCCCCCAATATTCCGACATCCTCACCGGACAAAAGGCGAATATTACACTCCATCACCTGCTGACAATGACCTGCGGACTTGCTTTTGACGAGACCACATACAACTACGGCGACACCCGAAACGAACTCCGTCAGGCTATTTCAGCAACCGATCCCCTGCTGTTTATCCTGTCAAAACCCCTTGAGGCAGCCCCGGGAACACGCTTTCACTATTCCAGCGGATCCGGCCTTGTGCTGGCCGCGATTTTGGAAAAAGTGACAGGGACAAAGTTCCTTGACTATGCAAATGCCATGCTGTTCGATCCTCTGAGGTCGGAAGGCGGAGCATGGACAGCAACAAGCTCCGGTCTCATATTTGCGTCCGGCGGACTTTACTTGAAAGCCCGCGAGCTCACAAAAATCGGCCTGTTGTTCCTGAACGCCGGCCAGTGGGAAGGCAAGCAAATAATAACCCCCGTCTGGATCGCCCTGACGCAACAGACCCAAGTTACCTCAACCGGAAATTATCTGCCAAACTCACTTTACAGCTACCAGTGGTGGACAACAACCTTTACTGTAAAAGGCGTACCCCGCAAGTGCTTCTACGCCGCCGGCTGGGGCGGCCAATACATGTTCATAATCCCCGACCTCAACCTGATAATCGAAATGAATGCCGGCAACTATCTGGGAACCGACAGAGTTTCGCAGCTAGATCTGGTTACGGGGTATATTCTTAGGACGATTTGAACAGTGGATGGTTAAATGACCTGTATCTCTTGTACAATCGTTTCTGTCTTATCACCAAAATACAATATAGCCTTTACTGTATGAGAGCCTTTGGTAAGAGTGATGACTTCTCCGTCTCTCTTCTCTGCATTGTCAAAAAACCATTTGATTGAATCTGGTGCAGGATTGTTTGTGCGATTCTCTCCTGTTTCCAACTTGAGAGTAAAGGATTCTCCAATGATATACTTTGTTTTAGGAGATGATATCACATTATAACCAAGATTGAATAAAAGGTCGTCCTCGTTGAGGATTTTTGCGGAGACGATTATGTTGCAATCAAGATCGATTGGGGCCAGAGATTCCATTGTTGCTGATGCATAGACACCCAACGGCACAAGAGGGCCCCCATCTGTAGCTAATGGATATCCACTATTTGAGCCTATTACATAATAACCGAATTTTACAGTTTTGTTGGCAGGGAGAACTATTCCTGCGTCACTGACATCTATAGTCATCATAGTTTCAAATAATGGTTGGGAAACAACCCTCGATAGTACACATTCATTTCCAAGTATTATGAATACTCCAATTTGTGTGGCAGAATTTCCTCTTACTATAAAAGATAAAGATTTAACAGCCCATCCTGTATAATTTACTAGCTCTGCAGATGAAAATCCTACAGCACCGTATATCGTTCTTCCAGGTGTTCCATAACCAACACCACTACTATATGAACCATGCTTTTTCAAGCTTACCCTTGAATTCTCCAATACTGTATAAAGTGTAAAATTCAGAGTCGTCACCTTGCTTGATGTGCTGAATTCCTTATATGATTCATTATATCCGAGTTTTGAAACCTCTATTCTAAAATTTCCACCTGGATCCTTGGAGAATGAATATTGTCCGGCTGCATTAGTAGTCACTATGGTGGTTTCAGCCGTGATTTTCATTGGAGATGTTAAAATTGAAATGCCCGGAGCAAGATTTCTTGTATTTGACACCAAACTGCTAGAAAGCCTTGTCAGCTTAACACTAGCACCTTGTAGAGGCCTCCCCTCGGAATCAATAACTTTTCCTGAAATTTGAACTGATTTATCTATACTAAGATTGAATGAAACACTATTTGAGCTTTCAGTTATACCTGTTATGTCATATCCTGTACTGTAGCCGCTCCACTCTTTTGCAGCTGGGCTGGTAGTAGCTGTAAATGACCTTTTTGATGTGGATCCTGGAAATGGAATTTGCCTATAATCAGTTATGGCGCTTTCGGGGTAAACTGCCTCAACTAAGTCGCAGCATTGATGGTCTGCATATGCATTGATGCTATTGGTGTAGTTCCACAGATCTTTTGCACTATTTCCGTGTACATCATTATCAGACTGATCGATATGATATATTAGCATTCCTGAGGCAGGTATATAAGAGTCCCACCCTAATTTGGGTCTGAATTCATAGAGAAAGAACTCGCCATCGTTGCCGGTAGGTGTGTAATAGGCCACATTGCTGCTTACAGCTTGAAGAACATATGTTCCAGACGATATAAGTTTGGCAGGAAAGTCCATCCACCCCAATAAGTATCTTTCAATAGCGGTGATGCTAGGTGGGGTATTTTTCGAGTTATTGTAGTTTCCTAAATCCATCAGCGAGAATGCTCCTAATCCTTGTCCCTGACCATTTTCACTATAATCTGTGTCATAAAAATCAGGTAGCCCTATAACGTGACCATATTCATGACAGAAGGTGCCTATTCCATCCATCAGGCTGCCGCTGATTCCCTTGAGTTCAGAAGCGCAAGCATAACTTCCTGCCCTGACTCCATCCACTACCACGTTCATATTTGATATACTCCATGAATGTGGCCAGATTGTGCTAGAGCCACCACCTGAGCTTTCGCTGTATCCTGTATAAAAGACAAAAATATTGTCGATTGTTCCGTTACCATCCTGGTCATATTGAGAGAAGTCGACATTTAGCGATATGTCAGCAAGTCTGATAGCCTCTGCAACCATTTCTCTTGGATACATATCATCTCCGTTTTCGTCGTTAGATCCATAATAGCTTGATGATTTTGATAAGGTGACTGGACCTATGACGTCGAAGTCAGGATTGAATACCCCCCTGGAATTATCGTTGAAATAGTTCCAGACAGAACCGGTTGCGGAGTTTGCGCTATATCCATTCAGATTTAACATGTTGTCAAAATTTGACCTTGCAGTTTGTGAGGCGAATGTACTGTTACTGAACTGAACTAGTATAACCAAAGATTTCTTATTCCCTATCGAAAGAGATTTACTTGCATCCTGAATCCTGTCAACCTTCTTTTGAAAAGAGCTTGTAAATATTGATCTATTTGAAAAATTTCTGTAGACTTCCTTCCTCTTGATTTTTGCTCTCTCAAAGGCTGCTGCTGGAGGAAAAACATCGGGCGACAGGGACATCACGTACTGAGTATTGCTAACTCTTACATTGGAAATGTTTTTTTTACCATCTGCACTGTATCGTGAGTAATAATAGTATCCATCCTCCCCTTTCTCTACGAAGCGGTTTCCACATGTTATCCAGTTAAGAAACTCATCCCCATATATTCTGATTGTTATTACGGAACCATCCGGCTGGGTTACTTTTACTGGAAATGGATATGCGGGAATAGCAAATGATGGTGTGTTGATTAGTACAACAATCAGCGTTATAAATAAAACCTGGATTTTAATTAGACTTTTCATAAAACATTATTCTATTTATAAATTCCCACTAGTGATAAATTACATATCCTTTAGCATTTATTTTATCATATAGCCAGGCTTTATTTCCGTCTGTCCTTACAACCTTAACCCTAATCAAAGCGGATTCAAAATTCTTAATACCATATGAAAAAACTGAAATATCAAAAGACTCTCCAACGGTAAAAGTTAGTGGTAATGAGGATATATCAAGCAATTTATTCTCTGCTTTATTTTGAATTCTGAATGAATAGCTCGTTTCAAATGATTTTAGAGCCCACTGGTCAACGAATTGCCTATATGCTATGACTGTGTCGCTTTGTCCTGAGTATACCCCAAAAGCGTCATTGTTGTAAAAGGGAGGTAGATCCTTGATGTCAATATTCCCTGACAATGTCAGTAGGTTGAGAGGCATTGAATAGTTGTACCCTGCTACCATATCTTTTGAAGATGTCAGGCTTACTGTAGCTATATGTTTAGAGGTAGTAATCTCTACTTCTGCTATATCTCCTTTTTTTATATCTGCATTGACAAACATCCAGCATTTTATTGTACTGCCTGAAACAAATTTTGGCTTGTTTGATAATGTAATGTTTACATACGAGTAAGAGGAATCTCCAAAAACCGGAGAGGCCGTTTTATTGGTTAGGTCTATAGTGAAATTCCCCGTAAGCTTCTTTCCTTTAACGGTAAAATAGACATTCAGCAAGTCATCACCCACTAATTGTGTTCCTGTCGGATCGATTATCATTGAAATCATTGAAACCACAGGTCGAAAATATATCCGGTACCCCTCTGACGAGTTGCCTCGAATATCTGCGCTTACTTTGATGTCCATATGAGCTATGTTTGGATTGGTCCCATTCTGAACCTGCTCTCTGGAAAGTATCCCTGCGATGGATGAAGCTGAGCTCCCTGCAGTTTTTCTGTACGGATAGTAGACGTAGAGTGGAGCCCCCTCAATGGTCCCTTTAAAATACGCTGCGAGTGTTCCACCTCCAGTAGATATTGTGAATTTTGAGTTGCTTGTACTGGCACTGAATACACCTATTGAATCATCGGTATTCCAGACAGTGGACAATCCATTTTCACCCAAAGTGGTACGGGTAAGAGTGCTGTCTGGACTGACAATCACTCCGAATAAGGCAATTGTATTTGTATCCTGAGCCTCATTCATAGAGTTTTCAATTGTACAACCGGCGATGAAAAATATTGGAAATAAAAATGATAGTATCTTTTTCATATTTATTCACTTTAAAAATTTCCTCCGTCAATATAACCGTCAGCCCTTGCCTGTGAAATCTTTACTGTATGAGTCGCAGTTCCAGCAGTGAAGACAATTGATGCCTCTCTGGCAGTATTTTGTTTGTTTTCCTGAATATCTACCTTTACAGATGCGCTTGAATTGCCACTTGCAAGTGTAAGAGTTATCCAACTTGGCACACCAGAAGTTGACCATGGTGCTGAGTTAGTTTCAACTGAAAGATTGACCGACCCAGATAATGCATCATGCATCACTTCACTCTTGTCAACAGAAATAGTAGGAGCTGCTTTTGTCTGGGTAACCTTCAACGTCTGAGAGGCTGACCCCGCAGTAAAAACTATATTGGCTTCCCGACTTAAGGCCAGCTTGTTTTCCTGATATGCTATGCTTACACTCCCACTTGAAGAACTGCTGCTTGGAGATAGGATAACCCAAGTCGGGACACCAGATGATGACCACGGTGCCGAGTTGGTAGTTACGGCTATGCTGAAGTTTCCCGACGGGACTTCTACATTCTGCTCCTTTTTATCTATGGATATTGTTGCTGGTGCTGCATCTTGAATTATCCTGAATGATTTTGTTGCGGTTCCTGCATTAATTGTAACCGAGGACTCTCTCTCTAGATTCTCTGAGTTGATCAGTGCTTTAAAAGTCAGAGTGATGTTGCCCTTTTCTCCATTCATAGGACTGACTGTTACCCACGAGCTCCCTTTTATATCTATGACTGAAACACTCCATTTTGTATTGGTAGTAAAAGTAAGCGTCTTACTGCCAGCCAGATAATCTGAAGTTATCACACCGGAAGAAAGGCTAAGATTTATTTCTGGAATTAGTTCCTTTGAACACCCGGCAATAAGAAGAAATATAATCGGTAATAAATAATATTTTCTTTTCATCACACTAATTGAATTAAAATTTTATCAATGTAAATTACTACTGATACGTTAAATATTAAACTAAATAAATTATAACCTGAAATTCTAAAATAAAAGAAGCATCTGTCGGATATAATACTTATCCTTAAAGTGTTAAAAAAAACCAACACTCACCCAACAGATGTAATGCAAAGATAATAAGAACATTGGATTTAAGGCAGGAAAAGCCGATAAAAATTTTACAGAGGAACGATTAACAAGTTACACAGAAGATTTGAACTGCCAGTTGTTTTTACATCTTGTTCATTTTCTGATTGTTACTAATAAATTCCCTTGTGTTTTTCAGGAAAAAATTATGCGCAATCACTTGATAAACAACAAAGTATAATTTTAACTGGCAGATCAGCTGGGGGGCTGCGCTGCTGTTCCTGCCTTGCAGTGCCGTCTGCAACTTTTCCGCTGATTTTCTTGTCTAACTATCAACAAGAAAAACAAAACATGAAAAACAATCTATTACTTTGCATTGCTGCGATATTAGTCGGCAGTGCGTCCGTGATTTACCCAACGGGCAACCTTATGGCATGCTCTACCTTCAAGCTGCAGAAGGGGAACGAGCTCATATACGGACACAACCTCAACCAGGGGGACATTGGCGTTCCGGGAATGATATTTATTAACAAGCGGGGCGTTTTTAAGAATGGGCGCACATTTAGCGAGCTGAGCACCAAAGAGGGCAAAAATCCGTCGGGTTACAGCTGGATATCGCGCTACGGGTCGGTTTCGTTCAACAACATTGGGCGGGATCTGCCCGACGGAGGCATGAATGAGGCCGGTCTGTATATCTGGGAGATGAACGAGGAGGCCGATTACCCGCAAAACGACAGTCTGCCCAGGCTGATGCACGCAAATTGGATGCAGTTTGTGCTGGACAACTGCCTGACGCTGGACGAGGCAATCAGCAGTGCGTCGGCATTTCAGATTGACGGCTGGACCTGGCACTACTTTATAAGCGATGCGTCGGGAGATTGCGCCTCACTGGCGTTTATTGGCGGGAAAGTGAAGGTGAACCGCGGGAGGGAGATGCCCGTTGCGGGGCTTTTCAACACACCATACGACCGCGAAATGGAAGTCCTGCGATACTACAAAGGATTTGGCGGCTTGTACGACGTTGAGATGAACAACCCTTTTGTTCCACGCTTTGTAAAGACAGCAGCCATGTCGCGCGATTATGACCCCTCCCGCAACGCTGTTGACTATGGCTTTGAAATGCTAAAGAACATTACAGTTTATGACGAACCTGAATGGTCAATAATTTTTGATGCAACAAGAAAGAATGTGTATTTCAAGACCAGACTCAACCCCGCAATCAAAAGCTTCTCCATGAACTCTCTTGATTTCTCCAACAACACTCCCATCTTAATTCAGGACATAGACACCCCAGAAGGGGGAGACGTCCTCGACAGGTTCCAGCCGTATACCAACCCGGCGATGAAAAGCTTTCTTACAACAAAACTGATTCCGTTGCTCCCCAAAGAGATGTTCACATCCGGAGGCTTAACCCTCGATGAGTTTGTCGACCAACTCGCCTGCAATGCCGACAAAGCAGAATTGCCCACAAACCAATATTTTGCCGGAGTATGGAAAACCAAGCCCGCCGTAACCAAAGATGATCTGGAGATTGAAATCCGCCTGCGGACAAACAAAAATGCCGTATCAGGCGAAATCATATTTAACAAAGGAGAGTCCGCCTACCCAATCACACACATCGGCCTGCTGGGCAACCACCTGACCTTCACCTACAAGAACAAGCGAGGCTACCTGCTGGACGTGCAAGCAACAATCAGCAACAATCAACTCACCGCCCACCTACGGACGACAGATGACGATGCAGGGAGGTTTGTGCTGTATAAGTAGGGCTGGGCTGTTAAAAATTTATTCCACAACTTATGGAGCAAAAATGCACAAAGACCACCTTCTCGAAAGGTGGTTTTTTGTTATATAGCTACACTTCTGGCTGTGACCACATTTAAGATTAATTTGAAAATAAATATTTCCACAGAAAAATATTTCAAATTCTTGATAAAATTTGTGTAAAGTATCTAAAAATTATATCTTTATAGAGAATTTTGATGAGTGAAGTTGGTTGAATCCCCTACTGTTATTTTGGAATAGGTTTTTGAGCATTGTGAAAAGAATCTTGAATTAATTTTACCCCTTTATTGAAAAACATAAAATGTTCACATAAAAAGCAGATAATCAGTAAATAAATTTATAACTCAAACAATAGATTTTGCACTTTTAGATTAATTTTAAAACCAAGTTTTGCACAGGCTCCAGTTGTCTGTAATGAAAAGAGACCCTACAAAAAAACTTATGGATTTTATAATTTAAAAATTAGGATCTGATTGTATAATTTGGACCTTTAAATAAATAATTTGGACCTTTAAATAAATAATTATGGCAGACGAAATAATAATTGAAGTTTATAGAGAATTAGGTGTATATGAAAGACACTTTAATCAAATTCAAAATGTATATAGAGGACTGACATCTACATGGTTTTTTGCTGGATTTGCAAGTATTGGTTTTTTATATTCATCTAAGTTAGCTGAAAGCTTTCCATCTAAACTTGAAGTTGCTTCTTCTTTTATAACCTTAACAATAGCAACATTCATAATTCTTTTCTGGATGATGGACATTATGGTTTATCATAAATTATTAAGAGCAGCAGGAAGAATAGCAGAAATACTTGAATATTCTAATGAACGATTCCCTAATTTGAGAAAAAGTATGGGAGAACAAACAAGAACACTTAATGTCAGAAGTGCAATATCAATATTCTATATTACTCCAAGCTTAATATTGTCTATTGTTGCGATAATTTTTATGTATTCTGCTTGGAGTTCAAACAAATGTATTATTAATATTCTTCTTGTTATTTGGTTATCCTTGTTGATTATTGGCAATGTTTTAATATTGATTTTTCAAAAACGAAGATAAAAACTAATACCAATGTATAAAGAACTCGCAAAATAATAGTAAATTCATCAAATGCAGTCCCATCTTCATTTGTATTCCGAAAACTAATTGTTGAACGAAAGCAATGCTATTTATATCCTTAAAGCTATATATCATGCTGATAAACATACTAAGCTACAATTACATTGACAAATGATATTCACGACAAGTTGGGATGACGGAAGTATTTATGATTATAAACTTTTGAATCTTTTAAAACCTTTAGGGATTAAAGGCACGTTATACATTCCAAAACAAACTAAGTATCGAACGTTAGATGATATCGATGTTCGTAACTTATCAGAATATTTTGAAATAGGCGCACACGGTATTTCACATACAGATTTAACTACTCTCGATAAGTTACATATAATCGAAGAAGTTAGTAATAGTAAAATATATATCGAAACAATCACAGATAAAAAATGTGTCATATTTGGATATCCTTATGGTAATTTTAATACTATAACTGAAAAGGTTGTAAAGAAATCAAAATTTATAGGTACAAGAATTGTGAATAAGGACTTTTGTGAGGGAAGTATATTAAATGATTTTAATTTGCCGGTAACATTGCAAGTATGTAAACACACAAAAGAAATTACAACAAAATTCACTGCCTCACCGTCATCTGCAAATTCGTTATCAGTCCCATTTTTAAAAAAAATTCAGACTTTTAAACTTAATGAAGATAACGAATATCGTTGGCTAAATATTGCTAAATTCATATACAATGAAATTAAAAACCAAGATGGCGTTTTTCATTTATGGGGTCATTCATGGGAAATAGAAGAACAAAATTTATGGGACGAACTTGAGGCATTTTTAATATTTGTTCTTAAATTTAAACCTACAATATTTATTCCTAATAGCGAACTATTTAAATTAAAAAGATGACATTCGTTTATATATCAGGATTATATATGCCTGCTTTCGGTGGAGCAGAATTAAGTATGTATACTCTTATCAAGGAACTATCATTAATGGGAATAAATTTTTATATAATAACAAGAAAATCTACAATCGCTAATTCTGAATATGATACGAATGATACAAATATTGCTGTATATAGAATAAATAATAAAAGTGAAATTGAAGATGTATTTCAAAGAATTAGAAACTACAATAAAATTAGCGGGATACTAACTCAAAATTCTTGGTCTGAAATTGCAATTAAAATTAGTCATAAATATAATTATCCATTATTATATTTTTTAAGGTCACCTTTTGGTGAATTAGATATTTCCAAAAAAGGAGAATTTTATTGTGATTTCGTAATTGCCAATTCTTTAACAACTCAGAAATACATCGAAAGTAAATTTAATAGATTTGATTCTATAATTATCCCTCCCTTAATTAATCCAAACAACTACACGATAGAATTTAACTCAAAAGAATATATTACTTTAATAAATCCCATTCAAATGAAGGGTGGAGATATTTTTAAAAAAATTGCTCAAGCACTTCCAAACAGAAAATTTCTTGCAGTTAAAGGTTGGTCGCATTTAATGAAAAATAATAACTGGGACTTGCCTTTGTTAAACGATTTATCTAGCGGACTAGGAATTTCTGACAATCCATTATTTGCAATAACTGAATTTGAAGAAATAAATAACGTGACAGTACAAGACTCTACCACGAATATGAAACATATATATTCTAAAACAAATATATTGTTAGTTCCTTCAATTACACCTGAAGGTGGTCCAAGAGTTGCAATTGAAGCAATGATTAATGGAATTCCTGTTATAGGTTCAAAATCTGGAAATACTCCTTTAACAATCGGTGAAGGAGGAATAGTTATTAGTAATTTGTTTAATATTTCTGAATGGGTCAGCTCAATTTTAAAATTTGATAATGCTGAATATTATGAAGCAATATCACAAAAGGCTAAATTCCAATACAAATTGGATGTAAAATGCCAGATTAACTCTTTTATTAACCTTGTGAAAAACCTAAATGCAAAAAATTAGATTAGGAATTTTCGTTGAAGGGACTTTTCTGCCTTCTTTTGAGGGAGCAACACAAAGATTTGTTTCCTTGGCAGAAAATTTATCTAATTCTAATTTTGATATAATTATACTTCATTGTTTCAGAGGTTGGTCTAACAAAGACATTATTAAGGAACAACACTACACAACTTATTTCATACCTCCAGATACTTTTTATAACGACATTTCAATAATTGAAAAAATTATTACACTTGAAAAAATTGAGGTAGTTATAATGAGCAACTTTGAAATGATAATGCAAATAGGATATCCGCTTAAAAGAAAATTGGATAGTATAAAACTAATTTTCGAAGTTCACGATATAAGTTATGATTACAATAAATCCTTAAATCCAAAAAGAGAAGCAAATGAAATTGAAAAGAGATTTGAGTATTTGGCATTCAGAATTTCAGATTTATGCATCTGTTTTAATGATTACGATAAAAAAAGGGTTATTGAAATCTTAAATGAATACAACAGTGAGAATATTAATGATAAAATCATTGTTATTCCATTTGGAATTACACATAATAAAACTGGATTCGTAGGTGTAAATTTACATTCAAAGAATATTATTTTCCTTGGCAATATGTACCACACACCTAATTTGATTGCTCTAAAAGATATCTTTTATAAAATATTACCAATAATAAAAAGATATGATAGTTCAATCAAATTTTTAATTGTAGGAGATACCCCAAGGTCATTGATTGATGAATGTCATGACAAACAGATGATATTTTTAGGAAAAATAATAAATTTAAATCCAGTCTTCAAAGATTCAATTCTTGCAATATCTCCTATTTTCTATGGTTCTGGGATAAAAGTAAAAGTCTTAGAATATTGTCAAGCAGGAATACCTACATTATGTAGTAGTCAATCTTTAAGGGGAATTATACGTTCAGAAGCAGACAAATTGGATTTTGAAATTGAAGAAAATATTGAAAACTATGGGGATAGAATATTAAATCTAATTAATCAAAAAGAACGTTTATTAGAAATGTCAAGAAGTACAAAGATTTATTGCAGCAGACATTCCTGGACCAATATTATTAAATCATATAATAGTGTAATTAAAAACTGTAGTACAAAAAGTAACATTACTATTTCAAAAGAAGATAAATTATTATTGATCCAATTGAATCCATATT
>Ga0074195_1001244_pt1 | contig 37456 bp, 37 predicted proteins | sample EPASupsiteHSE623_FD_64525 | JGI IMG/M metagenome (GOLD analysis project Ga0074195, IMG submission 64525) | Bioremediated contaminated groundwater from EPA Superfund site, New Mexico - Sample HSE6-23 | ecosystem: Environmental > Aquatic > Deep subsurface > Groundwater > Contaminated ...
AGAGTTTTGCGCTCGTCTTCAGTTAGCGTTACTATATATTTCTTCATATCCTATTCACTATGATTGGATATGAAGCTAATATGCCTTAAGCTTTACGACACTTAGCTAGTGACGCGACACTAGTAAAAGAGGTAAGAATTGGCGATAAGCATCGGAAAATAAAGAAGTATGTAGGTAGTGGATATTCGCCTCCATCCCCTGCAGATGTTCAAAAATTTTGCGAAGATTTTGCATATGAAATAGAGCTCAAAGCAGCGCAAAAGAAAGCAGAGATGAGTTGTGCATTATATAAATCTCATTACCTCACTCCAGAACAAATTGGTTTTCTTGAAGAAATTCGCTTCATTTACCAATCGTTCAATGAATTAATGACTACAAATGAATTTGAAGTATATGAAAAAAATTTCGAGATCAAGTATATCCAAGGCACAACCTGCATTGAAGGCAACACAATCTCTTTAAATGAAGCAGCTGATTGGCTTTTGCGAGGAGTTCAACCCAAAGACAAGAGTCTGAGAGAGCTCAATGAACATCGAAATTTTATCAATGTGGCGTCTTACAGAAACAAATATAACAGAAAAATAACGCTAGATTTTATAAAGCACCTTCATGCTCTCATTATGTACAACATAGACGATGATTCAGTAGGAACGTTTAGGAGATCTGATGATATATTTATATCTGGATGTGATTTTCGTGTTTGCCCATCTGAATTAATCGAACCAGAACTATCTAAATTAATTGATAACTATTATTCCCGTCTCGATGAAGGATATCACCTCTTTGAAGAGGCGGTACTATTTCATCACCAATTTGAGCAGACCCATCCATTTACAAATGGCAATGGGCGAGTTGGCAGAGAGATTTTTAACTATATGCTAATGAGGGGAAAATACCCGCGTTTATTATTCTTAGGAGATGGCAGAGACGTGTATCTTAATGCCCTTAGATCAGGTGATAATGAAAATTATGCGGATATGATTTCAGTCTTTGCAAAGATAATTCAAGAACAGCGATTTGAAGTCCTTAGAGAGAACTTAAAGAAAGTAGCTGCTCCAATAAAGAAACGTGGTCAGCTCAGACTTACCGATTATCTCTAGGTAAATATTTTTATTTATCTTTTTTGTGTTCTTTGACGATATTGCTTGTCTAACTAGATTTGAGCTAATACCACCATGCTTGCACCACCACAAACGAACGCCTAAGGATTCTACAGAACCACTTGTGCATTCCTTTATATAGAAGTTCAAACTATAGTTAGATGTTAAGTTAGAATTTGTTGAGGTAATTAATGTCAGGACAATTCAGCGGCACACCCATATACATCCTTAGGGAAGGCAGCCAGAGGACTGCTGGTAGAGAGGCACAGAAATCGAATATCATGGCGGCCAAGGCCGTAGCTGGTGCAGTCAGGACCACTCTGGGCCCCAAGGGCATGGACAAGATGCTTGTGGACGGCATGGGAGACGTTGTCATCACCAACGACGGCGTCACCATCCTTAAAGAAATGGATATCGAGCATCCTGCTGCCAAGATGATGGTGGAGATTGCCAAGACCCAGGACCAGGAGGTAGGCGACGGCACAACCACTGCTGTGGTGTTGGCCGGAGAATTGCTCAAGCAGGCCGAGGAGCTGCTGGAGCAGGAGATCCATCCGACTGTTATCGCTGCCGGCTACCGGGCCGCGTCTGACAAGTCCATGGAGATCCTAAAGGGACTGGCAATCAGTGTGCTGGCCAAGGACGAGAGCCTTCTCAGAAATATCGCTATCACTGCCATGACCGGCAAGGGCTCCCAATCCTCTCGCGAGGAGCTGGCTGACATGGCGGTCAAAGCAGTCCAATCTGTGGTGGACGCAGACGGGACTGTAGACACCGACAACATCACTGTAGAGAAGAAGGTGGGCGGATCTATCGCCGACTCATCGATGGTGAGCGGAGTGGTCATCGACAAAGATCGGCTGCACCCCAACATGCCAAAGTCCGTCAAGGGTGCCAGGATTGCCCTTCTCAACGCCGCAGTGGAGATCGAAAAGACTGAGGTCGATGCCAAGATTCAGATCACCTCTCCGGATCAGCTCCAGGGATTTTTGGATCAAGAGGAGAACATGCTGAAGGGCATGGTCGATAAGATCACGGCCACCGGAGCCAATGTGCTCTTTGTCCAGAAAGGCATCGATGATCTGGCCCAGCACTTCCTGGCCAAGGCCGGGATCTACACCGTACGCCGGGTCAAGAAGAGCGATATGGAGAAGCTGGCACGGGCTACGGGCGGACGCGTAGTCTCCAGCATTCACGAGATCACAGAGAGCGATCTGGGAAAAGCAGGTCTTGTCGAGGAGAGAAAGGTCAGCGATGAGAAGATGACCTTTGTGCAGGACTGCAATAACCCCAAGTCTGTGTCCATCATCCTGCGAGGCGGAACTGAGCACGTTGTCGATGAACTGGGCCGGGCCATGGAAGACGCGTTGCGTGTTGTGGGCGTAGCCGTGAAGGACAGGTTGCTGGTTGCCGGCGGCGGCGCACCTGAGGTGGAGCTGGCACTGAGACTTCGATCCTATGCTTCCACCGTTGGCGGACGCGAGCAATTGGCCATCGAGGCCTTCGCCAATGCTATGGAGATCATACCCAAGACCCTTGCCGAGAATGCCGGCCTAGACCAGATTGATTCCCTGGTCTCTATGAGAAGCCAGCATGAGAAGGGAGTGAAGACTGCCGGCCTGGATATGGATACTGGCAAGGCCATAGACATGCTCAAGCTGGGCGTGGTCGAGCCTCTGCGGGTCAAGACCCAGGCCATCCAGTCTGCTGCCGAGGCAGCCATCATGATTCTGAGAATCGATGATGTCATCGCCTCCAAGTCAGGCGGACCGGGCGGCATGCCTGGCGGCGCTGGCGGAATGCCGGGCGGAATGGGCGGCATGGGTGGAGAGGACTACTAGTAGAGTCCTAACACCCATTTTATCTTTTTTAAGTAATTTTTTTCTGCTTCCCCCCAACAAGCTCGATTTTGAAGAAATGTTATTAGAGCGAGTGCAAGGGTATATCTAGAATTGAACCGTTGTTATACTACATGGATCTACGCCGCAAATTTTACATTATCTTTGCAGCTATTGTCTTTGTTTTAATTATCTTTGCGATATACCTTAGCAAAGATTTTATATCGACTATTCTTTTGAGCTTTCTTCTGGCATATATTTTAGATCCTGTCTTCATGTATTTCACCAGGAACGTCGGTCACCATCGTCGGGCATCAGCTTTTGCTTCCATATCAATAATATTTTTTATACTAATATTTATTATCTTTGCAGCAGCTGATGCGCTTATAACGGAAATGTCGAATTTGCTGGGCTTAGGTGGCGTAGCCTATCTTCAGATACAGGCAGCCGATTTTTCTGCAACCATTAATGGCCTTTCTGAGAGATACCTGCCGGCATTGGCTGCAGATTATGTGAAGGGGATCGGCGACATTCCAACAGCCCTCATTTTGATGGCCCAACCGGTTTTGCAGGCCCAAATCATAAGCTTCGCCTCAAATCTGCCAATATACTTCACTCAGTTTCTGCTGGCAATAATCTTTACCTATTACTTTCTTGTCGATGGCAAACAGATAATAAAGGAATTTGTAGGGCTACTTCCTGAAAGAGAAGCGACCACGCATCTTATTCTAGAGCTGGACCTCATCTATAAGAGCCTTTTCCGGGTGTTTTTTCTCAACTCTCTACTTACCGGAGTCCTGGGGGCTATAGGGTTCCTCATGCTCGGCATACCTTATCCTTTGCTTTGTGGCATGGTAATAGCAGTTGTCGCACTGGTTCCAATGGTAGGACCGGAATTGGTATTCGGGCCGATTGCCATTTACTACCTGCTAACTCAAGACTATATCACAGGCCTGGCCCTGTTGGCCTTCGGAGTTATCTTCCTCACAGTAATACCCAATAACGTTATTCTTCCTCGTCTGGCATCAGCGAGCGCTTCAATCCATCCTCTCATTACTCTCATGGCATTTACTGCACCGGTTTTTGTTATCGGGTTAATGGGTGTGATAGTTGGTCCTGCAGTCTACGGCTTTATTCTGGCGGCGTATAGGACAATGGTATACTTTCGAAAAGCAGCCTTTGATGCAGAATACATGGCTTTATCTGTGCCCATGTCAAAGCTAACTTAAAAAAGAATATGCGAGATTGATAGCATTATTTTTGTTTCTGTGATGCTATTTCCTCTAAGACATCGTATGTTCTATTTGCGACGTTGACCCTGTGGAGGCCTCTCCAAGTACATCCACAACGACCACGTTGCTGGGCTGGCTGTTTACCACAAAGTAGAGCATATGTCTTCCAATCTGGTCGGCTTTAAAGCTCATGGTGTTGTAACCTTGGTTGAACTGATATGTGCTGTACTTGGAACTTGTTGCGTCGGTCTGGATCATCTCATAGAAGCCTGCAGGTCCTTCAACTGGTGCGTAGGCAATTAGCTGCAGCCAGGTTCCGACTGGGCTTATCACATACTGTGTCCAGTTTGTTGCCCCCTGGATCCAGAGGTCATCGGTCTTGGATGGCACTGTGGATGCATATTGGGAGTATGGCAAACCTACACCGGCACCATAGTACACATTAGTAGGAGTTTTCTGCGTAATATCGAACTTGGCGGGATTGCTTATTATCCCACCAACAACAGGCGTGCCGGTGGTTGTATAATACTCTGTGAATTGTGTGAAAATGGTATTAGGAACCCCTTGTTTATAGAAGGTAACATCTCCGGTGTACCAGGGAAGAGAAGCGACCGGAGCATCGAGCCAACGTAACATGCTTGCCAGTCCCGGATCCGAATTTGCGCGGCTGGATACTCCCATATTGGGACTAATCCAGTCTCCGCCAGATCCCATTACGTTGCCACTGCCACTGGAACTTTTGACGTATCCGCCTTCCAGGTAGTCTCCTCCCCATGCAATACCGATCAGCAGACACGCTACCAGCGCTGCTACACACAGCAAAATTTTGCTATATCTCATTTTAATACCTACCATTGCTTATATTGTATTCTAATTTCTAAGATTGTGCAATCCTAAATTACAAGCTGCAAAACTGCCAGATGGAATGAGCTTCCAAATATGAGCGATATTACCGCCAGGATGATGAATACAATTATCAGCCATTTGGCGATCTCCATCGATATGCCTGCACCACGTATTCCCAATATTCCGAGTATCAGAGCGATTACAAAGAACACTACCGCCAAATAGAGCAAGTCCGCCATTTTATTCACCTCCTAATCGATAAGCAACCGCTTGCGTTCGATTTAGATTAATGATTCGCATAACCCTATTTCCTGACGAGTTCGAATCTCAAATATAAACCTTGAAAGTCGCGAAAAGTGCGTCAAGAGCCTTTAAAAACCCGTCTGAAATAGGCTTGAATCTTTTGCATTGTTTATTTCAGCGCATCACTTATCTTTCTTCCTATGTCAGCTTTCGCCTTTTCGGTATCAGCTTTTGCATGTGCCATCTTATTCTCGACATCGGCCTTCGCCTTATCGGCATCTGCTATTATGTCCGCATTTGCATAAGCTGCCTTCTTCTCCAAATCACTTTTTCCGAAATTAGCCTTAACCTTCTCTACATCGGCTTTTACATCAGCTTTTGCATCTGCCACTTTCTTGCCGATATCCGCTATTCCTTTCTTTGCATCAGCTTTTACTTTCTCTACAGTTTCATTTGTCATTTTTTCTTTCTCCTTTCATAAATCTAGATCTAACAAGATGTTATAAAATAAAAAGCTTTTGGTACCTAAATTGTTAAAGACGTATGATTTATACTCATGAATCCATGCGAAACATCAATAAATGCGGCTATAGGTGCTGATTATAGTTGGCCGAATAGTTACAGAAATTAGATAAATAATATCTTAACGGAATTCCTGACTGGTTCAATTCACACGGATAGAACAAGTCCGTGCCGGAACTAAAAACGATGAAAAAATTCCGGACGGATTCATTTTTGTTTTTGTTCGGTTCGTGCATCCGCCTTTGCATCGGCTCTCGCCTTATCCACATCAGCTTTTGCGTGTGCCACCTTCTTCCCTAGCTCTGCTTTCGCTTTCTCCACCTCGGCCTTTACATCGGCAAACCCTTTCTCAGCATCAGCTTTTGCATAAGCCAGCTTCTTCTCTATCTCTATCTTTGCCTTCTCTACGGTTTCTTTTGCCATTTTTTGAATCCTCCTTTCATGTACGTATTTTAAATAGGCCTTCTTTGAATTTAAACTTTTTTAATTTATGACGTTTCATATCTTTGTCTCCTCCGTGGACAAGCGCAATCATCTGGCCATCGAGACCTTTGCCAATGCTATAACGATCATACAAAGTTGCATGATCTTGACAGGCAACCTTTATATTCGTTCAAGTTCATCTTCTGAACTTAAAAGGAGTTGGCTGGATGAATGGTACCGGAGTCGTATGCCTCTCTGTTTTTGGCATGGCACTGATTATTGCTTTAGCTATTGGCTCTTCTGAAGCCTCGATAGAAAATACAAGCCTTTCAGCACAGGTGAAGGCCTTCGATCCTGAAAGCATGAACCTTTCAGTAAAACCTGGAGATGACTTCTATGAGTATGTTGATGGGTACTGGATAAAGAGCCACCCAGTGCCTGCGGATAAATCCCGTTATGGGGAGTTCGATATAGTTAAGGACAGAAACTACGACTTGGTCAGAGGGATAGTGGAGAGCGCAGCCAATAACACCACTGCTGCAAAGGGAAGCCTCGATCAGAAGATCGGCGAGTTCTATCGCATGGGAATGGACAATGCCACTTTAGAAAAGCAGCGTCTGGACCCCATCAAGGATATGCTGAAGACAATAGACAATATCACCAACATCACTGAAGTCCTGACGGTATCAACCCAAATGATGGACCTAGGAATGGACCCCTTCTTCTCCATTTACGCGGCACCAGACAAGAAGAACAGCAAGATAATTATTGCCACCTTAACTCAGGGTGGCCTGGGCCTGCCGGATAGAGATTTCTATTTCAGGCAGGACAATGAATCCAATAAAACCCGTGAGCAGTACCTGGCTCATGTTGCCAGGATGCTCATGTTTTTAGGCGACAGCCAAAATATCGCCGAAAATAATTCCCGAACCGTGATGAGAATAGAGACAAGACTTGCCAACTCATCCTTCACCAACGTAGAAAATACCGATGAGGTCAAGACTTATAACAAGATGAATCAGGTGGAACTTCAGGCCTTTGCTCCGAGCATTGACTGGTCTCGACTCTTCAGCGTCCTGGGTCGCTCGGACATATCCGAGGTCAACGTCAGAAATCCATCGTTTTTTAAGGAGCTGAGCGCCGCCCTGAACAACGAGAGCATAGATGACTGGAAGACCTTTCTCCGCTGGAAGCTGATTTCAGCCACGTCCTATTATCTCAGCTCCGACATGGTCGAAGAGCAATTTGATTTCTATGGCAGGAAGCTCAACGGCCAGCAGGAGATAAAGCCCCGCTGGAAGAGAGTGCTCGATGCGGAGTACGGGGCAATGGGTGAGGCCATTGGCCGTGCATACGTAGACAGGTATTTCGACCCGGTCTCAAAGGCCAGGATGGCGGAGATGGTGTCCAATCTGAAGACAGCCTTCAGAGAGAGAATTCAAAACCTGACCTGGATGGAGCAGCAGACCAAACAGAAAGCACTCATGAAGCTTGAGGTCCTGGATGTCCAGGTAGGTTACCCAGAAGAATGGCTGAATTATTCAGAGCTTGAAGTAAAGAATGACTCCTACGTCATGAATGTCCTCAGGGCTTCAAGATTCCAGTTCCACCATGGTCCCTATGGCCTGGACAGGATAGGCAAGCCAGTAAATCGAAAGCTCTGGGAGATGAACCCCCAGGAGACCAACGCCTATGCAGACTACAATAAGGTCCTTATGGTATTTCCAGCCGGCATTCTGCAGCCTCCATTTTTTTTCAAGGATGCCGATGACGCAGTCAACTATGGGGCTATAGGTGCCATTATAGGCCACGAGATGATCCATAACTTTGATAGCCAGGGCAGAAAGTTCGATGCAAGCGGAAATATGACTGATTGGTGGACTATGAAGGACGCCGATAACTTCAACAACAGCACAGCGGTTCTGGTAGACGAATACAATCGCTTCGAAATCATGCCCGAATTGTATGTCAATGGCAACCTGACCCTGCAGGAGAACATAGCCGATCTTGGCGGATTGACCATGGCCTACCATGCCTATAAACTCTCTGTGAAAGATAAAACGGAGACTATCGACGGGTTCACCGCAGACCAGAGGCTCTTTTTAAGCTTCGCCCAGATCTGGAGACAATCGATCACTGACGAATCTAAAAGGACGCTGGCACTGATTGATACCCACTCTCCCGCCAGGTTCAGGGTCAACGGAGTGGTCTTCAATGTGCCTGAGTTCTACGAGGCGTTCCCAAGCGTAAAGCCAGGCGATAAACTTTACAGGCCTGAGCAAGAGCGACCGGTGATCTGGTAAAGAGATCGCCGCAAGCCTTTTTTCCAGATCCTGGCCAAGGAACAGGCCACGCGAGGCAGAGTGATCCCGTCCCTGATAGCTCTGGTGTGACTTCCGGCACTCGGCAGGCCAGTCCGAGAGGCCGTCTGCCCGCGTGCTGGAACCTGACAGATTAGACATTCTTTCTATAGATTCTCGAATTACTCTTCGATCTTTGCATTGCACCTCTCATAGAACTCTATTTTCTTTGTTTTTGCATATCTTACGTATCTGGAAATTTAGGTACCAAAGTCTTTTTATGTAATAACATCCTATTAGATTTAGAGTTATAAAATCAGGAGTTTAAAAAATGACAGATGATCGGGTAGAGACGGCGAAGGCCGATACTAAGAAAGCAATGTCTGATATAGGGAACAAGATGGCACATGCAAAGGCTGATGTAAATGCTGATGTTGAGAAGATAAAGGCCAATTTCGGAAAAAGTGATGTAGAGAAGAAGGTAGCTTATGTAAAGGCTGACATAAAGGCGGATGTCGTGAAGGCGAAATCTGATGCTGACAATAGGTTCGCACATGTAAAAGCTGATGCCGAAAAGGCGAAAGCTGGCATAGAAAAGAAAACGGTTGATGCATTGAAGCAAAAAACAATCAATATTTAGGATGTATAAAAATGGCGGACTTAATTTATTTGGCGGTAGTGTTCTTTGTAATCGCTCTGATACTCGGAATATTGGGAATACGTGGTGCAGGAATATCGATGGAAATCGCCAAATGGCTGATAATTGTATTCATCATTCTGGCTGTATTATCGCTAATATTGGGCGGCTCATTCCACCTGGCGGCATTGCAGCTTGCACAGCTTGGAATTTAGAGTTGCGTTGAAAAATGGAGGTTTGATATGAAAAAAATATTAGTGGCCGTGCTAATTTCCACGATGATGATGCTGCTGGCTCTAAGTGTAGCCGCAGAAGAGACCAAATCTACTACAACTGTGACTAGCACGACACCCAGCTCTGATGCTACCAAATCAACTACAACTACAACTAGCTCAGCTCCCGGTCCTGATGCCACCAAATCAACCACAACTACGACTAGAACAACTCCTGCAGCCGAGCCGACAAGCACAACTAAATCAACAACAACGACTAGCACGACTCCTGGATTCGAGGCAATCTTTGCCGTAGCCGGGCTTCTGGCTGTGACCTTCATAGCTCTGAGGAGAAAATGCTAGGAACCGTTTATTTCGGCTATGATCCAACCGGCAATGTTTAGCAAGGTGACACAAATTATGGTAAAAAAGCTTATTGGAATATTGCTTATGCTGGGGACTATCCCCATCTTCTTGTTCCTGGCAAGGAAGATGTATCATCGCATCAATATAACGTAATTTAATATCTTGCCCGCTGGCGCAAGACACAAGATTGAGGTGATAATTTTGAAGAAAGAAGAATTTATGCAGCAGATAGAGGGTTGCAAGCTTCCAAAGATATTTGATCAGAATCTTTTGGATAATGCGTCCGAAATGTTCCGAAAATGGGGTATGACAACGCATTTCGACGAGAAGGAGCATCTTTTTGGGAGTTCTGGACTGGCTCCTAAATCCGGAGATAGCGATGCCATTAAGAAGGAAAAAGAGGCGCTACGTTGTGTTTGCGAGAAGATGATGGACACTAAGCTAAATAGGAAAGACGCAGCAGCTATCATCAAGAATTTTAATAAGATCAACGATGAGGGATTTGAGTGGGTCGAATGATAGATCCGCTCCAATTATTTTACGAAATAGGTTATATATCTCGATTTAAATAAATCGATTGATTCAATGTAATTTTCAGTCCGCACTTTCATTTATTGAACTTTGTGTGTACGTATATTATAGAACTATAATACTTTGATACCAAAAGCTTTTTATTCAACGGCATCCTATTAGGTCTAGAATCGCAAAAGGAGGATTCAAAGAATGATAGATGATAATATAGAGATGAAGGTTGATGCAGGGAAAAAGACCGAACAGTCAAAAACTGATACGGAAAGGCGAAAGCCTCGCGTAAGAAATAAAGTAGCCGAGGCATTGAAATAAACAATATAATAGCTCAGGCAGGTCAGAGATGGGATTCGATAGACTCTTGACTTCTGTTCGCGACTTGTCTGCCCCCTCCTTAAAACGTTAGATCTATTCAGATATCTAAAAATCTAATTTAAGTAATGGTAGGTGTTAAAATGAAATACAGCAAAATTTTGCTCTATATGACGACACTCGCGGCGTGCCTGCTAATTGGCATCGCATGTGGACAAGACTATCTAAATGGTGGATATGTCAGTTCCAGCCGCACAAATTCAGATCAGGGACTGGCAAGCATGTTGCAGTGGCTCGATCAACCAGTCTCTAACTTCCCCTGGTACACTACGGGTGGTTCCTTCTACAGTCAAGCATATGGAAGCACCACGTTCTCTCCCTACACAGAGTATTATGTAACTTCCGGTACGCCTGTAGTGGATGGGATAGTAAGCAATCCCACCAAGTTCGATATTGCGCAGGAAACACCTTCCAGTGTGTACTACGGTGCCGGTGTAGGTTTGCCATACACCCAATATGCATCCACAGTGCCATCCAAGACCAACGACCTCTGGATCCAGGGAGCAACAAACTGGACACAGTATGTGGTAAGCCCAGTCGGAACCTGGCTGCAGCTAATCGCCTACGCACCAGTTGAAGGACCTGCAGGCTTCTATGAGATGATCCAGACCGACGCAACAAGTTCCAAGTACAAGACTTATGAGTTCAACCAAGGTTACAACACCATGAACTTCAAAGCCGACCAGGTTGGAAGACATATGCTCTACTTTGTGGTAAACAGCCAGCCCAGCAATGTGGTCATTGTGGATGTGTTTGCGGAGGCTCAATAATGGTGAACGACGCCAGTACATACATATCTCGGAGATAATGCATTACTGACACAATTGATTGAGATTGACGGCAGGTACATTTAGGGCATAGATGCTCACTGCCATCAATCTCGCATATCTTTTAAATTCTACGACATTAGGTGAGAAAATATGCTAAAAAAATTGATAGTTATTACTATTGTCCTCTTCCTGGGAATTTCTTGCGCTATTGGAGATAGTAATGGGAAAAAGGGAAAAGGTGATGGGAAAAACGAAAACAGTGACGGCAAAGCAGGATCAAGCGGAGATTATCTTAACTCATATATAGTCTCTAGCGGATATTACGCCGATTTTCCCTGGTATAGCACAGGTGGTTCCTTCTATCGCCATGAGTATAGCGAGATTACATTCTCGCCCTTCAGAGAGTATTATATATCCTCTGTTACGTCTGCAGTGGACGAAATAATCAGCACCCCTGCAAAGTTCGATATAGCGCAGAAAACGCCTTCCAAGATATATTACGGTACTGGCCAGGCGTTGCCATACTCCCAGTATGTGTCCACAGTACCGTCTAGGAACAACGAGCTTTGGGTTCAAGGAGCGACGAACTGGACACAGTATGTGGTAAGTCCAGTGGGAACCTGGTTACAGCTAATCGCCTACGCGCCGGTTGAAGGTCCTACAGGCTTCTATGAGGTAGTTCAGACCGACACAAATACTCTAAGGTACAAAACGTACCAGTTCAACTCGAGCTATAACACCATGAACTTCAATGCCGATCAGGTCGGAAGACATATGCTATATTTTGTGGTGAACAACCAGCCAAGCAATGTGGTCGTCGTGGATGTATTTGCCGAGGCTCAGTAATGGTGAACGACGCCGGTACATACAATATATTGTAGATATATGCCTTCAAAGATTTCTGGTGAATGTGCGACGGTGCGATGATAAAATTGCTGAGTCTTTGGCCTGAAGCAGGAAAGTGATGAAAAATGCAGAAAAATTCTGTGAATGAAGCCGAAATCGCTTCTATGAAGAAATATATCAATGATGCTTTGGGAGCTGATTATCATGACCAAATGCAAGCACTGGATAACCGGTTCATTGAGCTGAGGCTGGGCACTCCTGCGCATAAAGACTACGCGCTCATGCAGGATGCTATAACCATGCTGCAGGAGGAAATACGGGACAGCAATGACTTAGAGTACACGGACGATGATTACGAGGAAGTGACCACGGAGTTCTATGAAGAGCTTCTAGATGAGGAAACCGGAATAGATCTGCGTGGCCGGGCGGTCATTGATTTCGTGATCATTAGGCTTAAATTGATCCTCGAAGGCTTTGAAGTGGTGGATGAATAAAAGCTTGGCCGGAACACAATGCAACTATGAATTGCATTTGCCCTTCCAGACGCCGCGGTCTTCTCTAGATCAGACTGTATTCACTTATATTTTTTTATTTATAATTTACATTTCCGTGGCATGTTTGGTCTACCAATGACAACACATGCTGGTCATTTCGGTCGAGTCCATCGCTTGCATCTCTTTCCTGGTCGGTTGCTTGGTTACGCCTCGATTTTCACATTGTGCCTCTCGAAGAATTCTATTAGGGCCTCTTCGACCACTTGGCTTTGAGCACGCATACTGCTCTTGGTTTGTGCGGTGTAAACCTTCAGGGTTTTGGCTATAGGCTCCGATAGCGTCAAAGTAGTTTTTTGCATCGCTCTTCATTAGCGGGGCTTCAGGTTTATAAATATTGCGTATCTGGAAATTTAGGTATCAAAAGCTTTTTATGTAATAACGCTCTATTAGATCTAGATTCATAAAAGGAGGAACAAAAAAAATGACAGATGATAGGATAGAGAAGGCAAAAGCTGATACTAAGAAAGCCATATCTGATATCGAGAACAAGATAGCTCATGCAAAAGCTGATGTAAATGCAGATGTGGAGAAGATCAAGGCCAATTTTGGGCATGATGAGTTGGGGAAGAAAGCAGCTTATGCAAAGGCTGACATAAAGGCTGATGCAGAAAAGGCAAAAGCTGATGTAGAGAATAAGTTGGCATATGCAAAAGCTGATGCAGAGAAAGCGAATGCTGAAACTGGAAAAAAGATGGCTGATGCACCGAAATAGGAAAAATGAGCCCAAGTGGCCACCCGTAGAAATTCTGATGAGGGACTGAGTGAAATGTTGCAGTGGCTCGATCAACCAGTCCCCAACTTCCCCTGGAAACACTTCGATATGAGACTGATCGCAGATACACTTCGGCCTTAGGCAATAAGGGTTTTCGGCGGCCAGTTCAATTGTCCAGAGAATATACTTTCCGTATAGGGTATCAATGGTGTGGTATGAACTTTATTCTGCTATGCGAATATGCGGTCTTCTGAAGCTCTTTGACTATCTGAACCGCTTCGGCATTATACTTAATATATGCTTTGCCGTTCACTTCATCCCTACGGATCAGTTTGTGCCCCTCGAGGTTATCTAGGACCTTCAAAATCTGTTCCTCTGAAAGTCCGTCAGTCTTGGAATATTTTATAACTTCAGACTCGGTGCTCTCGGAATAGGGATCTTCCTCACTTCCAAGGCTCCACATATCTATGATTCTGCCAAAGACCTTTTTCTCATTAACATCCAGATCTTTCTCGGTTAAAAAATTGTTTCTCAATTCAATCTCCCCACATGGACATGAATATCTATGCCCGAATTAATTGATAACGCTTTCCCTGCCATTTGGCAATCTCATCGTACTGGAAGAACTTTTGTGATATATCTTCCACCACCTGGCTTGAGCATGCATGCTTCCTTTGAACTTTTTGGTGGAACATACATTAGCTTGTTACGCCCTGGGTTTATATAGGTCATGGTACTTCAAAATTTAAATACCAAAATCCTTTTATTTAATGACATGAAAATGCATATGCTACCACAACATAAGCAAATAAAAATCATTAGTTAGAGAAATGAGGAGGTAAAAACGAAATGAGCGATTTGGTTGTCCTTGCTCTTGACACTGAGACTGGTGCCGAAGAGATGAGGGACGAATTAATCAGGCTGCAAAAGGAGCATCTCATCACACTCAGCGATGCAGCAGTTGTTGTCAGACAGCAGGATGGACACGTCAAGGTAAAACAGGCCGTAAGCCTGGTCGGTGCTGGTGCCATGGGAGGGGCCTTCTGGGGCCTGCTTATCGGAATTATCTTCTGGATGCCTTGGCTTGGATTGATAATAGGGGCCGCATCAGGCGCTCTGGCTGGCAAATTATCTGATGTGGGCGTCGACGACGAGTTTATAAAACAGGTTGGGAGCACAATTCAGCCCGGCAACTCCGCGCTCTTCCTGCTCGTCGAGAAGGCTACTCCCGATAAGGTGATGATCGAGCTAAATAAATTTAAAAATGCTCAGATCCTGAAGACCTCTCTCTCCCAGGTGCAGGAAGATAAGCTCAAGGCCGCTTTCGCTGCCACGGACGTCAAAGCCTGAGATGGCTCGAGGCTCTGAAGTGGCCTCCGCATCTATTTTTATATAAAAATTAAGCATTTCTATATCGCCTGGACAGGCTATCGCATCTTGCTTAGATTCGAATCCGGTCAGTATCTCAGTATCGCCCCTAAATTCCCGATGCTCTCCAGAAAAGCGTCGTCCTCTACCAAAACAACCTCTGTTCCCATATTTTCAGCCAGCTCATAGAGGTTCTCCAGGTTAAGCGCAGCCGTCTCACTGCCACAGGTTGGGCACTTCTCTCCATCTGAATCGATGTGATTGCAGCTCTTGCAGATCATTCCGGGCAGGGCAAAGTCCTTTGTGATGAAAAGACAGTTCGCTCTTCCCTCCGTCAGGGCATTTCTGACTTCGGTCAGACCATAGGCCGCAGGATGTCCGCGTAGCGCGGCTTCTTTTAGCTTTTCGGCTAGCACCTTTCCTCTTGAACGCTCTTCCTCATTGGCTCGATCCTTTCCTTGCTTCATCAGGTCTTTTGAAGACGCTTCCATGGATGTATCTACAATTCCCAGGATCTTATCTTTCAGGGCAGGAGGCATCATCTCTATCAATTGGCCCTTGGCCTCGCCTGGCCCGGCTACTACCAGGCCGCGCATCCTGGACAGATCATCATTCTTCTGCAGATCTTCTAAGAGCTTGGTGAAGAAGGAATGAATCTGCCCTCTCCTGAGGCGGTTGTAGCGCATCTGGCTCCAACCTCCTTTCTTGTGCTTGTTCATGAGATCTATGGAGGCCTTCTCATTCTCCTCCAGCAGATCAGACTTCACCAGAAAGAGCCGGGCCTCCTGGGAGTCGATGAGCAAAAGCCCGTAGTCTTGGTACTCTTCTCTCAGCTTTGCCAGAGGTAGAAGGAAAGGTGAGCTATCCCAAACGACCAGTGGCTCCGGCTCTACGCTTACTCTATAGATCTGCAGGAAGTCATTGGGGGCAGAAGCAAAGATGACCCTGCCCCGCTCATCTTTCACTGCAGGGGCTGACAATGCGTCCTCGACCATGCCAAGCGTTTCTTCAAAGGTCGTCTTCAAGTCTTTGGGCAGAGCTTTCTGGATAGCGCCCAGTCTCGATAGAACGAAGGGTTGATCGTTATCTCTACCATTGGTTCCAAAATAAACTGTCAGGAAGGTATCGCGTTCATCTTTTACCTCTGCTAAAGCGTGCAGGTCTATATCTGCAAGAGATGTTACTTGGAGACTTTCTTTTAGGGCGTCTTTGACCGCCTGGCCAGGGGCATTCATGCTGCTTTTTGTAGACATTGGATCCGCCTTCCGGATTTCAGGTATTGCAGATATGATCGTAGACATTAGATTCTAATTTATTGAGTTTAATGTTTATATAGCTATTGGTACTTTAAAATTTAGGCGTCAAAGGGCGCTATCTCATAAATAAGTGATGTAGGCAGAGCTCATCCTATCACAAATTTTTGATATTATATTAATTATATGGCTGGTGAGGCCCTACAATAACTAAAATGCAATTAAGCTTGATAAAAGAAAAGACCGCTGTTGCTTCGTGTTTCAGAGCGAATTATCGCTATCATTCGCTTTCTTGGTTAGGCTCACGAGAAATTATGGCTCTCGAATATCGTTGATCGATATCCTGAAGTTACCCATAAAACAGCGAAGAGCCCAGCTATCGTTCGATTTTAAAGCCGCGTTTCTCGAAGAACTCGATCAGTGCTTCTTCAACTACCTGGCTTTGAGCATGCATGCTCCTTTTGATCTGTGCAGTGTAGACTTTCAGAGTTTGGGCAACCAATTTGGATAGCGTTATTGTAGTTTTAGGCATAAGGTTCTATTTGACGGCATATGCATATAACTCTTATGGTATCATAAAGTCTATGATTCAAAATCTTTAAATTTAAAAATATCTTGCTGGCAGAGGGGTCTTAAGGATGAGGAATTCATCCCAATTCCATCTTCTTTTTTGGCCGTCGATTCGGATAGGCTCAATGTTGTTTTGAGATATCTGGACGATTACTATCTGATTGATAGTTGTAGTGAGCATTTGGTGGAGGGCAACACAGGTATATAGATCCTATCACATACATAAGAAAATGAATGTCACACGTTGGTACAAGAACGGAAGCATAGACGCATTCCGCCAGTTTTGCATTCAAAATAAGGATAAACCAATATCTGTTAAGTTGACAAACAGATCCGAGCCGGTCGTTGGGGCTTTGCATAACTATTGTCTCGCCTCTGAAAAAGCATCAGGTCTTTTTCTTCTCTTAACGGATAGTGTAATCCATCCTGCATACTATGGCCTTGAGGGTATCGAGAGCTTGCATATATTTCCCTCTGAAATTATGGCCTCAAGGCACTCAGCCCTGCGGCCAGAAACGTGAATCCCGGGGGAAGATAATATGGAAAAAAGCAGTCTGCTAGAGGGTTTAAAGGAAACCTGGCCTGATAAGTTCGCCACTGAAGAAGATATATTCAGTCATATTCATGCCGGTGACAAGATATTCATAGGCACTGGCTGCGGCGAGCCCCAATACCTGGTGCAGGCTATGGTCAACTTTGTGAGCAAGAATCCCAAAGCATTTTTCGGAATCGAGCTCATACACGTTTGGACGGTAGGCGCTGCACCCTACATGGATGAAAAATTTCGCGACAACTTCAGAGTAGATTCATTCTTCATAAGCGAAGGGACAAGAAATGCGATCAACCGTGGCGCTGCAGACTACACACCAATATCTCTTTCTGCAGTTCCCGGCCTATTCCGAAGAGAGATAATACCAATAGATGTAGCGTTGATCCAGACGTCTCCTCCAGATAAGCACGGATACATGAGCCTGGGGATAAGCGTGGATATCGTAAAGGCTGCAACCCAGAAGGCATCGCTGATCCTTGCCCAGATAAACTCCCATATGCCTCGCACTCAGGGTGATGGATTCATAAATATAAAAGATGTGGACTTCATTGTTCCTCACGATGAACCATTGCTTGAGTATGCGGAGGAAGTCCCTGGAGACATCATCAAAGCGATAGGCAAGTATGTTGCCCGGATCATCGAGGATGAGTCTACTCTGCAGGTCGGATATGGCATCATACCCAATGCTGCAGTCTCATACCTGGGTGAGAAGAAGCATCTTGGGGTTCACACTGAACTCTTAAGCGACGGCATCATCGATTTGATGCAAAAAGGCGTGATTGATAACAGCAAGAAGTCCATAGATACTGGAAAGACGGTAGCGTCCTATTGCATGGGCAACTGTGGGACTTACGAGTTCCTGGATGAGAATCCAACTGTCTCGTTCAGGACCATCGACTATGTTAACAATCCATTGAATATTGCCAAGAATAAGCTGATGACCGCCATCAACAGCGCTATGGAGATCGATTTAACCGGACAGGCTACGGCAGAATCGCTTGCCGGGACGTTTTACTTCGGCATCGGCGGCCAGGCCGATTTCATGAGGGGAGCAGCGCTTGCTCCGGGCGGAAAGAGCATTCTGGCCCTGCCATCGACCGCCATCAACGACACCATTTCCAGGATAGTGCCCTCTCTCCGAGAGGGAACTGGCGTGACTCTTACCAGAGGAGATGTGCACTATGTGGTAACCGAGTACGGTATAGCATATCTGCATGGCAAGAATATAAGGGAGCGCGCTATGGATCTCATTGCCATTGCCCATCCAAAGTTCAGGCCGTGGCTGATTGATGAGGCCAGAAAGCTTTCGCTCATCTACAAAGATCAGGCGTTCGTTCCCGGTGCAAATGGGGTCTACCCGGTGTCTCTTGAGACATTCAGGACCACCAGGGGCGGGCTGCATCTTCTTCTCAGGCCTGTGAAGATCGGAGATGAGCCCCTGATGAAGGATTTCTTCTATGCTCTCTCCAATGACAGCATGTACCGGAGGTTCATGTCCGCCAGGATGGATATGCCCCATGAAAGGCTGCAGGAGTTCGGGATAGTGGACTATTCTGATAGGATGATGATCCTGGCCATTGTTGAGGGAGACAGCAAAGAAACCATCGCGGCAATCGGACAATATGAGATAAATGATAAGATGCATACAGCCGAGGTTGCGCTGGTTGTAAAGGATGAGTATCAAAATATGGGTGCAGGCCACGATCTGCTCCTTTACCTCACCCGCCTGGCCAGGCGTCGGGGCCTGCTGGGATTTACGGCTGAGGTATTGGTTGAGAATAAGCCGATGCTCAATCTCTTTAAAAGTATGGGATTTGATACGGAAAGAAGCAGTGAGGACGGAGTCTTCGAACTGATCATGATGTTTAGAGATATTGAGGGTTAGCCTCTTTGGGCATTGGGTCGAGATAAAATCTGCTCGGTGCCGAGGGGAATAGATATTTTAGGAGGAGATATGGCTGACAAAAACCGAGCATCGGGCAAAAGCAAAAAAGCGATGACTAAAAAGGCAAGACTAAAAAAGAAGGAAGTGAAATCATGAGCGAAGCCAGAGACAGAAAAATGAAACGTAAGCGCAAACTCGATGAGTTGAAGGCCGAAAAAGTCTTGAGAGCTTGCAGAAGCAGGAGGGCAATAGCAAACCAACTCTAACATCAAAACTGCTATGGGAAATTGAATGGGTGAGCTGGCCGATGGGCCCTGCTTTTTTGCGCCGAATTGATTCTTGGTCGTTTCTTTTTGTCATGGCATATGAAACAACTGACTTAATGCTGCTCTTCTTTCAGCTCGCCGATACCTGTAAAATCCGCTACAGGATTGGAATCGACGGGATCGGGAAGTGCCGATATGAGGATCCGCCCGCTGTAGATGACTTTGCCCTTGTAGAACTCCGCCAGGATGGGTTCGGTTATGGGAATTGGCCTGGATTTTGCCTGCACTTCCATCATAGCACGTAGTGCGGTCTCGGAAACAATCGTTTTGCCGTGCCAGCTCTCAATTCCTCCATCTGGCTTGTTCCACTCAATCATCCAATATTTCAGGGATACTGGAAAATTGTCCCATACCAGGCGACCTTCACGGCCAATTATCTTTTGAACAGACATATGAATCTCTATTGAACCTCTATGGTAGCCTAAGCGTGGCAGCCCACCGGATTCCAATCCATCGGCTCTTCCATACGAGTTATACACGAGCTACATATCCAGGCACCAGGGACAACAAATCGTCCCGCAGCATTCAAGCTGCCACAAAAAACGCATTTTTCCATTTTAACCTCTATCATATTCGTCTCTGTAGGTATAAGACACTGCCGACGACAAATTTTTGGCACGATCATGTTTTGGCTGTTGGCAGTTAGATCCAGCAAGATCCGGTCCGACAGCGTCAAATAGCTTTGATGGAAATAGAATAATAGAGTTCTCAAAATTCCAGAAACTAATTGTCCACCAAAAGAGCAATCAATAGTACATCCTAAGTACATTCTGACCCGGGAGTCAAGTTTTGACTTTAATTATCTCGAATAGATTTCTTAAGAGCTTGAATCACCTCAGGGCGCGCGTCGATCGCGATGCGTTCCTCGGCAAGTACAGCTATGAGCAGCCGCTACGTTCTGAGTTCTTCAGCAATGACCAGATACAGCGACATGCAAAGGTGCTGGCAAAGCGTCATGATGTCGATTTGAGGCCTGGAAAAGACCTTCTTTTGCCAAGGCTTTCTGAAAACGAACAGATCTTGCTGCAGGTCTACGAGCTGCTGAAAGATGCAGTAGAATCCAACCAGTGGGTAGCCCCTGCTTCAGAGTGGCTGCTTGATAACTTCTTTCGAATTGAAGAGCAGATTCGAATATCAAGGCAACACCTTCCTAAAAATTACAGCAAGAATCTGCCTCATATGCTCACAGGACCACTTGCCGGCCATCCGCGTATTTATGACATTGCGAGTGAGTTTATCCAACACATTGATGGCCTGGTGGATGTGGAAAGCCTCAAGCATTTCATAGATGCGTATCAAACGGTCCGCGTACTCAACTTAGGCGAGCTTTGGGCGGTTCCGATCATGCTCCGTCTGGGGCTGATAGAAAACCTGAGGCGCATATCTTTGCACATCGCCAAGGCAAGATATGACCGCGACCTGGCAGATAAATGGATTGACAGGATAATTCGGACCGCAGAGACCGATCCGAAGAGCATGATAGTTGTTGTGGCAAACCTAGCTGGCTCAAGTCCGCAATTGTCCAGTCCTTTTGTTGCCGAATTTGCCCGACGACTGGAGGGGCAAAGCCTCGCTTTTGCTATCCCGTTAACCTGGATAGAAGAGCGTCTATCCGAATTGGGAAAAACTACCAAGCAAATGGTCTTGCAGAACATCCAACAGGAAGCAGCAGATAAAGTTTCTGTAGGCAACTGCATAAGAAGCTTCCGCATTCTTGAGTCCGTTGACTGGCGCAAATTCGTCGAAGGTACGAGTGCAGTTGAGAGAGAACTCAGCCAGGACCCCACCGGCGTTTACTGCCAGATGGACTTTGCCACTCGCGATCGATACCGTCATTCTGTAGAACGGATCGCAGGGCATTGTTCACTCTCTGAGCAAGATGTAGCATATACTGCAGTCAAACTGGCCAGGGAGAATTTGGAGGCATTGGGCCGCGACGATCGAGCATCCCATGTCGGCTTCTATCTGATCGATAAGGGACTGCCTAAACTGGAGAAGACTGTCGGAATGGGTCGGTCACTGAGGCAGACCTTTGACAGGACGCTTTCTCGATTCCCTCTGATCTGTTATATCGGCGCAATAACCATTGTAACTGTTCTTATCTCCGTCGCTCTGCTGGCTTCGGCTGACATGCCGGCATCGTTTGGATGGACTATCGCACTGGCCTCTATATTTCTGGTGCTTTGCATGAGCAGTCCTGCGGTCGGCCTGGTTAATTGGCTGGTGACACTGCTGGTTGTGCCTCATGCACTACCTAGAATGGACTTCTCTTCCGGTATCCCCCAAAAGTTGCGAACGCTGGTAGTTGTCCCTTCCGTGCTCAACAGCCCTGAAAAGGTGGCAGACCTGCTGGATGGCCTCGAGGTTCGATACCTGGCAAACCGGGACATCAACCTATACTTCGGACTTCTGACAGATCTTGTCGATGCAAACGAAGAGTTCATGCCTGAAGACGAGCATCTGCTGATTTTGGCCCGTCAGGGAATCACAGATCTGAACGAAAAGTATCACGACCGGATTTTCTTCCTCTTTGCACGCCAACGAATATGGAATCCGCAGGAAGATATCTGGAGAGGATATGAACGAAAACGGGGCATACTCGGTGAACTCAACGTGCTCTTGCGAGGCGGACAGAAAAATAGCTTCTCTGAAATTACAGGCGATGAATCGGTCCTGCCGGGGATCAAGTACGTCATCACGGTTGACGAGGATACAAAGATGCCTTACGACTCAGCCCGGCTGCTGGTGGAGACGATGGCTCACCCACTCAACCACCCGCGATTCGATGAGCATAAGCAGTATGTGGCGGAAGGCTACAGCATACTCCATCCTCGCCTGAGTTCAGGCATGCCTGAGACCGAAAATTCGAGGTTTGTCCAGCTCTTTGGCGGAGAGCCGGGAATTGATCCATACACGCGAGAGGTCTCGGATGTCTATCAGGATATTTTCGGGGAAGGCTCCTTTACCGGTAAGGGGATCTACGATGTAGATGCCTTTTCGCAATCGTTAGGTGGGCGCTTTCCAGATAACCTGATCCTGAGCCATGATCTTTTGGAGGGAAGTTATGCCAGAGCGGCACTGGTCAGCGATGTTCAGTTCTATGAGGACTATCCCTACCGCTATACCTCAGATGTTAGCCGGAGGCATAGATGGATCAGGGGCGACTGGCAGATTGCCAGTTGGCTGCTCATGCGCGTGCCGGGCCCTGGAGGCCTGATCCTGGACAATCCCATCTCGGCGTTATCCAGATGGAAGATCCTCGATAACCTCAGGCGCAGCCTCGTGACCCCTGCCCAGATTTTGCTCCTGGTTTTGGCATGGTCGATCTTGCCGCAACCGATGTTGTGGACAACTGCAGTGGCTGTGTCGGTTATGGCTTTACCGGTACTGGCCTGCATTCGATCGATGCTGAACAAGTCAGCCGAGCTGCCGCTGGATCAGCACTTAAATTCAGTCAGGAAAGCAATTGTTAGATACCTGGCCCAAGCTGGGCTCATCCTGACCTTCCTGCCTTATGAGGCCTTCTTCAGCCTGGATGCAGTTATGCGTACCGGCGGTCGAATGCTATTCACTCATAAGCGGCTGCTGGAATGGAACTCGTCCAGCAGCTCCAGGAGCCGTAAGAACCGTGATTTGGTCGGATTCTACATGTCGATGTGGATCTCCCCGACACTGGCCGCTGCCATGACCTCTTATCTTTGGTTTTGGCGTTCTGATGTGCTGTACGTCGTCTGGCCTCTGCTCTTATCCTGGAGCCTCGCGCCCGTTGTTGCCTGGTGGATCAGCCTACCACTTATTGCACCTAAGGCAAAACTTGATGAGGATCAGACCATATTCCTGCGCAAGCTTTCTCGGAAGACCTGGAAGTTCTTCGAGACTTTCGTTTCGCCTGAGAATCACTGGCTTCCTCCGGACAACTACCAGGAGGACCCGCGCTCAGTGGTCGCCAACGGCACATCGCCAACGAATATGGGATTGTCGTTGCTCTCGAACCTGGCAGCATACGATTTCGGCTATATCTCAGCAGGAAATCTGATAGAACGAAACGCTCGCGCTCTTCATACAATGAAAAACCTAGAACGTTTTCAGGGTCACTTTTATAATTGGTACGATATCAAGATGCTTGAGCCAATGCATCCCAGGTACATCTCGACAGTTGATAGCGGTAACCTGGCAGGTCATCTGTTGACTCTGCAACAAGGTCAAATCGAGCTTATGGACCAGAAAATCCTGACAGAGCAGGCATTTCTCGGTCTTCAGGATGCTCTGCAGATCATAAGGGATGCGATAAGGGATGCTGCTAACGGAGACGGTGGGCCTGCGGCAGATGGCAGGCCTGCTGATGGTAACCAAGGGCGAATAGAGCCATCAGATGTCATCGTGCAGATCGATTCGTTTTTGGCGCAGCTTCAGTCGCCTCCTTGCAACCTCTCGGCAGCTTGGCAACTGCTAGACCGACTGGCTGCGGCAGCAGCATTGATGGTTGCTCGCCTGGGTCCGGATTCTGATGGCGATCTGTTGTGGTGGATTCGTTCTTATGAGCAACAGCTTCGGGATCATTTGGACGACCTGATCCTCTTGGCACCGTGGTTCATATTGCCCATGTGGATCACTGGGCATCCTCATGAATTCCTGGCGCAAGACTCGAAAGAGCAGGCGGGAAGGGAGAGCGTTCTACAGGCGGAGCTTTCCAGACTCGACCTCATTCCACTGCTACGAGAGGTTCCGGAGATTGCCCGAAAGCTGGTGCCGATCATTGATCAAATCAGCAGCCGCTTCGTCGGTGCAGAGCACCAGGCTGATCGGATTTGGCTGCAAGAACTCAGTCAGAAGACAATGGGTGGGCAAAGGCATGCATGTGAGAGAATCGCATCCATAGAGAGGCTTGCACTCGACTGTAGTGATCTGGCAGATATAAGATACGATTTCCTGTTCAATGAGTCTCGCAGGCTTCTTGCAATTGGCTACAATGTTGACGACTCCAGACGCGATGAGAGCTGCTATGATCTTTTGGCATCTGAGGCGAGGCTATGCAGCTATGTGGCTATTGCCCAAGGACGACTTAAGCAGGAGCATTGGTTTGCTTTAGGTCGTATGCTCACCACCGCAGGCGGAGAGCTCGCGTTGCTTTCCTGGGGTGGTACTATGTTCGAGTATCTTATGCCGCTATTGGTTATGCCAACTTATGAGAACACACTTCTTAACCAGACCTGCAGATCGACGGTCAAGCGGCAGATCGAATATGGGCAACAACTAAGTGTTCCCTGGGGCATCTCAGAATCCGGCTACAATCTCATAGACGCCAATCAGATCTACCAGTACCGGGCTTTCGGAGTGCCGGGCCTTGGGTTCAAGCGTGGGTTGGCCAAGGACCTGGTGATAGCCCCTTATGCCTCGACTCTGGCTTTGATGGTCTGTCCGGCTGAAAGTTGCATCAATCTGCAGCGAATGGCCTGCGAGGGCACTCTCGGTGAGTATGGCTTCTACGAGGCCGTAGATTATACACCGTCACGTCTGAACCAGGATCAAAGCAGCGCAACTGTGCGGTCCTTCATGTCTCACCACCAGGGCATGAGCTTTCTCTCGTTGGATTATGTTTTGCTGGATCGACCCATGCAAAGAAGATTTATGGCCAATCCCATCTTCAGGGCTTCTGATCTGCTCCTTCAAGAAAAGGTCCCCAAGGCCAAGCCCTTCTATCCACATGCCTCGGAGGCATCGCCGTCAATCTGGAGGGCAGGGATGCTGGCGCGAGATAAGTCCATGCGAGTCTTCAATGATCCAAACAGCAAATCGCCAGATGTGAACCTTCTCTCCAATGGCGATTACAGAGTGATGATCACGGGTTCGGGTGCAGGTTATAGTCAGTGGAAGGAAATTGCCGTCACTCGATGGCATGGCGATATTACCCGAGACAATGAGGGACAGTTTTTCTATATCCGTGACTTAGACAGCAATGATATCTGGTCTCTCGGATATCAGCCTGTATGCAAAGATGCCGATACCTATCAGGTCACATTTCAGGGATCTAAGGCGGAGTTTCGGTCAAGGGTTTTAGGGATTGATGCCAATATGGAAGTTGTCGTCTCGCCTGAGGACGATGTTGAGTTGCGAAGCATCAGTCTCACCAATCGCTCAACGGTCGCGCGGAAGATTGAGCTTACAAGCTATGCAGAGGTCGTTTTAGCGACATCCGCGTCAGATGCAATCCATCCCGCTTTTAGCAACCTTTTCGTCGAGACTGAGATCGTGCGCAAAAGCTCTGCGATTCTATGCACTCGCCGGCCGAGATCCAGAGACGAAAAAACGCCCTGGATGCTGCATCTGATTGCAGATGAGAACGCGAAAGGTGATACGGTTTCTTTTGAGACGGATCGTTCCAAGTTCATAGGCAGAGGAAGAACTGTCGCCGATCCTGCAGCAATGGCAGGAATGATGAAGCTCTCAGACAGCGAGGGCTTTGTCTTGGATCCGATAGTATCCATCAGATGCATCGTTACCATAGATCCAGCAGAGACGTCACGGGTGACCTTCATCACAGGAATGGCAGAGACGAGAGAGAAGGCCATCGAACTGATTAATAAGTACCGCGACATGCGCATGGCTGAGCGCGTCCACAACCTAGCCTGGACTCACAACCAAATGGTTATGCAGCAACTCAGCATCACCGATGTCGATATTAATCGTTATATGCGTCTTGCCAGCGCAATAATTTATCCCTGCTCAAACTGGCGCACAAGTCCTAGGATTCTTTTAAGCAATCAGCAGGGCCAGTCAGGCCTGTGGGCTTTTGGCATATCGGGCGATATCCCAATTGTCCTCCTTCAAATCGGTGATCTGGCTTATATCGATCTGGTGCATCAACTCTTGAGGGCTCATACCTACTGGCAAATGATGGGGCTTGCAGTGGATCTTGTGATCTGGAACACAGATCGCTCAGGCTATCGGCAGGAGCTTCAGAATGAAATTAAGGGCCTGATCTCCATCAGGGCTGATACCTGTACCAAGGAGCGATCTGGCGGAGTCTTCGTGATACATGCGGACCAGATCTCGGAAGAGGCGGGAATCCTGATTCAGGCTGTAGCTCGTACTATCTTCACAGATGACCGGGGAACGTTTGAGGTGCAACTGGAACGTGAGAGCAGACTCTCGGCGGCAGTTCCTCTCTTTGAGCCCGAAAAGGCAGTGCAGGTCGAGAACTACAAAGCAACTGAATCTTTAGGTAGCGACCTGATATTTTTTAATGGTCTTGGAGGGTTCACAAAGGATGGACGCGAATATATAATCCGGATCGCTCCGGGACAGGCCACTCCTGCACCCTGGTCGAACGTGATCGCAAATCCCTATTTTGGGACGGTGATCTCTGAATGCGGCAGCGCATACACATGGGGCGAGAACTCCCAGCAGTTCCGCCTGACTCCCTGGCATAACGATCCTGTGAGCGATTGCAGCGGAGAGGCTATTTTCATTCGAGATGAAGAAAGCGGAGCGTTCTGGTCTCCTACAGGGCTTCCCGCTCGCGGCAAGACGCCTTACACCTGCAGGCACGGTTTTGGCTACAGCGTCTTCGAGCACAAAGAGTTGGGAATTGCGTCCGAGCTGTGGGTATATGTGGCAGTGGACGCTCCGATAAAATTTTGCCGGCTTGTTGTTCGCAATGAATCCGGCGTATTCCGCAGGGTTTCTGTGACCGGCTATATCGAGCTGGTGCTGGGAGAGATACGTTCCAAGACCGAGATGCATGTAGTCACAGAGATAGATTCAAGGACGGGGGCTCTCTTTGCCAGAAACCCTTACAATACAGATTTTCCGGGCAGAATAGTCTTCTTTGATGTGAACACGGAAATCAATAGCTTCACAGGAGATCGGACTGAATTCCTGGGAAGAAACGGCAGCATGGTCAGACCTGCCGCGTTAATGCAAGAACGGCTCTCCAACAGAGTTGGCGCTGCCATGGACCCGTGTGCAGCCCTGCAAGTTAAAATTGATCTGGCAGTAGGTCAGGAGAGCGAGATAGTATTCACTTGCGGAACTGGTCGGAATGTGGAAGATGCTCAGAGCCTGATCAAACGTTTTCGCGGGTTGGTTCCAGCCCAAAGAGCCCTGGAGCTGGTTTGGAGCTATTGGAACCGAACTCTCGGAGCAGTGCATGTGGAGACAGAGGATAAGGCCCTCGATGTGCTCGCTAACGGCTGGCTCCTTTATCAGACCATATCCTGCCGCATGTGGGCGCGCAGTGGATACTTCCAATCGAGCGGAGCCTATGGCTTCCGGGATCAGTTGCAGGATTCAATGGCGTTGATCTATGCAGAGCCGCGACTTTTCCGCGAGCATCTCCTACGCTGTGCAGCTCATCAGTTCGTAGAAGGGGACGTTTTGCATTGGTGGCACCCGCCATCAGGACGCGGCGTCCGCACGCACAGTTCCGATGACCGTCTCTGGTTGCCGCTGGCAGCTCACCGCTATGTCTCAGCTACTGGGGACGTCGGGGTGCTTGACGAGCGCGTTGACTTCATCTCAGGCCGGCCACTGAGGCCCGAGGAGGACGCTTACTATGACCTGCCCACCAGATCGGAGGAGTCGGGCACTCTCTACGAGCACTGCGTCAGAGCCATTCAGAGCAGCTTGAGGTTTGGATTGCACGGCCTGCCTTTCATGGGAACCGGAGACTGGAATGACGCCATGAACCGCGTTGGCCACAAGGGATCTGGCGAAAGCATCTGGATGGCCTTCTTCCTGTACGATGTGCTCACCAAGTTCGAAGTGATTGCTCAAATGCGGGGCGATGACACATTTTCAAATCTATGCCGAAGCGAGGCCGCCAATTTGCGTGGCAAGATCAGAGAAAACGGGTGGGATGGTCATTGGTACTTGCGTGCCTACTTTGATAGCGGTGAGCCGCTCGGGTCCGCTGCCGATAGAGAGTGCCGGATCGATTCAGTCTCCCAGAGCTGGTCGGTTCTATCTGGGGCAGGAGACCCGGAAAGATCAAAGGAGGCTATGGAAGTGGTGAATCGCATACTCGTCGATAGGGATAACTCCTTGATACAGCTCTTGAGTCCGCCATTCGATAAGTCCGATTCCGATCCGGGCTACATCAAAGGATATATTCCGGGAGTCAGAGAAAACGGCGGGCAGTACACCCATGCAGCCATATGGGTGATTATGGCTTTTGCTGCCATGGGCGACAGCGTCCGGGCCTGGGAGCTATTGGATTTGATCAATCCTGTAAACCACGGTCTAACCCCGGAACAGGTGGCAACCTACGGGGCAGAACCATACGTCATGTCAGCAGATGTCTACACTTTGCCTCTGCATGCAGGGCGCGGCGGATGGACCTGGTATACCGGCGCGTCAGGTTGGATGTACCGTCTCATAGTGGAATCGCTGCTGGGACTGACGCTCGAAGTGGACAGATTGCAATTTAGGCCTTGTCTTCCCGCTGATTGGAGATCATTTGTCATGCATTACCGATATCGTGAGACATTCTACCACATCACAGTCACCCGGACTGGGGCCTCTGGGAGTGTGACGGTTGACGGGATTATCGAGAGCGATGGGACGATACATCTGATTGATGATCGCAAAGAGCATTTGGTCGAGGTAAAGATAGGTTGAGCGCGAGTTCGCTGACAATTGACTCATCAAAACAAAGGGTTCCTGGCTATAGAAGAGGACGCTTTGCCGCAAGCATTGACGGGCATCGCTACGTAGACATGTGGCTGGCTTTTCCAGGGGTTGACGATCCCGATGGGCAGGCGCTGGGTGTTCTGGCGGCAACGACAGTCGAGTTGCTAGGCTGCACTCCTTCCCACTTGCAGGCCCCATCTGCGCTGCCTGCCCGCGCGCGGGAGGCCGTCAAAGCGAACGCTTTTGTCGTGCCACTGGCTGAATCATATAAATCCTCTGGAAAATGCCTTGCAGATCATTGAATCAATCTTCGATCTTCACATTGCGCCTCTCAAAGAACTCTTTTAGCGCTTCCTCTACAACCTCGCTCTGGGCACGCAGGCTGCTCTTTGTTTTTACAGTGTAGACCTTTAGAGTTCTGGCCGTTGGTTCGGATAAGGTCAATGTAGTTTTAGGCATTGATCCTCAGTTTTTCGGAGATCGTGTATAAATAGATTCTGGTATCTATAAATTTAGATACCGAAAGTCTTTTATTTAGAAGTATCATGTTGAGATGATCACAATATAAAGTTAAAAGGTGAATTTAAAATGCAGAATAAAAAAGATAAGAGAACAAAGACTAATGGGAAGAAATTGGATGCCGATGCAGGGAAGACCGTGGCTTCTGGAGGCGCAGATGCAAAGAAAGGTGTAGCAGATACAGGAAAAAAGGGCGCACATGCAACATCCGGTGCAAAGAAAGGCTGGAAGAAATAGGAACTCGCTAGAATAAGCAGCATCAAGATGATTCGAGCAGGGGCTCAAATGGCGGTCTTATGAATGATCTGCAAAAGACCGCTAAAGATCACCTTTATAATGCAATCGCCGGTATTTGGATAGGCTTTTATAGTCAAATGACGAACATCCGTTAGCTACAATCCAAAGATGCATTTGATGGGAATCAAAGCATAACGGAGGCATTATTCTGACAAACAAACGTAAGGTCATTGCTCTGCTCCTGATCATCTTTTTAGCATATTCCTCAAAAGGGCAGCTTGAGAATGAATCGGATAATATGACCCAATCCACGCCGGGCCTCAGCTACATCTGGTCGATAACGGGAATCGAGGACGGCCCGGTTATCATGCTCCTTAACCAGGAGGCAAGCGACCTGTACGGCCAGGCCAAGTACGAACCTGATAGCGGCCAGGCCTGGAACGGCGTGGTGGTGGGCTCGGTGCAGGGCAACAGTGTCAATCTGGTCCTGACTGCTCTGAAGGATAGGGATCAATTCTCCTGCCGGCTCACAGGAACTTATGATCCGGCCAGCGGCATGATCTCCGGCGATCTCGTGCGGGTGAAGGACGGAATGATCTCAGGAAGATCTCAGTTCCAGGCCATGTGGATCAATCCCGATGTCAACAGCTACAAGCCTGCTGAGGTGGCAGCCAGCACACTACAGTCATCTGCGAGCAGTGATGCAAACGCCACAGTAAAGCAGTCCCAGGATAACACTCAGACGGCAAGCTCACAGGCCACGTCATCCTCGTCATCACAAGAATCGAAATACCATGATGTGCGGGAGGACGCAGATCGGATATTGACTGGAGTTGGCGATCTCAGCCAGATACCCATAGGAATGGGTGGCAGCGGAGTAGGCGGCAGCGGCATGTCCTGAAGCCTGATCTGAATGGTTGTTGCTTTGTGAGCCCAGGAAGACGGCCCACAAAGCAAAAGATAGATGGTCTCGCGTTAGCATCTATACATAAGTGATCTGGTCCTGACAGGCGCAGGAGAGCGAACGGGACATGACGACATCCGTATTCACATTTCTCCTCTCCCAGGCCTTCTGATACTCTGGATTGATTTGAGTGGCCATCTTGTATGCCTGGACTGCGGTGTAGGAGTATCCCTGAAGGTCGTATACGGCTCCCATGTTGTACCAGGCCTCGGCATAGGACTGATTGATGGCAATTGCATTCTCAAAGGACTTTAATGCCTCGTCATACCTTCCCAATAAACCCTCATCAATGCCCTTGTTGTTCCAGGCCTCATCATCGCTGGAATTTATCATTAGGGCCCGATTATAGGCCTCCAGGGAATCCTCGTATCTTCCCTCGTTGCAGAGATCGTAGCCTTTCATAAACCAGTACATAAATGTTTGATTCTCTTCCGCACTGACCGGTGCTATAAAAGACCAGACCAGGGCCAGGGCAACTATAGCCATGAAGACACGTTGCCATCTGCAATTCGCTATCATGTAATTCGTAATCCATCCCTCCCCACGGGCCATTCTATCTTATGATAGTATAAAGCTTTCCGCATATTTCTTACCCCATTCAAGCCTGCCCGTAGGACTCAATGATCCGGGCAAAGGCCTCTGTAACTCTATGAAGCTCCTCTTTGGTCAATCCGTAGGTCGATAGCTTAAACTGGCGGGTGAGACCAGGCTTGATTCCGCTGATCCCACGCTCCTTCAGGTCTCGATAGAGGAAATAGCGACCTTTTTTTGCCTTCTGCGAGATCTGGTATAGATTCTCTGCCAAAAAGAAGATCAGGTCATGGTTATGGGGCTTCTCTCCCTGCTGGACAAGGCCAAGTTTTTCCATCTCGGCAGAAAAAGCTCGCGCATTTTCCACTTCTTCTGGCCATCGTTTCACTCGTTCTACCACAGCTGGAAAAGATGCCATCATGGTCAAAAGAGGAGCGCCGCGCACAGTGCAGCCCAGGAGTTCAACCTCTTTGTTCTTCTTGGTTGAGGATAGCCGAAAGATGGGTTTCGCGTACTCCTCCTGGGCACCGAGGACGCCCACCGGTCCGGAGGACGCCATGGACTTGTGGCCGCTGCCTACGATTATGTCTGCCCCAAGCTCATGGGCATTGATTGGCATGCGTCCTATCGAGTAGGCGCCGTTGAGGAGCAGGGGCACGCTGTAGTCATGACAGGCGTCGGCTATCTCTCGCGCAGGGGGAAGGTTTCCGTAGTTTCCGTCCGGGTAGGTGAGCACAGCCATGCTCACATTGCCCTTCTGCTCATAAGCTCGCTCGATGGCCTGAACATATCCTTCAGCGGTGATGGCATAGTCGGGCTGTTTGCTTGTGGCGACATACTCGATCTTGAGTCCCGCCCTCTCCGCAGCCAAAACCGTGGTATAGTGAGCATTTCCATCTATGACCACGGTATCTGCCTTCTCACAGAGGGCGTGCATGGCCGCGAATTTCCCTTCACGGGCACCGTGGGTGATGCGCACCTCATCTGCGCCCAGGAACTCGGGAAGCGCTGTGTGCACAAAATCCTCTACAGGTGGTGTCTTGATTCGATCGAGCATTCCTGCGCAAAAGTCGCAGACCGAGTATCCGTCTCCCCATTCAATCAAGGCAGCACGTGCCTCTGGCGTTAGAATTCCGCCCCGCTGCAGTGGGTCTATGTTGATCTCTGCAATATCCCTTGACAGGTGACAAAACTTCTCAAGATTGTCCGGCATTCAGGTAAAGACCTATCTCTCTGCAAGTATAATCCTTTGCCAGCTTTACGCAAAAAGTGATATATTTTCCAATCCTTCCAGGACCAGATGGCTTTGGTCATAGGTCACAGGGGAGCCCTGGCCCGGGCGGCGGAGAACACTTTAGAGGGCATCAAGGCTGCTGCTTTGTGCAGATCCGACTGGGTACAGCTTGATGTCAGGCTCTCTCGCGACGGCCAGCTGGTCTTGATGCATGACGACAGCGTAGACAGAACCACCAATGGCCAGGGGCTGGTCTGCGACCTCAGCCTGAAGGATCTGAAGGCTCTGGCTGTGAGGGATCGCGCTGGCTGCTGCTGCGAGGTCGGGGGGGTTGCCACGCTCAGTGAGGCCGTCTCCTTGGCAGACGAGCTTGGCCTTGGGCTGGTGGTGGAGATGAAGGAGGAAGGACTGGAGGGGCTTGTGGCCGAAACCCTATCCGACAAGGACCGCGACTGCATTGTGACCTCCTACTATCACAGCAGCCTGCGCGAACTAAGAGACATCTCCTCTCTGAAGGCCGGAATCATCATTTCTTCGCTGCCCATAAATCCTGTGCAATTGGCTCTTTTAGCAGACGCGGCAGCCATCTTTCCAAAGAGGGTTGATGCCAGGCTCTTCAAGGAGGCTCATCAACATAAGATCTCAGTCTACCCTTGGACTGTCAACAGCATAAATGAGGCAAACTGGCTCCTGCGGCTCGGAGCCGACGGACTGGTAACCGATGACCCCTGCCAGATCAGGAACGCTGTTGATCAGCCGGTCGAGGCTACTGGGAAGGATAACTGCCAGTATTACCCATGCCACCATTTTCCTGATCAGGACTGCACTCATTGCTTTTGTCCTCTGTATCCCTGCAAGGATGAGGAGCTTGGAAGGTTTGTGAGAACAAAAAAAGGAAAGAGGTTTTGGTCCTGCATAAACTGCCAGCTGGTCCACCGACCGCATGTGGCAGTTTATCTGAACGAGCACCCTCAAGCGACCACGACAGAGTTGAAAGCCTTGCAGGGATCGTCATAGAACATTACATTAAATCGACGGAAAGCTTTATGGACACCTGAGGGATAATGCAAACGCTATGAGACATGTTATACTTGCTCTAATTGCTTTGGTGGCTCTTGGCGGGCTTATGCCTGCTATCATAGCCGAACCTGCAGCGCCGGTTTTAAAGGATAAACTCTCAGATACAGCCGAGCCGGCTGAGACCTCAGTGTTGACCACTCCATCGCAGGCTGCCTTTATAAACGATAGCTGGAGCCCAAGCACTTTCCAGGCTCCTCTTGCAAGCCAGGCAACCGGTGTTCAAAGGAACATGACCCGCAACAACACCACCATGGAGAACTCCACATATGCTATCTACGACTTCCTCAATGACAATTACACAGCTCCTGCTGCCACGTCTCCAGTAGAGACTGCAACCGCAGCTAAAAAAGACGGGACGATAGCATGGACCGGCGAGAGCATCTACCAGTTCCTGGATAACGCATGGACTCCATCTACCACAGTTGAGACCTACGAGCAGAGCCCATTCAAGCAGCACCAGATGAATTAGATCCCAAATGCTTCGGACGGCAGGCCCTTATTTGGTGCCTGTCCGCCGAATGATTCCGTTTTTCAACTATGGCTTTTTTCCCGTGAATCTCTTGAGGCTAAGGCTCACCACGTCGTAGGGTATGGTGTGCTTCTCATGTCGCAGATATCTGTCCAGGGCTTCGGCCTCCTTTTCATAGGAGGATGAGACCATCTCGGCGTATCTGATGCCTTCTGCCGTGAGCATGTATTCGTATCGCTGCAGCCATCTGCCGTTCGTCTCATAATGCCGCTGGTCCTGATAGATCATGCCGCTTGCCACCAGGATCTGGATGTCCTCGAAGAGCCTCTCGCTGTAGGAAAAGCCGTATTGATCATGAAATGTGTAGTCGAAGAGCCCACCAAGCTCCGCGGCCTCCTGTTCCTTGATTCTTGCAACCGTGCGGTAGAGCCAGGTTATGTTTCTGATGCGGGGAACCAGAATCTTCTCGCCAAATGTCTCAGAGAGCATCCTGTGCAGGGCATAAAAGAGAAGCAGGAGCCCGTCGATTGGCAGGCAGCTCTCCGATCGGATGAATGTGAGCAGCCTCTCAGCCTGTTTTTTTACCTCCTGCAGAGATATCTCACGGTCGTCGTCCGAGAAGAAGGATATGGCTATCTGACGGGTCAATGATTTTACGAGGCCGGCCGCCAGGGCAGATTCGTCATAAAGAAAACCGTTGGCCTTGGTTCTCATGGATCTGGGCACTCCGCTGCCCACAGTCACATCCACCAGGGCACCATATTTTTTGCCAAGAGCGTCCTCGAAGAGCTTTCTCATGTGACCATGCCGTGAGATGGTGGAAAGAGCCATTCTGATTTCTGGGGACAGAGACCTGTGGTCGAATCTGGCTGCCAGGGGAAGCGCTCTGCCCCATTTTATGCGCTCCAGGAGACTCTGTGCCAGGTTGTCTCCCCTTTGCCGGATGAAGTCCAGGAGGTCCGCGTCTGTGTACTCAGAGAAGAAGAGGAGAATGCTGCTTTTTGCCTCCTGCTCGTTCATGCTCCTGAGTGTGCGTTCGAGGGCCGCCAGAAGCATGGCTCGCATTGACTGTACTGCAGGGTGGTAGACAAGAGCATTGTAGTGATGGGCTCTGGCTATTAGCATTGACTCTGCTGCCGTCTGGGACATCTCGGCATCGTAATCTCCCTGTCCAGTCAGAACTATCCGGCCGTTTTCAATAGTCAGAGCCTTCAAGATCTGGTCTGTGTCCACGAGGCCGAGGGAGACGCCGCTGTGGTGTGAGTCACGCAAAAGGAAATCAATTCGGTCTGCATCGAGGTCGCCCATGATGATCTGGCCGAGTGGAGGACTGCCGCCGGAAGCAATGTCTGACACCTCCATAAACAGCTCCTTCGGGTCGCCAAAGTCCCTCTCGGCAATTTTTAGGGCCTCATCGCCGAAAGGGTGATCGGCAATGATCCGACGGGTAAACTCCTCGTGCCTTGAAACCCGTCTGCCTGCCAGGGTGGGCTGAATATCCGGGTTTCGGCTAAGGACTCCCTCCACAGCATGGGAGAGCGCTGAGTGGCCCAGGTCATGCAGCAGCCCTGCCAGGCGCACCTTTCGGACATCTTCGAGAGGAAGACCTAGGTACTCGGCCATCCGTCCAGCCATGTACATGCATCCGAGGGAGTGCTCGAAACGACTGTGACAGGCACCGTGGTAGACAGTCTCCACGAGGCCCAGTTGCTTGATGCCCTTCAGCCTCTGCATGGGGCGGGACAGAATCAGGCAGCTCTCCAGGTCGTCTATTTGGATGTCGCCATGGACCGGATCGCGAAGAGTCGCCGGCATTTCTCTATTTTGCAGACAATTTCATAATGGCCGCAGCCAGGTCGCCTTTTGCCTCCAGAAGGGCGGCTTTTGCATCAGACGCATTTGCGCCGGTCTGAGCTGAGACGAGCTGCACGTCCGAGTCAGGAATCTCAATTGGGGCCTCCACCGCTGCAGTCTCCTGCGACGGGCCGGATAGAGGACGCTCTGAGGCGTCACCTGATATCTGGTAGCTTCGCGTGCCGTGGGCGTCCATGATCGCGACGGACGGGCTGGAGAGAACGATCTCCCGGTCTGGCAGCCGAATGACCACCTCGATTACATTTTCCAGCTCATCGATGTTTATGCCCATGTTCTTGAGCATGCCCTTCATCTTTTTGGGGCTCATGCCGCCCCTCCCTCCTAAACCTCCAAGTCCAGGAAACATAGAATCACCAATTCAGAGTTGTGGTGATTTATTGTAAGTAAAGATATCCGTCGAGCACGGGCCAACTCCGGCTGGCTTTGGATGGTCTCCGGCATGGCCTCTGAAATGCATCATGTGTAATCCTTTGTATGTTATTTTGTATGTTATCTTGATCACGAAAAGATATTTATTCCATCATTTTCCCACCAAATTCTGGAGGGACTTAACATAATGAAAAAAATTTTTCTGACGATGGCGATTGTGCTGAGCTTTTTGAGCATAATGGCATTGTCTTCTGAAGAAGGGAGCAAAATTAGTGGCGAGCAGGCTCTTGTCAAGCTGATGGACGGCAATGCTCGCTTTTCCTCAGGAAATGCCAGCCACCCAGATCAGACTTTTGAGCGCCGATCCGAGCTTGTCGCTGGACAGCAGCCCTTTGCGGTTGTTGTGGGATGCTCAGACTCAAGAATTCCGCCTGAAGTGATATTCGATCAGGGGTTAGGAGATATATTTGTGATCAGGACTGCCGGCCAGGTTATGGATAACGTCACAATCGCCAGCATTGAGTATGCAGTGGAGCATCTGGGCGTGCCATTGGTCGTCGTCCTCGGCCATGATAGCTGCGGAGCCGTCACGGCTGCCGTCAAGGGCGGAGAGGTAGAGGGACATCTGGACAGCCTTGTAGACTACATAGCTCCGGCGGTGCATGAGGCTAAAGAGACTGGCAACGAGAGCGAGCTGCTCGACAATTCCATAGACAACAATATTTTCAACATCGTGGATGAGCTGGAGACCTCCGAGCCGGTGCTATCTGAAAAGGTGGCGGAGGGAGAGCTCATGGTTGTTGGAGCACGCTACCATCTGGATTCTGGTGAGGTAGAGGTATTCGAGTAAATTGCAAAAAAAAATGCGCTTGTGGGCGGTTTGGGTCGAGATCGCCCAAATATTTTTTAATAAGTTAATAATATTCCTCGCTATTTCCTATGTGTATGTTTAGAGATCCGGCCCAGACCTCGCTGAAGGCAAACAGGACGCAAAAGGTCTTCGTGGTCAGGAAGACTGAAGTGTGAAGTTCGATTTACGTGATGGTTAATTATGTTACTTCTTAGATATGAGACCGGGGCCAACGGATTGTGCTC
>Ga0074195_1001245_pt1 | contig 37428 bp, 36 predicted proteins | sample EPASupsiteHSE623_FD_64525 | JGI IMG/M metagenome (GOLD analysis project Ga0074195, IMG submission 64525) | Bioremediated contaminated groundwater from EPA Superfund site, New Mexico - Sample HSE6-23 | ecosystem: Environmental > Aquatic > Deep subsurface > Groundwater > Contaminated ...
ATGAAAAATTATGGAGAGATAGTAAGGCTGGGGGTTTGTAAAGCTAGTTGTCGCGAATCCATGAAAGCATACATAGAAATTTAATCTTCAATAATGGTGGCAATTGCACTTTTGCGGCTTGAGCAACTAACAGTATTTTCGGGATTTAGCCATACTTTTGATGGTAACGACCAATCTCTGGTTTTGCCTTTCCAGCGACTAGGATGCTGGGCTTTAGCAGTTTCATAAACAGCAGTGCGCTTAGCGAATACGGCTTTGTCCATACCGTTATGGCGCTGATGAGGTGTTAGAAACTTTAAGCCACTATGATGCTGCTGCGTATTATACCAGTGAACAAATTGCATAACCCAATGTCTTGCTTGTGTCATATCCTTAAAACCAGCTTCAGGATATCCCGGACGATATTTGCAAGTACGAAATATCGATTCGGCATAAGGATTATCATTACTCACGCGCGGGCGACTACGAGAGGGGGTAATGCCCAACTGATATAGGGTTTCTAGCAATGTAGCCCCTTTCATAGGGCTCCCATTATCTGAGTGCAAGATTAGCGCAGTCTTGTGACGAGTAGTATTTTCGCTCATCACTGTTTTTCGTACAAGTTCAGATGCATGCTCTGCTGACTCTTCAGCCCAGATTTCCCATCCAACGATTTTACGGCTGAAGAGGTCAACAATTAAATATAAGTAATAATGAAGACCTCTTATGGGACCGGGAAGCCAGGTAATATCCCACATCCATACTTGGTTCGGTGATGTAGCGCAATGGGTTGATAGTGGCCTCGGTGTTGGCTTTTTACTACGTCCGCGATGATGTTGCGAATTATGATATTTTAGGACTCGATATATAGTCGATTCAGAAGCTAAATAGATATCCTGGTCTGCCAGTGCAGGAACAATTTGACTAGGGGGTAGGCTGCGAAATTCCGCTTGATTTACGACCCGCAAGATTTCTTTAACTTCGTCTTGGCTTAACTTATTTGCAGGTTCCGGTCTTTTGGCATAAGGGCGCTGGTCTTCTTTAGGAGCTCCATCTTGGCGCCAGCGTTGTAAAGTCCGTAGGCTAATACCAAGCTCCTGGCATGCTTTTTCTTCACGTGCTCCAGCATCCGTACTTTCGTTGATCAGCTTGATCGCTAATTGACGATCTCGGGTACTGATCAGGCGTCCTCGCCGCCCCCCCAGATCGCATGGGCCTTTTTTCTAAGTGTCAATAACGCTGCGGTTTCAGCTAATGCCGATTCTTTACGACGCAGTTCCTTCTCTAATTCTTTACTCCGCTTTTTCTCTTGCCGAAGCTCTTGCTGATACCTTTCTGCTTCTTTAGCAACACCGCCATTTGCCTGCATGCAAGCATCGCGCCATGCATTAACCTGTTCAACAAATAGCCCGTGTGTACGACAGTAATCTGCTAACTCCGCTTCATTCATACTGGCGATAGTTACTACAATTAAGAATTTATCTTGGGTGCTCCAGCGTTCTGAAGTTTGTCCATCTGCTGGCACCGCAAAGCCCTTGGAACGTGCTTTTTTGCGCCATTGGTGCAAAGTTGCTTCACCAATACCGGTTTCCCTAGATAACTCACCAATGGATTTATTCTCTGGCGGCATCATTTTAGCAATAATAGATTGCTTGAGTTCTTCACTATACCGTGTCATGTTTAGTCACGCTCCTTTGAGATAGTATCAATATACATCTCTCTGGTCTCCATGACAACTATCTTAACACAGGGGGATTTGCTCTCATCCTAGGTTACACGGGCGGCCAGGACAGTACAGCACTGTGACTGAGCATATGCCGGAGGATCACAAGAAATATACCCAGTGGAATGCTGCGAGGTTCACCGCTTGGGGAGAAAGTGTCGGCCCGAATACAGCAATAACTGTAAAGGCCATTCTTTCCTCTCATAAGGTTGAACAGCAGGGCTATCGAAGTTGTATGGGCCTTCTAAAACTGGCTGATAAGTATTCCGTGACTAGACTAGAAGCAGCTTGCTGTAAGGCTCTGTCCTATACGCCAAGGCCTGGCTATCAAAATATTAAGACGATCCTTACAACTGGACAGGATAAGGTAATTGTTGAAAAAGCACCGCCTACCACAGACAGCTCTGCAACACATGGGTTTACCAGAGGCGCAGGCTACTATGGGAGGAACTTATCATGATCAATGCCACAACCGTCAACAAACTCAATGAAATGCGACTAACCATCATGGCGGACTCCTTTCGTCATCAGTTGCAGGACTCCACCTTTGCGTCACTTTCCTTTGAAGAACGATTTAGTTTGATCGTGGATATCGAATGGGCAAGGCGTAAGAATAATCGTCTGGCAAAGCTGATCCGCACGGCAGATTTCCAACAAAGTGATGCTTCTATTGAAAATGTTGAGTACCATAGGGACAGAAAACTTGACAAAGCACAAATTTCCCGCCTGGCTACCTGTAACTATATCCAAGAGAAGCACAACATTATTATCTTAGGCGCATCAGGAGCCGGTAAAACTTATCTTTCCTGCGCTTTTGGTATTGCTGCCTGTCGAAACTTTTACACGGTGAAATATATTCGTCTGCCAGATTTGTTGAATGAGTTGGCCGTTGCCCGTGGCGAAGGCATCTATAAGAAAGTGATGAATCAGTACAAGAAAGTCAAACTGCTAATCCTTGATGAATGGCTCCTTGTTTCTCTAACTGACAGTGAGGCAAGAGATCTTCTGGAGATCGTTGAGGCCAGGCATAAGAATAGTTCTACGATTTTCAGCTCACAATTCTCACCCGCAGGGTGGCATGGGAAGATTGGGGAAGGCACTTTAGCAGACGCAATTCTTGATAGGATCGTGCATGATTCATATACCATACTGATTGACGGCGAAGAGTCTATGCGCAAGCGCAAGGGAATTAATGATTAACTAAGGATGTTCGTAGGGAGCCGCCACTTTGGTGGCTCTCACCCCAACATCATGGCTCATTTTTACCGGACAAGTGGCTCACTATAAAACGGAATCGCGGCTCCGCCGCACCGAAATTTGCATCTTATAGGGGGGAACTAATGAAAAAGTCAGACAAGCTTATTCATGTTCAACGGCCTGCGATTAGAGAACTGCTGTTTCAGAAAATTGCAGAAAAAGATCTATACAATTACTATCAGCGTGTAACAGGGAAAACCGCTAAAGACTTAAAAGAAGCACTAAGCCGAACCGAAAAAGAATTGTTAATTAAAATAGTTAATATAAGCTCGGAAATCACAGCTGCAGATATCGAGCGGTGTTTTGAAGAATACAGATACAGTAGTCGCCCTAGTTTTAAATTGTATTTGCTCACTCCAATAGACCCTACACTTGATTCCCGCTCGTTATTTGAGGATTGGAAAAATAACAAAGCGGTAGAGCATTTGAATGCTTATCTATCTGATAAAAGGCATGAAAAGGAAGCCTGGAAAAAAATTTATGTACTTGATCAGATCCAGGTTGATGCGGATACTCTAGAAATCTCATTTTCCTATGAGCATTTACATAATTTCATAGATCCTGTTACAGAAGACAACGATGCTATATATGAGCTAAAGTATGGTTTTTTATGGATCAACGTCAAGGATCGTTTTCTTAGTGTTAGTGTACCTGCTGTTAGTCTTATAGGTGTATTGGTCGATGGAATACATGCTGTTTTTCCGGTACTTACTATTGCTACAAATTTAGGTGAAAACTTAATCAATCGCTTCTTTAAAAGAGACAACTTAAAGAGAAAGTCTCTGTATAATCCAACTCCTCCCCCCAACATGCCTGCCAGAGTAACTTTGTCAGACTCAAAAATGGGCGACAAAACAAATCATATGAACCAATATGCAGGATATCAATCACCCAGCACGGTGTTCGAGGAAGAGGTAGACAACTCTTATTATTCTACACTGGGTATTAATAGTAATCAGGGCAAATTTTATTTAACTAAGCAGCTAAAAGCATCAAAGCTACGCGATTGGGGCTTAAAAAGAATTAAGCAACTTATGGGACATATTAACGGTTTTTATAAGAATTCCGATATAGAAGCTGTATGGGGATCCTTGGGTATTGAGAGTGATACTGATCTAGTATCATTCGCCCATTCGAAATTAGAAAGAGCGGCTATTCTTGAGATCGTTAAAGGAATTATTCAATGTAAAAAGCATGGCATAACTAGTATAACTTTGAAATATGACCAACGAGAACTCCTGGAGCAAATTAATAAGAATTCAATGACTTTCTTTACCCCTTATTGTGATTTGTGTAATAATTTTGTGGAAATAAGTTGTGGCTGCTGTGGAAAATCAGAACTTAATAATTATCGCCTTTTTAAAGGTGAAGTGAAAGTTCAGTGTGGTTTTTGCGGCGATAAATTTAGTGAAGGAAGCTATCAGTGTAACGAAGGTCATACTTTGAGTATAACTTCAGGTTTTGAAGGTACTCAAACTATTCCTAGCAATGGGCTCTCAGAGTTGGTTAGTCATTTGATCGAACGGTATTTTCCTAGCATAGGATTTTCATTGACGAAAGAATCTTTTTACCTTTCCAACAATGTGTTATATTATAAAAACTCAACTCCATCTAAAGTAATGCTTAAGTTAGCGGATCTTACCCAATTTCAACCGATATATAGCGTAGAGATCACAGAGGAGAGACGAAGTAAGTTAATAGGTATATTGGAGATCCTGAAGGAAAAGTGTAGCAGACAAAGTGTAGAGTCTTGTAAAAAATGTCAAACTGAGAAAAGTGTCTTATGCGTAATGAAGCCATTTATCTCGTTTACGGATCATGAACTTCATCCTCATCATGGGCAAGAATTTGGAGATGTTAGCTTTACGATTAAACTGGAGACTGGTGATGAGATATTTGTCGGTGTTGCGAAAAGCTATGAGAAAAAGGCGGTAACTGAAAGTAGCGACAAAGGAAGGGAAATGATTCAGCAGTTTTTAAAGATGTGCCTCGATCTAAGGGTACACGTAGTAGGATTAATTATCGCAGCTGATGTCGACCAAGGACTTACAGCACTATGTCAACATATTGCACGCTTACATGATAAAAAGGTTGTAATGTGGTATTTCGATGATTTGATACGGGCAGTGAATAACTCCATTACTGCGCAAGGGCTCGATATTGAAAAAGTAAAAAAGGATATTATAGCAGATTCGCAAAAACGTGCTAAGAAGACCAAGCCAGCTGGGGTCAAAAAGTCGACTGCTAAACCCTAGACGTTTTGGCTTCTAGGGTCTTTTCATAAGGGCGATTATCGGACTAATTAGTTGAAGTGAATTTTAAAAGGGAATTTGTGGGGGATGTCGAAAGCAGTTATATTATTCTATCGGCAAGAATGAAATTTACTTATATTAGACCTGAATTTTTCACGGAATGAGGGATGGTAGTTATGGCGGATATACGGGATAGATTGAGAGAATTTAGCATAGAAAATCCTGATAGCCCTAACGCAGAAGATATGTGCAAAATCTTCTCGCTTTTGTTGGAGAGTAAAAAAATAGATAAAGAGATGTTTAATACATATTGTGATACTATAGCTCCAAGTTTAGAAGTTATTTTTAGTGGCCTAAAAGCTTTCTGTGAAAGTTAGCAAAAGTCTAGTGATAAATACTTATTGATAGTACAAGAAGCAGTTAATATATTACGACATGAACTCCAACGAGACTTAACCTTTGAGGAGAGAAAAGCAATATTGGATCGGCTACAATTAACTAGACAGATTTTATAAGGTCATGTAAAAATAATAGTCAAAAAGAAAGGAAGATTTACATGACAGAAAAACGTTCCAAGAGAAAGTTCACCGATCAATTTAAGAAACAGATGGTTCAATTGCATAATAGTGGTAAACCGCGCGCAGAAATTATTAGAGAATATGATTTAACGCCGTCCGCCCTAGATAATTGGGTACGTCGAATTAACACTACAGGCTCTGCAAAAGAATGCGATAATCGCACTCCGGAAGCAACGGAATTATTACGTCTTAGAAAAGAAAATCAAAAACTGAAGATGGAAAATGATATTTTAAAGCAAGCAGCGCTGATATTGGCACAAAAATAATTGTGATCAGGCAAAATGCCCATAAATATTCAGTATCAGCGATGTGCAAATGTTTAAAGGTTGCTAGAAGCACTTATTATTATGAAGCAACTGTAAAAGCCGATGAATCGGAATTGGAAACCCAAATAGAGAGAATATTCCATGATAATACAATGTATACGGAACTAGAAAAATCAAAAAAGAATTGCAAAAATCAGATCATCAGGTATCGCGCCGTCGCATTGGAAGAATCATGAAAGAAATCGGTCTTGTCTCTAAATATACGGTTGCTGAATTTAAACCACACAAACAAAAATGTAATGAGGAGCCTATTAAAAATGAACTCAAGCGTCAGTTTAATGGACAGGCTCCTTATGCTGTTGTTGTCAGTGATTTGACCTATGTCCGAGTAAACTATAAATGGAATTATGTATGTATACTTGTCGATTTATTTAATCGAGAAATTATCGGCTATAGCGCCGGTATTCATAGAGATGCCCAACTGGTATACGACGCCTTTGCAAGTGTGCAGACCAATCTACGCAACATTCAAATGTTTCACTCGGATAGAGGCAGTGAGTTTAAAAATGAGCTGCTTGATGGAGTAATCTCTACTTTTGATATTAAGCGTTCGCTCAGTATGAAAGGCTGTCCCTACGACAATGCTGTGGCTGAAGCAACTTTCAAGATATTCAAGACAGAGTTTGTTTACGGGCGGAATTTTGATAGTTTAGCGCAATTACGCCATGAATTGGCTGGTTATGTACACTGGTTTAATAATGGTAGAATTCATGGCTCACTGAATTATTTAACGCCGGCACAATTTCGCATGGTAACCTTATAAAATCTGTCCGAATAAGTGTTGACAATCCAATATTGAATCAAATTATAATGCTAGTAGATAAGGCCAGCGATGAAGCGGATGGACAAAGGAACTTTCTATTGAAATTAGCAAGTATAGGGCTGGCTGCTGTCGCCAGCATTGGGGGAATAGCATTTTTAATAGTATCTGGTGGAAAAAATAAAGATACTTAAGACAGAAAAAATAGTTAATGATGCTTTATTTGGAAAGAAGTTTCGTTGACATATAATAATCTTGGAAAAAGTGTAAGGACGCATCTTTTTGCTTAGATAATTAGACACGCTAGCAGTTTTCACTTGTTTAATGTACTTTCGCAGTTACGCCCGATACTGAGAGCGTTACCATCTATAATGCAAAGCAAAAAAGATATATATATATCGGATATATTGACAATGCTGTGATGTAATATTATCAATGGTTTAATCATGTGCGTATTCATGGTTTTAAATTATTTAAGACCTGCTCACGTTAGGCAATTAAACTTTTAAAATCTGTCCAATTAAGTATTGACAATCCAAGCTTTATATGTAGGTTCCAAGGCAATACCCGAAAATATTGATAGTATAAAAAAGATAGCGGGACTAAAAAATACCTCTATATAAAATGAGCCTTTCTGACGATTCCTTTATGTTAAATTAGCAACTTTGAATACCGTAGATATACTCTATGGAGGATGGCGGAGTATGAACTTTAATAATTATTTAGATATATTTAAAGCCCCTAAAAGTATATTTACCTCTAAGTTCAAGAACATGGATGAAATAGCCAAGGATTGTATATATATTCTCGATACCAATATTCTTCTATTCCCTTATACAGTTGGTAACAAAGAATTACATGAAATATCAAAGGTCTATAAACAACTTTTGGATAACGACAAATTATATATTCCTTCTCAGGTAGCAAAAGAATTTGCTAAAAACCGCCCACAAAAGTTACAGGAAATGTATCAGGGGCTTTCCGATTATTTGAGTAGAATAGAAATAAAACCAATTCCGAGATATCAGCTGCTTTTAAACGAAACTGAATATAAGGATGCGCTTGTAATTGAGAAACAAATACAGGAAAGTAATAAAGCGTATAAAAACGCAATTAAACGTATTCTAGAGTACATTAAGAAATTTAATTGGGATGATCCCGTGAGTAATATGTATTCTACATTGTTTACTGAGAAATTTATCATTGAGAACTCGTGGAAATATAACGAGTTGTTAGAAGAATTAAAAAATAGACATAAATTTAATATACCGCCAGCTTATAAAGATAAAGGAAAAGATGACGGAGGAATTGGAGACTACATAATATGGAAAGATATCTTGGAACTAGCCAAAGGTAAAAAGGTCGACATTATATTTGTTACTGGAGATGAAAAGGCGGATTGGTTTCACCAGTCAATGAATAATAAGTTGTATCCCAAATATGAACTACTACAAGAGTTTAAATTCTATACTAACGGGAAAGACATTTGTTTTACTGATTTATCTACACTGATTGAACTTTACAGCAATGATAAGACTGTTGTTGAATCTATAAAAATTATAGAAGGTTCTAATAAAATCAGAAGGGGTTCTTTTCTAACCCGCAGACGGGCATTAGAAAACGCAAATTTTACATGCGGAATTTGTAAGGAAGATGCTAAAAGCTATCATGATGCTGGACAACCTTACTTAGAAATTCATCACATTAAGCCACTAACGCAAGGTGGAGAAGATTCTCTTGATAATATATTAGTACTTTGTCCTAACTGCCACAGAAAAGTACACAATTCTAATCTACCGGAATTTACAACAGGTTCCCCTTGTCAAATGTCTGAACAGTCTTGCCCGTCTTGTAAAGTAGGAATACTGGATGTCTCTGAAGGGCAAGATGGGGTTAGATGTAATAAATGTGGTGCTTATTGGCCAGCAGGATTATAAACTGAAAGAATGTCCCAAAAGGATGAAGCTTAAAGAAAAAGTTGTAAATTAACACAACGGGGAGAATCGTATCATTGGGACTCGCGGGGATGGTTTCGAAGATTCGCTTTAGATTTCGCCGTTTGACCCAATACGGAGAACCGTATCATTGGTAACGGCGAAAATGCTTATAATGCAAATAAATAGTTGAGCTCCTGCAGAGTTCTAAAAATTTGTAAGCGTCAAGTAGTCCCCACATAGTGCTCACGCATTATCCCTGAGATAATAATCTCGGGAGGGATTGAAAGATGAAAACGAATAACCGAAAAACCTTTACCGATGCGGAGAAAGAAGCACTGTTAAAATCTTATCATGACAGCGGCAAAGCGAAAAAAACATGGTGTGAAGAAGCCCGCCTTGGGCTAAGCACTTTGCAGCGCTGGCTACGCCAAGAGAAAAACTCAATGAATCCACCGCTGCAAAACTGGATTTCTGTAATAGCAACGGCGCCCGTGCCATCAAAAGATCTTGAAATTCGCGTTGGCAAGTGCACCATCCCCATTGACCGGCAGACCGATTTGAATTTGCTGGCTGGTGTGCTCAAAGTTTTGGTTGAAGTATGCTGAAGATAATAGATCAAACGCCAGTATTTTTAGCCTGCGGTGATACCGATATGAGAAAATCCATTAATGGCCTCAGTGCCATCGTCCAAAACACCTTTCCACTCAATCCTTTTGACCAAGCCCTCTTCGTCTTCTGTAACCGACAGCGTAATCGGATTAAAATATTGACATGGGAAGATAATGGCTTCTGGCTGCATTTGAAACGCCTGGAGAGAGGTCATTTTAAATGGCCGGCAGTGGGTGAAACAACTACCATGCTCCTTTCCGCTGAGGAACTGTGGAATTTAATCCAAGGTCCGGGACTAGAGCAAAAGCTGCGTCGCACACAGGTGCTGACAGGTCAATAAAGTCGTATAATTACTGGCTTTATACCGCATTCTCCGGTATAATAAAAGAGGAAGAACTGTACTGGAAATGAGGATTTTTTTGAAAACACAAGCGCAGTTAGAAGCAGAAAATGCGAAATTAAAAGCTCGCGTTCAAGAGCTAGAAATATTAAATAAATGGTATGAGGAACAACTAAAACTGAATCGCCAAAAGCAGTTTGGTTCCTCGTCCGAAAAAAGCCAACGCGATGATTTAGCTCAACTGAATTTGTTTAACGAGGCTGAAGCGGAGCGCCAGCCGTTTATGACGGAGCCGGATACGCAAACCATTAGTAATCAGCGCCAGAAAGGCAAACGCGGCGAATCGATCAAACACTTGCCGGTAGAAGTCATCGAATATACACTGCCCGAAACTGACCAGTCTTGCCCGCAGTGCGGCGAAGCTCTGCATGTCATGAGCAAGGAAGTTCGCAAAGAAGTGACGCTCATTCCCGCCAAAGTGAAGGGGATTGAGCACGTAAACTTTGTCTATAGCTGCCGCAGCTGTGAAAAAACCAATATAGAGACGCCCGTAATTACCGCCGATGCGCCAAAGGCGTTGCTACCCAAAAGCCTGGTGTCTGCTGAACTTTTGGCCTATATTATGAGCCAAAAGTTTATCAATGCGATGCCGCTATATCGTCAGGAGCAAGAATTCAAGCGATTAGGCGTTGTACTTTCCCGTCAAAACTTATCCAACTGGGTCATCAAAGGTGCGGGGCTATTGGATCCTCTTTTAGCCGTATTGAAGCAAGAGCTGCTCACCCAGCCCGTGCTACACGCCGATGAGACCACGCTAGAAGTGTTGTGTGAACCGGGCAGACCAGCGCAAGCCGATTCCTACATGTGGGTATATCGGACTTCGGGCGATACGAGCTGCCCGATTGTACTCTACGACTATCAGGAGGGGCGCAGCGGACAATTTGCCAAGGACTATCTGGCAGGCTTTACGGGCTATCTCCACACTGACGGTTGGAATGGCTACCACAAGGTCGAATCTGCAGATGTTACCTTATGCGGATGCTGGGCCCATGCGCGGAGAAAATTCAAGGAAGCCTTGGTTGGCGCAGGCACCAAACAGGTCGATAGTCCGGAAGGTATAGGTTTTGCCTACTGCAATCAACTGTTTGCAGTCGAAAAAAAGGCAGAGCAAATGACTCCGGAAGATCGGCATGAGCTAAGGAAAAAAGAGAGCAAACCTATTGTTGAAGCTTTTTATCAGTGGGCAGAAGGCTGCTGGGCCAATATCTTGCCGCAAAGTTTATTGGGCAAGGCGCTTAAGTATGTCCAAAATCAGCAGAAATATTTACTGGCCTTTTTGGCCGATGGCCGTATTGAACTATCGAATAACCGGGCAGAACGGTCGATTAAGCCTTTTGTCATCGGTCGCAAAAACTGGTTGTTCTGCAACACCCCAGGAGGAGCAAAATCCTCTGCCGCTATATACAGCCTGATTCAAACAGCCATGGAGAATGGTCTCAATCCGCAGGCTTATTTGGAATACGTCTTTAAGCTGATTCAGCAGCGAAACGACAGCGATGTTGGAAAAATGCTTCCTTGGGCTGAAGAAATTCCCGAAAGCTGCAAAATGCTGATTAATCGATCATAGTCACACCCGCGTAAATCATCTGATGCTTTGCTTTTGCATACATCAGGTGATTTTTTATTTCCAGGTGGTGCTGCGTTGACGCTTACCTTAGTTCCGACGTATTGAGCCGCCTCATTGAGTATACGATATGCCTGAACACGAGTAATTGGGCTTATGCCCTTTCCGGCTGGCAAATAAAAAGCCATTCTTGACTCCCGATGTTTTCAGGTAATCAAGAATGGCTTTTTTGCATGTATCTGATAAGGGGAAATCTTTAGCCTTACCCGTCTTTTTTTCGCGTAGACTAATCCGCTCTTGCCCTTGTACATCTTCTACCGTTAAAGTAAGTAAATCCGATATTCTAAGGCCGCTATTGATTCCAAGTACGAATAATAGATAGTCCCGGATATTTTGACCTCGTAAATACTTTTTTAATGCATCAATTTGTTTTTTGCTTTTTATAGGCTTTACCAGCTCCAATTGAATGCCTCCAATAGAAATACTTTTCTCAATGTATTAATATCGCTTCTATTATTAAACCAATTATAAGCTCAAATTCTAACTTCTCTATTCCATGTAATTGGTCTGCCATAGCCGGTATGCCATAGATATTCATCGATAACTACCTATTTAAAATCCCATTGCATGTTTTACAATTTTCATTTTTTCGCTGGAGGTCAACTTTTCTAAAAGCTTAAAAGCTACGCCAGCAGCAGTCTCCGGACAATATGAGGTAATGATGTTTTTATCCACTACAATAGGCTCATTTACTACATCAACATTAAATTCTTTCAACTGTTTTTGGCGATATGCATCCTGCAAATGGTATGTTGTGGCTTTTCGTCCCGTTAACACTCCGCTCTTCCCTACAGGCAGTGCAGCTACGCAAATTGTTGCAATTATTTTTTTCTGCTTATCAAACTCTCGAATCAGATTTAAAAATTGTTCATTATAGGCTTCTTCATAAAATCCAAATTCCTCAAACCCACCTGGAATTGCTAGTGCATCATAATCGTTAACGTTTATCTCATCAATTGTCTTATCAACCAAAATGGGAATGTTAAAGGTACTGGTCACTTCTTTGTGAAATCCACATGTAACAACCGGAACGTCGTACTCATAATCATTCCTCGCCCATCCCAAAACATCAACAAAAACACTAAACTCCATGGTCTCAAACCCTTTTAGCGCGAATAATAAAGTTCTCATTATATTCCTCCGTAAACAAAATACATGTCAAATCTCTATCCCTAGGCTGCTTGTTCGACTATTTGGAGATCGTAGGAATCGGCTTTTACAGTTGCTACTTTTGTCCACCTCCCTAGCCCTTCTTTAAAATTTTTAAAAAAGATTCTTTAATATGTTTTCTATAGCCGATGTTTGTCAAGATAGTTGTCGCATAAAGCGAATTCTCCAGGATACATTTTCTTATGGTTTGTCTTTATCGTCAACCTGAAGTTTTTGACGGCTGCTGCTTAGTCATATGGTATATCTCCTTTCCTAAATCATACCGGAAATTGGCAAGAAATACAAAAATTGATTTTATACATAAAAATAGAGCAATCTCGAAGAATTACTTCACTTTGACACTAGGTATGTTTTTTCTCATGGAACAATAAGCCTCTCCCTTTCAGCCTTTCATAATGTACCAAAACATATTTTTACTAATGAAGTTGCTGGTGGGATTAAAATAGGCCAAAATGCAGTTGACAAGCTAAAAGGTGCGGGGGTTAATTGCTTTAGGTGCTTTAGGGGAATTTGCACTCGAAAAAGGGCGTAGAGGCGAGACAGTCACATTTCCTGGAAACAAGGTGTTACTTTTGATGCTTTAAAAACTTATGGTGAAGCAACTAAAAGTATAAGCGTATTACTGGACGCTAAGGACGCCAAAAATTATGGGGAACAAGTTTTTCAGGAAGCTAAAAATCGAGGTTTTTCTGATGAAGATGCCGACCGTATAGCCCATAGGGCCACCATGAATTATTTGGGATGGTTCAAACTACCTGAACGGGGTGCTCAAGCTGGATGAGGCTCACTCGGTTTTGTAGGTACCTTTGCTGGTATAGGTCTAGGAGAAAGTATTGAATATCTCTCCCGTCGGAGGCATTAGATGAGAAGATCACCATTTAAAGCGTCGTACACACGGACATCCCCATGGCTTGTTGGTAATATGTCACCGACCTTTTTAAAAATCATTTTAGCACGGCAGACAAAAGGGGCGCGCTTGCACCCTATCACACCTAGCCTCGTAAATTCTCTATTTTCATTGTGTTTTTTCTAAAGTCTCCCAAATTCCATTCAAATAGACTGCCCCTAGTGCACGATCATATAAACCGTAGCCAGGCTTACCTATCTCACCCCAGATCATTCGCCCATGGTCGGGACGTATGGGGCCTGTAAAACCAATATCATGATAAGCCCTCATAATTTCTACCATATCCAACGACCCATCAACACTTCTATGAGACGACTCTTCAAAGCATTTGGCACCTGTAATTTTGACATTTCGACAATGTCCGAAATGAACTCGTCCAATCTTGCCAAAATGTCGAATTAAGGCCGGAACCTGGTTTTCAGGATCCACTCCTAAAGATCCTGAACACAGTGTAATTCCATTGTTAGGACTATCCACCAAATGAACAAGTCGTTCTAAATCGGCTTTATTTTTGATAATACGAGGTAACCCAAAGATGGACCAAGGTGGATCATCCGGGTGAATTGCCATTTTAATACCTGCGAGTTCTGCCGCCGGAATAATTTTCCCCAAAAAATACTGTAAGTTTTCCCATAGTTTTTCTTCATTTACACTCTGGTATTGTTCCAATAGCGCTTTCATTCCCTCTTTTGTATAGCTTGAGTCCCACCCAGGCAGTGACAATTCACCTGTAACTGGATTCATGCTATCTATCGTTTCTTGACTATAAATTAACGCTAAAGATCCATCTGACAACTTATAATCTAAATCAGATCGGATCCAGTCAAAGACCGGCATAAAATTATAACAAACTGTTGTGAATCCGGCTTTACCGAGATTGCTAAGCGTTTTGCAATAATTTGTAATATAACGTTCACGACTTGGTAATCCGAGCTTGATATCTTCGTGAACTGGGACACTCTCAATAACTTCACACCTAAGGTCATGAGCTGCCACTTTTTTCTTAAGCTCTAAAATCCTCTCTAACGGCCAAACTTCTCCAACGGGAACATCATAAATAGCAGAAACTATCCCCGTAAGACCGGGTATTTGTCTAATTTTTTCCAACGTAACCGGATCACTATCACCATACCATCTAAAAGTCATTTGCATGGAAACGCCTCCTCCATGATCTTCTATTATGAGAATTATTCAAGTAGAATAACTCTGTCTTGTATTTTGAAATGCTAATGAAATTAAGCTTAAGTTCTTGCCAGAGTCAGGACCGCCTAAGGCAGTCCTGACTCCTGCCATTACCAAAAACCTAGTAATTTCCACCAGAATCCACCGATACCACCCCAAATGACCAAATTAATCACTGACACATAGAAGCCCAATTTCCACCAACTGCCCTGATCCACAAAACCAGCTCCGAAATAGATAGGGGATGGACCAGCTGCGTAATGAGTGAGTGACATCATAAAGTTCGATGCGAACGCTAGAGACATGACCGTCAAAAAAAGTGGTGCTCCTGCAGCGACGGCAACGGTGACAAATGCCGTATACATTGCCATAATATGTGGCACCAAGCTAGCAAATCCATAATGGCTATAAAGATAGACAAGTACTAAGATGATTAGTGCTGGTAACCAAGCAAACCCAGTCATGCTGGCTGCTACGAGTTTGGCAAACCAAACGAAGAAATTCATTTTGGCCAGGGCGCTGGCCAGAGACATAAGAGCGCCCATCCATACGAGAGTATCCCAGGCTCCCTTTTCCATAAGGACGTCTTCCCATTTTACAGCCTTGGTAGCTAAGAGTATAGAAACACCAGCGAAAGCTACGACAGTCGCATTTAGGTTAGTAATTGTAGTAGTACTCCAAAGGATTAGTGTAAAAATAAAGACAAACGACAATACTTTTTCTCCAAAGTTCATTGGCCCGAGGGCTTTAAGTTTCTCAACAGCCAGGGTCTTAGCCTCCGGCGTATGTTTTAATTCAGGAGGATATACTTTGAAGAGAAAGTATGGTATGACCAACAGGGACACTAATCCAGGTACTATTGCTGCAAGCGCCCATGTGCCCCAGCTGACGCTAAACCCTACAGAATCTTGGGCTAGCTTCATTATTAGCGGGTTGCCAGCCATAGCTGTGAGAAACATAGCCGAAGTAACGACATTGGCCTGATACGATGTTTGTATAAGATAAGCACCTACCCTGCGGGCCGTTTCTCCAGGACTTGAATCGAAGGCAGCAGCTAGACTCTTAATAATTGGAAATAAGATACCACCAGCACGAGCTGTATTCGATGGTGTAGCGGGAGAAATAACCAAATCACTGATAGCCAAGGCATAGCCTAGCTTTAGTGTACTATCGCCTATAGCTTGAATCAGAAGATACGCTATGCGATAGCCTAGTCCAGTCTTCATAAAGGCAGTTGCAAAGAGGAATGCCGACACGATCAACCATATTATTCCATCAGAAAAACCAAGAAGTGCATCCCCGATTGTTAGTGTACCTGTTAAAGTACTTACTGATAAACCAATCAACGAGATTGCTCCCAGAGATAAAGGTTGCAAAATAAAGGCAGCGATAACGGAAACAAAAATTGCGAACATGTGCCAAGTGGTGGCATTTAATCCTGCCGGAAGCGGTAAGAACCAGATTACTAATCCGATTGCAACAGAAATGATCCCATTTCTCAGGTCGCGGTTCATTAACTATCCACTCCTTTTATAATTTAATTCGTTTGCCCTCTTCTGCCGACCAGTATCCAGCGTAGATCGCCCTGATTGTTTCGTATGCTAAATTGAGTCCAGACTTAGGCTGGCGACCGAAAGCCACACACTCCATGAAATCTTGTATTTCTTGGTTGTATCCCCTGGTCCATTCTTCTTCCAGGCAGACATACTGCCACCCAGTTTTCCGGTCAACTTTTTCCGTAATATATATATTGGCTAATTTTTCTTCGTCAGTCATATAGCTTACCAAATGATTATTGGGGGTAATGTTCGCGAAAAGTGCACCACCGCTAGTATAGGTTTCCAACAGATTACGTACCCCACCCAGGATCATATCGCCGGAAAAAACTGTGCCCTTAGTACCATCAGAGAATGTCATAGTCAAAGTGCACCAATCTTCAACGTCAATAGGATTGGCCTGGATGTAGGAACGCTCTTTTCTTTGGAGGCTGGCTAACACATTACCAACATCCGCGGAGATCTCAGTGAGAGTAACGACCTCACCACGCACCTTTGCTTCTTCCTGCTTCAAATGAAGCATCGCTGTAAGGGGATGGCATCCCATGCGAATGAGTGTGCCGCCGCCAGTCTCTCTCCATTCTGCAGCGTGAGCTGCATGCGAGCCACTATGGCTTTCCTCACCTTTCATAAATAATATCTTATCTTTCGTAGCTTTGATCATCTCAACTGTTTTTGCAACAGCCGGTGCATACACCCAATCCTCGGCGTACATAAAAAGTTGTCCACTGGATGCTATAACTTGGCAAGTCTTTTGCATTTCTTCGAGAACTCGGGAATACATCAATGATTTCGATACATGTTTGCCAATGGGATTTTTGTCACCTTCGCGGCCAAAATACCCGGTAAAAGGTTTTTCACTAATAACGTGTTTACCTGCATTCATACACTCAACAATCATCGGAGCATGCAAGGAAGGAGGCGTGCATATGTCTACTACATGAATCGCCTTATCCTGTAATAGGTCACGAAGATCTCGATAAACGGTTGGAATATGATGCCGCTTTGCAAATTCAGCAGCATTATCTCCAGTCGATACTAATGCAGCAACCTCGACGTCAATACCAAACACTCTTTTATAAGCATACATGTGTATTTCTGCTATAAAACCACTGCCGACTATACCTACCTTAATTTTTTTCATATTAATTCTCCTATTCTGTTAATTTTTGAGATTAAATTATTATGCACTCGATTGATTAATTCATATCTACACCTTCTTTCATTTTTAAATATCGCTACATAATATTCCCTCAATGCCTCTGTTTTTAAAATTGGCCTATAGATTGAGGAAATACGGGTAGATAAACGTTTACATATGTTTTAAAAAAAATCATTTTTATCTTTAAAGAGATTGCTTTCAATGCAGAATAAACATCGACATGATTTCAAGAATGTAACAGCTACACTTTTAGCATGTTTATATGCATATCTACAAAGCCTGTTACGAAATCACTGCCGATTGGCCTTAATCTACCCTTTCAAGCAAAATCTCCTCCTCTAGTTTCGGCCAAACTTAAACATTATTACATACTAACGAGAACTACTTTCAATATGAATAATAGATCCGCCCTCTATCAGTTCGCAGGGGAATAATTGTTGAGTTTCTACCTCGCTAGGGTTTTTCATATTACTTAGCAATAAAGTTGCTGCCGCCTTTCCCATTTCCTTCTCAGGACGTTTTATGCATGTCAAAACTGGATGCAATATTTCTGTCCATTCTGGCGTGCCTATCAATACTAAAGATATATCTCGCGGCCAAACTACTCCCTTATCCTGAAAATGCACTAGTGTCCCTTTTGCTATATCATGTTGCCCAAGAACTGCACCGGTTGCTTTCGATAAAAGAATTTTTTCAGCTATCTTCTGACCTGCATCTTGTGACAAATCCCCTAAAAATATCAGTTCTTCTCTCGGCGTTACGCCGTATTCCTGTAGTGCAGCCCTATATCCACTTACGCGTTCATTAACATTAGGTATTGGAGAATTCCAGCCAGAAAAAGCAATCTGTCTATGCCCTGCCTCTAATAATCTTTTGGTTGCCATATAACCTGACTGAAAATTGTCGTGCCCAACAAAAGCATACGGAAGAAACTCTGGAGATAGTGACCTTTCCAAAATAACAAAAGGAACTCGATGGTGCTTGAGAAATTCAACGTTTTCTGCCTTTGATAGGGCAGGACAAAGTATACAACCATCAATCCGCTGTGTGATCAAACGTTCTAATATAAAGCGCTCCTGTTGAGGATCTTCATAACTATTACATATGGTAACAATATAGCCCTCCCTACGAGCCACTTCTTCCACACTAACGCACATTCGTGTAAAAAAACTATTGCCAAACTGAGCAACTAAAATAGCTAAAATTCCTCTTTGCTTCCCTTTTAGGCTTCTAGCTGCAGCATTTTTTACATACCCCAGTTCGCGAGCTGCTTGGATAACTCTTTCTCTCAATTCTGGCCGTAAATATCGATCTTCATTATTAAGCACGTAGGATACTGTTGCAATTGATGTCTCAGCTTTTTTCGCAACATCCCGAATGGTAACAGCTTTAGTGACCTTGGGTACAGTGGGTATTAGCATTTTATAAGCTCCTTCCGATGGAAAAGGTAAGTAACGATATACGTTAAACGTTGAAGGTTACTAGAATATTTCAGATGCAATTCTTCGAATCTTCTGTGACTGCAGCCAAGTTCAGTCATTGATGCTGTTATTTCTTCTGTGGCGGCAGCTTGATGCTGGGCAAGTACGTCTAATTCACCTACTTGTTTCGCGATATCGGCAATAGCAGTTGAAATGTCCAGCAACTTAGTTGACATATACTTCACATTATTCGCCGAGACTGTAGAATTGGTACCCCGATTGCTATATACCTGTAACTGAACTTAGACTGATGAGCAGGCATTATTTTGGTAACTCTCTTGCCAGTTCTTACAGCTTCTCTAATTACCGTCCCTGCTGGCATAATATCGCCGACATTTAAGCCGGTTATTAATCCTTTTCCCTCCAACAGCTTCAATACTCTTTCACTGTCAATCATAGAAATTGTGCTGACGCCGTCAAATAAAGTATAATAGAATTCGGCTGCATCCACTACTTTTTCCATTATATTATACTGAGTTTCATTATAAATAGGGTTCTCCCCTCATATCAAAGTTAATTGCCTTTTAGCCCGAGAAAACAAATAAGTAAACGTTTACATGTTTTTCATAAAAAATCACACTTACTAAAGGATTATTTTTAACGCACTTAACGCCAAGGGGAGGCCTAGATAACAATATCCCATTGATAGTCAACTTATAGAAAAAACAGTTAAACGTTTACATAATTTTTACATTAATCCAGAATTACTCCTTAATTTGTATTATATCGAATATGTTTTTTTTGTCAATAACTAAATATTTGTCTTTTTTCGAATATTCCGTTCACTAATATTGGCGAAAAACTTTAAATTACTTTACATCACAAGTTACTCAAATTTAAATCCTATATATCAATTTCAACATTTTTTCTCCGTTCTGCCAGCTCTTTTGCAATCTGAGACTGTTTATCCTCTGTAAGGTCAAACCATATCACCGCTAATGCGGGCAAAATACTAACAGCCGGTAAAAAGCTCATCAATATCTGAAGCCCCAAAAGAGTGCCGCTGCTTTGCTCTATTCCACCTACGTACCCGACAGCAGACAATATGCCCGCAGTAATTACACCAGTTAATGCTGTTGCAAGCGTTTGTAAACAATCCGATGTTCGTCCAGTCCATCATGTAATTACGGTAGAACAAGCAATTCGACTGGCACAAGCTCAGGGTTACCGAATTCTAGAGATTGCTACCTAATTTCTTTCCCTTAATAAAATACATTATTTACCATTAAGCTGCTTTATTGCCGGCTTATTTGCTATGCTCATTTCTTGGTTGAGTACCTTGACCCAGGATTTCAGACTTTATTCCTCCTTGATCTCTTTTAAGGTTAAATGGTGTTCGAATATAAATTCATCTAAAATTTTATGAAAATAGTCGCGGTAATGCTGGGTAATCATGTATCGTGCTTCCTCACGAGTTGGAAAATCACTCGCTTTATAGGTGGCAGCTTTCACTGACCCTACCATATTGCCTACTACAACTGCAATTATAGGACTATGTAAGTTAGCATATGCATAAATAAATCCTCCTGAAGCTGAGTCACCACAACCGATCATATCTACTACATCTCCTGTATTTGATACCGGTACAGTTGCCCAGACTTTTCTATCGCCGTGTCGCCATACAATCAGCGAGGCTTGATCACCAAACGTGATCCAACATGCAATTAATCCTGTTTTAATTACAGTAATAGCATAATCCAGGTAATCGTTAAAGGTTTCAAGTGGACGTCCTGCAGCCCAGGTAGCCTCTTTCTCATTCATCTTAAGAATATCAATTGTTTTTAACCATTCTTCTGGTTGTTCCCAATACTTTTTAAATCTTCTTCCTTGCTCATCTACACCAGTTATTAGATCATGTAAATCTAAGAAGATCGTGGCTCTACTCACCTTTCTGAATTGCTTCAATTGCTCAATCTCGATATCCGTTTCATTTAGCGGCATTAAAATAATACAGTCACAGTCTTTTAGCATCGTCATTTCCGGTAAAGCAATTGGTGTCATAATTCTTGTTTGTTTGCTAACACGATCATGTTGGTTAACATACGCCAATTCTATTTCTGTACCAACAGTCTTCTCACCCTCATTATAGATGAATTTAATATTAGGATGATTGAGCAGTTCTACAACTTCATCTAAATCACTAAGGGACATCTGAGATAAACATACAATTTCATCTGATGATCCCTGAATCAATTTTGCCAGTGCAGTTGCAGTATACACGATAGCCCCAAATTTCGAGATGGTCTCTCCATTTGGCCACTTAATGTTATCTTTAGATATTGGTCCTACAACTCCAAACTTCATGTAAATCACCACCCTAAAATAGCCGTAAATATATACAGTAATTATTTCCCAGGCTATAAAAAAAATACTAGTTATGAATCAATAAAAATGGAGTGAAGAAAAACATATAAGATTGGGATAATGTCTATAAAAAAGATGCCCTAAAGCTCTATGTGCGCCCCAAGGCATCTTTTATTTATTCTGTTTACTACAATTTTTTCTTGCTATAGCCTGTTCACTACGCACTCTGACCATTTAGGTCAAAAATGAGATAACAGGGCTACAATAATGACACGGGCATGATATCTTCATCACTTCCCGCTCCTTTACGTTCGGTACATATACATAGCAAAATTCGGTAATCATATATATGGAAAATACGCTTTAATAACGCACTCTAAGCTTCCTCATTAATAACGATTATCTCCGTAAGCTATCTTAATCAATTTTTCTTTTAAAAAATACATTTATAAATGAGGACAGTTCATCATTATGAAACCTGTATGTGTGATTACTGGAGGTGGCAGCGGCAATACTAGGCTCTAAACTAGAAATGCAGCGTCCCCCGAAAAATATAAGGATAACCTAGTTTTTCGCAGGATAGCTTACTATTTCACTGACTTAGTCGGCCATGGCTAAGAGTTGCTTTTCCTTCTTTCAGGATGATAGTGGCACATTTCCTGATCAGTGCTTTTATTGAAGATTTTGACGGCTTAATAATTAACTTTCCTTTGAATTTCCAGAATGTCCAGCCGAGAAAATCGAAGCCATTGTCTATATGAGTAATTATCGTTTTCTCTTCAGATAAAGCGTGGGAGTGTATCCTAAACCGTGCAAATGGAATAATCAACTATTGGGGGGAAACTAAGGATGCTTTTACGCATGCTCAGGATAGGTCAACGCAGAGGTGCGACCTGAGCGGAGTATGGAATTCGCCAATCTTTTTTATCTTTATTTCACCATCAGTTACAAAGTGCCGTTCATTTGTTGAAATTGTTACTGATTACTTTTGCTGTTATTTGCCAATACATCAGGCAAAATCACTTTGGGAACAAGACGGATATAGAATAATTCCCCAATAAGTTCCACAAGAGTTTGCGTCACAATAACCGCAGCCACTACCGTATTCCAATCATCCGGTAAAGCCAGGGCTAGCGGAAGCACCACCAGAGAATTACGGGTTCCAGCACTGAAAATCAGCGCCCGTCCTGCACCAATATCAAGATTTAAAAAGCGGGCAGTCAACTGACTAATAAAAGGGGATACCATCATAAATACCACATAAAGTGGAATCACCTGCACAATTAGACGAAACTGCTCATACAACTTGCCGATTTGTGATGCTACCACCAAAAACAGAGTAAGCGCCATAAATGGCACTGGTATCCAAGCAGCGGTATCCAACAATACTTTACCACCTGATTGATGCTTCGCCCAGAATTGAGTGCCCACGGCTAAAGCCAGCGGTAGAACAATAAGAACCCAAAAAGCTTCCAGAAATGGTTTTGCATTTACTGCCTGCGCTGCCGTTTCGCCCATAAAAAGCCAAAGATATACAGGCAATAATAACATCTGACTCAAAAACAGCAGCGGAGTTGCTGCGAGCATAAGTTTTTCATTGCCCCGTCCAAGATGGGTAAATACAATAACATAGTCAATGCACGGAGTTAACAGCACAAGATATACTCCTAGTTGCAGGGGCGGATAGTTTATTAAAAACCTGTTCAACAACCAGGCAAGCACTGGTATGAAAAGATAATTGACACTGAGTAAAGCCATAATGAATTTCCGATTATTTAAGGCTGCACGCAGTTGTAGAAATGGTATCTGAGTAAACATCCCATATAGTAAGATTGCTAACACTGGAGAAATCAATGCATCAAACCGTAACGCAAAGTCCGTCCATTGTAAGCCAAAGACACCGGCAAGCACTAGTACAAAGCCATAAAGAGCAATTTGATTGGTTTCCAGCTTTTCTCTGGTTATATTAAACAAATGATCTCCCCCTCATTTTTTTAACAGACCTTGCCACTCATATACAATGCGGTCTGCATCGATTGCATGGACGAAATCCATGCTTAATAGCATCCTCAGCAGTATAGAAGATAACCACATCTTAGGGATTAGTCTTTCATTAAAATCATAGCAGGTTGAGTGTCAATTGTCATTCGAAGCAGCCTGGATTTAATTAGAAGCCAATAATGTAAAAAACTTTGCCAAGTCACTAGTACTTCGGCTTACCTCTTGCGGGTACAACGCAGATGGGGCTTTATCAACGCCCTGCAATTAAATGATTGTCTATCGACAGACGAACAAAAGGGGTGCCGCAAAACGAGTATTTTAAAATCGTCTTGCGGCACTCCTTCATTTGACAATTGTTTCCTCTATTTGTACGGCTTTAACATTTGTGCAGTTTTTCAGATGCTCGGCCCTGATTTTATCACCAACAGCAAAGTTTACCTTACCGGGAAAAGTATTGCTTATCCCGATAAGAATAAGAAATTAGAAAAGGCTCGTCAGCTTACTTTTTAATGTTTCCAGCATACCTTTCCTTACTGAATCATCAACTGCCGGAACTGAGCCAAAGAAGATGTGTTCTACAGGCTCTATGCCACAAAAGTCAAAAATACCAGTATCAGCTGTTTTCTTTAAGGCATCTGTCATGCCAATTGAGTCGTAGTACTCTGCCGGAGTACCTTGTGTATTAATGATAAATCCCTTTTTACCTGCGAGTAGTCCAACCGGAAGACCTTGCTCGTTATACTTGTATGCAAAGCCGTAAGAGAATACGCGATCAATATACCCCTTTAGCATGGCAGGAATTCCAGTCCACCAAATGGGATAGATCATCGTAATTACATCTGCATCGGCAATATAGCCATGCTCCTTCTCGATATCAGCCGGGTTCTTGCCTGATTGAAATGTTTCAAAGTCAGAACCTTTCAATACTGGATCAAAATTCAGCTTGTATAGATCTCGTGTAGTAACCTGATGTCCCTTACTTTCCAGTACTTTTACAGTAGTCTCCAGAATGGCTGCGCTGAAACTTTTCGGATTTGGATGGGCATACAAAATAAGATGTTTCATGCTTTTCACTCCCTTTATTTGATGTCTAACTTTATCTTTTAAAAATTAGGTAAACCAAACCATATTGATTTAACTAATTAAGATTACAGTTTATTTTTTCCAAGATCTGTTCTGCATATTCCGCATCTTCATCGGCTATGCCATCGTACACTACTGCGTTTAGCTTGTCAGAAACCGCTTTGAAGATAGGTTGTAATGCATAACCTTTCTCTGTCAGTTTTATAAATGTTATTCGGCTATCCTCATGACTCTTTTCCTTAGTCACATAGTCAAGAACCACGAGTTTATCCACTAAAACTGTAACGGTTGGTTTTGTACGATGAATCTTTTCGGCCAGGTCTTTCATTGTATATTTTTCCCCATTAAAGAGAAGAGCCAGAATGCCTCCGTGAGACGGTACAATACCATAAACACCATTGTTCTCAAGCTCACGAATAATGAGCCTATGCGCTTTGTCAGTTATTCTGCTTGTAAGTGCGACAACATTATTTCTTCTCATACACTCATTATAGTTAGACGTCTAACCATTGTCAATAGAAAATACTATAACCTTCTCCATATCAAGTTTGGCGGCTACACTAAAAAACTGCAAACTACTACTATATTTATAGCTTGATATTAAACATCATTGATTGACGATTGGAAGAAAACAATTCGAAATTGTTTAATGCCTCGGAGAATTTCGGATTAATTCTAAAGCCTTTTGAAAATCACTCTTTGCCAATTCAGATTGCCCTGTAATAGCATAAAAAACGCCTCGATTATTGTAACTTTTTGAGTAAAGAGGGTTTATTGCAATTGCCTGGGATAAATCAGATATTGCTAAAGCGAATTGCTGCTTGCATCCATAGCTCACTCCGCGTCCATAGTAAGCCTGATAATTTTTCGGTTCTATTTCAATACTTTTTGTAAAATCAATTATTGCCAAGTCATATTTACTTTTTTGAATATAAGCATTCCCACGATTAACATACCCCACTGAATATTGTGGGTATAGCTCTATCAGCTTAGAGTAGTCATTTATTGCTAAATCATACTGCTTCTTTGCATCATATGTAAGACCTCTCATTTCATAAGAGCCAGCAAATTGAGGAGCTAATTGAATCGTCTTGGTAAAATCACTTATAGCTAAATCATATTGTTCTTGAGCAGTATAAATAAGGCCACGCTTAAAATAGGCATAAGCATATTGCGTATCTATTTCGATGCACTTAGCAAAATCAATTAAAGCTAAATCATATTTGTTTAATATAAAATAAATACTTCCTCTGTTATAATATGCATCAGTATACTGCAACCTCATTTGAATAGCTCTAGAGTAATCATTTATAGCAAACTCATATTGCTTTTTTAAGGAATATGCATTGCCGCGAAGAAAATAACTCTCTGCATACTGCGGATCAACTTGAATAGCCTCATTCAATGTAATAATGGCACTATCATAATCGTTTCCCGCTAATAATGCTTTACTCTTTTCAATCAATTGTAAAGCATTAACGCTTGCCTGCTCATTAGCCAAAATTGAATATGGTACTACTATTAGAAAAAGCAAAACAAACAAAATGCGTCTATTAAAGCAAACTAACATGCATTATCCCTCCAAGGATATTATAACCTAATTCTCTAATTCTTCTTTCAAACCAGCTATATCTTCAATTATTCCGTTAGTTCCTTTAATAGCTTCTTTCCTCTATTGATCATAGCCGGACTGCCGTTGACTATTACTTCCTCGATTTTTCTTATTGCCAAAAACATTATCTCATTGTATTTTTTTGCTATATCGGTTAACGCCTGCAGTGAATTGACTTTTACTATTCTACTTTGACTGTTGTCTATCCATTCAATCAGTAAACTAACTACTTGCGCAATTTCCTCCTTTTGAAATTCCAGCCGCGAGAACATCTGAGCAATATGCCATCGCACTTCTTGTTGCCTAACTTGCGAAATCTCGTCTATTAGCCGCCGTTTGAATGGCTGAAGATATTCGGGATAAAGACGTGATACTTTTTCAATAGCATCAGCGGATCTCATCCTAACAAGTGCATCATCACTTAACATTCCGTTAAAAACTTCTATAAAAAGATTTTTGTCATTCAGAATATCTGTAACTACTTCCTCGGCTTTACCGATTGACCGCAGATCTCCGCCCTTTAACTTATCGCAAATTTTTGGCATATCGCTCTCCTGAATATCCCCCAGAAAGGGTTTAAATTTTTCTCAATTCACAATATCCTTCTTCTGTTCGGTTAACCATTATTCTGGTTTTTCCACAAATATAGTTAACATCCTTTTATTTGAATGCCCATCTATCCACTATAAATATCACCTAATACTCTTTGGCAGTAGCATCATGCAGTATTTGACTTCGTAATTTCAACGGTTTTAGCCGCTTCACTTAAAATCCGCTATGCTGTACTCGAATGATTGGCTTATATTGCCTGTCACATACTTCAAAGCGCGTCTCATTCACTATTGTATTATTAGTCAATTACATCACTCTAAATCTAAACACATGAAAATAGCAGCCTTTACCGGATTAAAGCAATAGGGTGGTATTTCACGAAACCCTACCGAGTAATATAAGCTTTTTGCTACAGTCATCGCATACAGCGTATCAAGGAGCACTTGACGATACCCAATATGTTGAGCCTCTGTAATTACTTGTTGCAGCAATTGTTTGCCAATAGCTTGTCCTCTAAATTGCGGACGCACATATAAGCGTTTTATTTCACATTGTTCTTCCTGGAACGGGCGCAAAGCAACACAGCCAGCCAGCAATCCATCTGAAAAAGCTGCATACAGACGCCCCTGGGGCGGAGCATATTTACCTGGCAACTCTACCAGTTCTTTCTCAAAATCCTGAAAACATAGATCAATGTCAAGCGATGCCTGATACTCACGAAAAATTTCACGTACTTGCTGCAATAAAGGTTCTGAAGTAACGAGTTCCAAATGCATTTTACTCCCCCCTGTATTTATTATTATACCCGTTCAATAGTAAATCTCCTTGTTTAACACTATAAACTTTCATTTGTTATTAGGAGACGGCAGCCTCTGTTTTCATTATGCAACTCAGGGGGGACTCTATCAGTTAATTTAAATGTGATGAATTCCGCTACAGAACAAATCCCTGCAACTAAACAGAAAGGACATTTCCCTTAAAGTCTGCTCAGACTTCATGGAAATGTCCTTTTGTCTGTTTGGGGACTGCCGAAATTCACATCCGGCTATTAACCATAAGGAACTAAACCCATCACCTTTTTCGCTATTATACAGGTCTGGTATTTATAGCTTCAGCTTTTTCCCAGCAAGGTCTCCACGACTTCTTTGAGTGTGTTTTTTTCACCAACATTGCCAGGGAAAATAATATAGGGTATCCTGGGAAATTTACTTTCTTGTCCTGTTTCCCATACCGGAATACCCGGCCTAATTTGCCCTAAAACGTTGGCCCGCTTAATCTGTAAAGCTTTGGTGCCAATATCACTGGAAGTAATTCCGCCTTTTGCAACAACAAAAGCCGGAGCTACAGCAAGTTTGCCAACCAACGATTGTACCGCATCAGATATTTTTACAGATCGTTCTAAGGCTTCTTCTTGCGAATCTTTTTCAAATGTCAGCAGTTTTCTCTTCGTGCAGACAACTACCGTATCCCCCTTGGCCAGCAACGCCTCTTCGCGCTTGACAACCGAGGCGATTTCTTGCTGAAACCGGTCTTCGTCAAGAACTAAGTCAGAATTAAACTCGATAAAATGAATGCCTTCCAGTTCTCTCAACTGCTCAAGCTGGCTGGTGGTTTTCCGGGTATGGGAACCTACGACAATAATTCCGCCTGCCGTGGACTGGCTTGTTAACATCTCCGTTCTAGTCAAAAGGTCTTTATCCCCAATAGCGCATAATTCTTTTACGAAGCCTGCCGCAGTCCGGAATAAAAAATATTTTCCTTGTGCCAGCACTTTATAAAGGGCTAGACAAAATACTTGTATATCGCAAGCATCAACAGCATTGACGACGACCTTCCCAAAGTTGTGAATATTCATAAGCTTACCGGCAATCTCCTCAATTTTAAGAGCTCGCAGCTCTTGGAGGGAGATTGTGACAACATCTGCCTGCTTGAACAAACCTTTTGACTTCTCTTCAATATAGGCAGTCAAATCGGAAGATTGATAACCAAAGGTTTTATCTTTGGAAAACTCTGTTTCCCCGGCCGGAACGAGTTCGTCGCCATCCTGCACATAGTGGATGTTATCGATAGTAAAGCGTCCACCTTCTTTAAAATAGGGGCAAATAATCTCTCCATCGGCCTTCCGTCCGGCCTCTCGTTCCCATTCTTCTTGTAAAATCCTTGTTTCCAAGGGATAATGGCCCCTTAGTGTCGAGTCACTGCGGCTAACGATCAAATACCTTTGCTGCTGTTCCTTTGCAACCCGGGCAATCATTGCAGCAATCTCCCGATGCGCCTTGCGCGTCTTATCCTCGGTAAAACTGCGCGAGTTTGTTAAAATATAAAAAGCCTTCTGATCTTCCCGGAAACCACGGCTGATGCTTTCATAAGACCAATCGGTATATACCGAAATGTCATGAACGGTCTGAGTTCCGGTTGGATCATCATCCAGCACAATAATTTTATGGGGGTCACCGGCAACTGCCTTTTTTAGCAGGCTCTGCAATTTTTCGCCATTTAGAATTGGATATGAGTTTACAATCGCCTGACTAAGTCGGGGTAGTTGTTTCATCTTCAACATCCTGTTCATTGCCGGCTATGTTAAAATGCCGTCTGGCCTCAGCCGGACTCATCGGCTCTTTATCCATAGCCCTTAATAAGCGTACCGTTTTTTCCACCAAAGGAACGTTACTGTCCGCGATGGTATGCGCATCCAAGTACCGACTATCTTCAAACCCAATGCGGACAGTACTTGCCCCCATCCCGAGCGCAGCAGCAATAATCGAAAAATCCCGGCGGTTGGCATGGGTAATTCCCCAGCGTGTTCCGGCTGGAATCATCTGAATCATGGCCGCCAAAGCTTGCGGCGTCGCCGGAGCTTCGCCTTTATGCCCTAAGACAATGCTAAAAAGAACCGGGTCCTCAAAATCATATTGTTCCATAAACTCCTGCATGGCATGAATATGACCAAGCTCAAAAACTTCGACTTCGGGTGTTTTTTTCATCTTGAGTAATTCACGAATGCAATACTCCACATCATCAAGCGGATTGCAATAGACCGCCTTGCCTAAATTAGTTGAACCAACATTGAGGGAACAGGCTTCCACAAGGTCCGAATACAAAGGCACACACCTTTCCCGTATGGAAAGATTCGAAACCCCTCCTGTAGACACTTCAATAATGATGTCGGAGTTTTTACGGATCAGGCGCAGTGTCTCTTCCAGAAGACTCATATCAGTTGTCAGACTGCCTTGCGCATCACGGACGTGCAAGTGCACCATAGCAGCACCCGCGTGCCAGCAACGCAGAACATCTTCCGCAATTTTACCGGGAACAATATTTTTATCTGTACTCGCCACAGGAGCAACAGAAATCATCACTTTATCCATTTTTCCCTCCTATAACAGGCTTGGCCAGGCATCTTTATCCACTTTTCTGCTTACTAAAGAAAGCAATGTATTGTTTCACGATGTCCTTTACAGCGTCAATTTGACTCAAAGACAACTCTGAAAAATGCGGCTTTTTGCCGGCTAATAGACTGGCTGTCTGCTCCACGGCATATAAGGAGATTTCCGTGTTAACGTTGATCTTGGCGATTCCCCGCTCCATACAGGACAAAATATCCTGTCCCGCCAAGCCTGAGCCTCCATGCAAAACAAGCGGTATCGGCAGCAGTTCTTTGATGCTTTCCAATATATCAAGACGCAAACAGGGCTTCGCTTTATACATTCCGTGAACGGTTCCAATCGAGACAGCCAAGGCATCCACCTGGGTAGCCTCCACAAACCGTTGCGCAAGATCAGGTTCGGTATAGGCTTCGACATCGGATACCAAGCCTTCGTGTGAATGCTCTCCTGCCGCCAGACAGCCCAATTCAGCTTCTACCGACACTCCGCAGGCATGGGCAATCTGACACACCAGTTTTGTATTCTTCAAGTTTTCTTCAAAGGGCAGCGCCGAACCATCATACATGACAGAACCGAATCCCGCCCTAATCGCACGAAATACGGTATTTAAATCACTGCAATGATCAAGATGCAGACAAACGGGTGCCGGACTTTCCCCGCCCAGGCTCCGCGCAAGTGCATAAGCTGTTTCCAGCGTCATATTCTGAAGATATTTTTCGCCGAATGCCAGAATTACCGGAACATCGGTTTCGGTTCCCGCCTCAACAACGCCCTTGAAGGTTTCATAATTATAGACATTAAACGACCCGACAGCATTGTTATTATGGTACGCCTTATTGAGGATACTCCTGAAATTTACCAGCATGCTCAATGCCCCTTAGCTGATTATTTATTCAATATTGAGACTTGGCCCTCTATTAGCTGGTTACCTTTTCCCAATATTGGTAATGATTCTCTATCACTTCATCAAGCTTATTGCGGTCTTTTTCCTTTAATACACGCAGCATCTCCCTATGCATCAGCAGGAACCGTTCAGTTGCTTTCTCATTGACAATTTCTTCGATTGCCTTCAAGCGGGATGACCTGGTAATCTGATCCACATAGACACAGATGCCTTTCAGCAAAACATTCTCGGTGATTCCGGCAAGAACCATATGAAATGCCGTGTCGGCCTCAAAGATAGCATTGCTGTCTTCATTTTCGGCGGCAATTTTTTGTTCAAGTTCTTCCATGGCTTGTTCTACTCTCTGCAAGGATTTCGAATCCAATTTTTCAATCGCCAGGCGAAAAATTCCCACATCAATGATTTTGCGAAGCTCAACAATTTGTTTGGCCGAGTCCTTTTGCAAAATAATCCCAAATAAAACCGGGTACAGCATTTTACTGTCAAAATCTTGTCTTACAAAAGTTCCTTCCGCCCGTTTAATGGTAAGTGCCCCATAGGCTACCAGAATCTTAATGGCCTCGCGAACAGAATTTCTCCCCACCCCCATTGAGGTGGCAAGTTCTATTTCAGTGGGGATTTTATCGCCCGGTTTAAGCTCACCATTGATAATGGCATTGGTAATGTTATCTACGATCTGTTCTACAACGGATTTTCCACCGATCTCTTTTAAAAAAGTTGCTGCCTCCATGCTGGACCTCCTGATGATATTCTGCCTTTTTCTCAGTATAACATCATACGTAGGTCCAAAACAATCATCCGCTCACTTGGTCCAAAGCCGTCTTTACACAACCAAGCTTATAATAAAGCAGCGGCTGCAGCTACTTGTGCAGCAACCTCGCCGTCTTCTTTCAGTCCGCCGATTCCGACCGCGCCAATTAGTTGCTGGTTTTCGTTCAGGATCGGTACTCCGCCCGGCATAGCCACGAATTGAGGGTCCGCAAAATAAGCAATATTAAGATTCTCATTCTGCAGCCTTCTCAAGAAGTCACCAGTGCTGACTCCCAGCCTTGCAGCCGTATAGGCTTTATTGGGAGTAAGGCTGATTGTCAGCAGTTTGGCTCCATCCTGCTTATGGAATAAAACCAGAAAACCGTCCTTGTCACAAACCGCCACACTGAACGGTTTCATTCCGTATGCTCTTGCAACCAGTTCTTCTGCATAGGCTCCCGCTTTTTTAGCCATCTCAAGCGTTATATTATCCACAAGCTCACTCCTCTTTCAATCATCTGTACCATACGCTTACCGCATTTGCAGATTAGGACTGAAGAGTTTTTTGTTCCCTCTCAGCCATTTCCTTTTTTTCTTCCTGTTCGCGCCAATAGCTCGCCAGCATCGGGCCTGTTACATTATGTACCAAATTAAAGATCGCGGCCGGTATAAAGGCCAACGGAGCAAGATGAGCTAATGCCAAAGCCATTGCCAGCCCTCCATTTTCCATACCAATTTCAAAACTTAAAGCCTTGGCTTTAAAATGAGGCATCCCTACACCACGCGCCGCCCAATACCCTGTTGCCAGACCAAGTACATTATGCAAAATTACAGCAACAAAAGCGATTAAAGCAACATCAATCAGCTTATTGGCACTGAGAGCAAATCCCGAGCTTGTTGTGATAAAAATAGCAATTACCGACACGATTGGAATAACGGGCATAATTTTGTCGACGAATTCTGAGGCAAAGCCGCGAATAACAGCTCCTAAAAAAACAGGAATAAGAACAATTTTTAGAATATCCATTAAAATGGCTGAAGCGTCGACAGAAACAATTGAGCCGGCTAAATAGGCAAACATAAAAGGTGTAATAACGGGTGCAATAATGGTGTTAATGGTCGATACGGAGATCGAAAGCGCAGTGTCTCCCCTTGCCAAAAACGTCATAACATTGCTGGCCACTCCGCTAGGACTGCAACCTACCAGAATAAGTCCTGCAGCTATCGCCGGCGGCAAATTCAAAACTTTCGTCAGCAACAGTGCAATAAACGGCATAATCATATAACGCAAAACAATTCCCCAAAATACATCCTTAGGCCGTGAAAAAACTAATTTAAAGTCATTTATGGACACAGTAAGTCCCATACTCAGCATAACGGCCATAATGCAATAGGGAACATATTTCGCTAATGGTTTGAATGGTTCAGGGTTGTAAAAGGCGGCAACAACGCCCAGGATAATCCATACAGAAAAATATTTTGTAATAAATTTTACGATATTACCTAATTTTTCAAGCATTCGTCATTCCTCCGCTCTGTTATGCTAGGATAGCAAGCCTTTTTTCACCAAGGCTTCGTTAAGTGCTATGGCACCGAATCGCGGACTGGATAAGACCGGCTTTCCGTATTTCTGTTGTATATAGTCTTCACAGTAAGCCATCGAACCTTGGGCGAATAAGATAACATCAACTTTATCACAGATTTCGCCGGCATACTTTGCCATAAGCTCTTTAAACTGCTCTTGATTAAGTCCAAATGCCCCATCAACCAGAGCATCCACTAATTCCACCCGCTTGTTCATCTCGCGCGCCACTCTCATAATCGTGTTTTTGGTTGGTGCAAGGGTCGTCGGCAGCGTGGCCATAACGCCGATGCGCGCCCCCTGCCGCACAGCCGTACGGCACATATCTTCATCAATACGCACAATGGGAACACCCGTATATTTTGCAATATCTTGCGCCGCATCTGCAACTTCACCCACTGTTGAACAAATATTGAGAATAGCATCTGCCCCGGCACACACCGCTTTCATATACATGCCAACCAGTCTGCCTGCAGGAGGAGCAGTAACATATCCAGCCTCTCTGACTTCTGCCAGAATGGATGGATCCTGATAACTAAGCACCTCAGAATCCTTGGGCAGCAGGTTTCTGACCTCTTGTTCTACTAACTCAATCAATTCCGGGGTAGTGCTCGTATAAACCAAAGCTACTTTCAAAATAACGGCCTCCTTTTTATAGGATGTATTACATACTACATCCTATGTTTAATTTAACTAAATTATCACACATTTCAGGTGAAATGTAAATAGGAAATTTAGCGTCTTGACCTCAGGAGCTTGCGCCTGCTTCTTATCCGTACAGAATATTCACCAATACTGCCATACAGCTTAATTGAAAGCGGGCCTGAACTCACAATTACTGATTATATAAATTAACTGATTACTTTTTTATAAATATATGCTACGATATTGTTAATCCCATAATATTCCATACATATCCATGAATATTCAGGAGGTGACAAAATGCAAAAAAAGTGCCTTGTTTTAACAGTAGCTTTCATATTGGTAATTTCTATTATGATTGGAGGGTGTACAAGCATGCAGAGTAACGCGACAACTACGAAAGAAAAATACCCTAACAAGCCAATTACTTTCATTGTTCCCTTTGGCGCTGGCGGTGCTATGGATTTAGTAGCCCGTATGCTGGAAAAAGCAGCAGTAAAACATTTAGGTCAACCTTTGATCGTTGTCAACAAGCCCGGTTCAGCAGGAACTCTGGGATGGAATGAATTAGTCACTTCTGCTCCAGATGGCTACACGATTGGTATCTCAGCTTCCGAGTTGTTTTTGCATCCGCTCTATGGTACGTCAAAATATGATTATCCAACTGCTTTGGAGCCGTTAGCCCAGATTTCATCCACCCCGGTTATCATGGTAGTAAGAACTGATCAACCGTGGCAGAATGTTTCTGATCTCATCAATTATGCTAAAGAGCATCCAGGAGAGCTAAAATTCGGCCACAGCGGTGTAGGTTCAATCCCACATGTTGTTGGCGAAACCTTTTCCAAATCGGCAAATATTGCGTTGAGCCAAGTTCCCTTTCGCAGCGCAGCAGAGGCAGTCACGGCTTTATTAGGCGGGCATATTCAAGTTGTATTTATTAATCCAGGTACAGTAAAAGAATACGTCAAAAGCAATATGCTCAAAACCCTGGCAGTCGCCGATGTTAATCGTTTAGCTGATCCGGTTTTTGCGAATGCGCCTACCTTTAAAGAACAAGGCTTAGAACTTTTTTATGGTAATCAATTCGGTGTAACTGCACCGAAAGATATTCCTGCCGATACGAGAGCTCAGTTAATTAAGAGTTTAGAGGCAATGATCACTGATCCGGAATTTAAAAAAAATATTGAGGCCATGGGCCTACAATATCATTATCTGAATACCAAACAAACGCAGGAGCAATGGATCTATGAGAATAAGAAACTAACTAAAGCCGTTCAGGAATCCGGCATTGTGGAACTTATTAAATCGCAAAAACAATAAACTCCTGATAATCAAGGCAACCAGGCAGTAATCGTGCCGCTCATCCTACCGGAAAGATGAGCGGCTTTTTGAGTTTTACTCTATTGATACTGAGCAAAGCAGCACTTCGCTCCTTCCACAGCAGTCTCCACAGATGTGCCAGTGGCATACTTGTTATCGGGGAAGGTTTGTTGTTTTCCGTGGAGACGTCCGATACGTTGCGAGGTTACCAGTGGGTAAGTATCAGGTTTAGATTTACCCATCTCATAGCTTTGAATAGATTTATATTAAATAAAGCACTCGACTGTTTGGGTTCGTCTACCAAAACGCAGATTAATTTTTCTTTGTAATTCATTAAGGTATAATAGAAGATAGGCAGCAAATATGGTGATGACCAAGGAGGAAGTAGCTTGAGAAATATATCAAAAACTATTGAAGCAAATCGAATTATACTTAAATCCCCTAGTTTAGAATATATTGAAATGCTACAAGACGCGATTGAAGAGTCTATCGAAGACCTCAAACTCTGGTTAAACTGGGCGCAGAAGACGCCGTCCTCAGTTGAATGCGTTGCTAACATAAATAAAGCTATAGAAGCCTTTCAGGATCAAAAAGATTTACAGTTTTATGTTTTTACCAAAGAAAGCAATTCTCTTATAGGCTGCGCTGGCTTACATAAAATCGATTGGTCTGTTCCAAAGGCTGAAATCGGCTATTGGATTAGAACATCCTATCAAGGCCAAGGTTACGCAACCGAAGTATCTCAATTATTAACTCAGTTCGCTTTTAAAAAGTTAGAAGTAAATAGAGTTGAAATCCGGTGTGACGATAACAATATAAGAAGTAAGTCCGTAGCAAAAAAACTAGGTTTTATATTAGAAGGTGTTCTTCGCAATGATACGCTTACACCAGATGGAAAGCTTAGGAATACAACTGTATTTTCACGAGTTAAGTAGGATTATCCTGCCTGCCTCCGCTACAATTGCATGCCCATACTTCCACCTATGCTAAAAACTGTTGCACTTTTAATCTATCTTTCACTATTGACCACCTCTGTAATGTTGACCTTACCTATAAAAGCCACGCTTAGCGACCGGTTTATGAGACATTTTTAAATCTGGGCAGCTTACAAATAGGCGAAGGTTGAATGCAACAACCTTCGCCTATTTGTAAATTCTTATTAAATTACTAAAGTAAAACGAGTGCTTAAAACACGAATTCAACCTGCGCACGGCTCCATTCACCGAAAACGGATTTAGCACCAGTCACAGGATTTTTCGAATCAAAAGAACGGGCCAATTTGAACATTACGTTTTTAGCCAGGGTATCCTCAAAAGTAACGTTCCAGGACTCAACTCCTGCCTTGGGAAACAGCGCAGTCGCATTGTAGTCACCCCATCCCAAAGATCCGCGGGCAAAGGCTTTGCCGTAATCCAGGTGCATACCCCAACTGCCGGGTTGGTTCATTGCCGCGCCCCGGTAGCTCAATCGGTACTGTACATTCGTGTTATACTGATCAAATTCGGTATTTTTCATATAATCTGCCCGGAAAAGCAGGTTTGGAATCACTTGAGCTGACAAGCCAAGTCCATAGAGACTTGCAACCGTAGGACCGGATGTATTTTTCAGACCGAAACCTTGCACGGTAGTTGCCGGGCTAGTTTTATAAATGGCTTTAATCCAAGCGGCATCCTTGAAATAGAGAGCACCGTAATCGGCACTGGCTGCAGGGGCTGCTGGGACATCCGAATAGGTTTTCTGATAGTTACTCAGCGGGTTGCTAAAATCAGCAGCACCAATCTCGACTTTCACTTGATTACCAAAACCAAGCTTTACGCCATCAATACCTTGCAGCGCTGCAATAAAACCTGAGCTGCCAAAGGTTTGAACCATCCGGCCGCCAGTTAGTGTCATCCCTGCTTGTCCCAGGAAGTTGCGCACGCTCAGCTCGCCCTGTACAAGGTTATTCGTTTCGTTATTATCCGGAGTGGTGGTTGTTTGCGCAGGATTGCCGAAGGATTCCTGGCGCAGTATATACCATTTAAAGCTGGCTGAAGTATTTTCGTTTACTTTGGCTGCTGCCATGAGCATAAAATTGTTTTGTGTTACTCCGTCTCTGAAATGGCCGCTGGCACCGGAGGCATTGTCCCATTTAACCCAGCGGATAGTATCGCTGCCGCTCAAACTGAGCTTGTCTTCCAGCTTGGTTACACGTTGCTCAACTTTGCTGACCTTCGCGTCTAACTTATCAAGCTCAGTGTTAAACTCGGCAGCAAGCTTATGAATCAGCGCTTTGTTCTCGGCATTTGCCTGGTCTTCTTTCGTGATGGCGTTCGCTACTATTTGCGCCATTTCATAACGGGTCATCGTTCTGTCGCCCCGGAAAGTGCCGTCACTATAGCCGCTGACG
>Ga0074195_1001246_pt1 | contig 37405 bp, 40 predicted proteins | sample EPASupsiteHSE623_FD_64525 | JGI IMG/M metagenome (GOLD analysis project Ga0074195, IMG submission 64525) | Bioremediated contaminated groundwater from EPA Superfund site, New Mexico - Sample HSE6-23 | ecosystem: Environmental > Aquatic > Deep subsurface > Groundwater > Contaminated ...
GTGTTTTAGATTGGATTGTTTGGAGAGCTTCGCAAGCGCAATCTCTTGCTCCCTGCACCAGGGAAGAAGGCAATTCTGGAATGCTTTGACGGGTAAGCTTGTAGGTCGCATTGTGGTTATCAACCCTGTTCCAAGATTGGTTCTCGAATCCCCATTTTGCGGAGAGGGAGAATGCTTCGGAGTAAGCTCTCATCGTATCGAGAAGAGAATTGCAATCCTGGTTAGCCAACCTAAGCTTGGATGTTATCGTCCTAAGCAATGTCATATATGCAGGTGATCATAATGTATAAATGCTTTGGTCAAAACTCAAGAGGTGATAAGCACGCGCTCCTCCCCACCCTAAAGGATGGGGTCTGCCCGCTGCTACGAAGATGAAGTTGGAAGGAGAGATAATGCTTCGAAGGATATTGACTCTTTTTATCGTTTTGCCTATGATTATTATCGCTTTTCCTGCGGACGGACAATCCCATTCTTCAGGAAATGGTGCGGTTACTATTGTCGGGTTAGATTCAACCGCCTTCCCGACAGTGAAGGTCAATCTTTTCATCGATGGGTCCTGTTCATCTGCTGGCGAGATAAAAAAAGATAACTTCGAGGTTGAGGAAGTGGGCAACATCCTGGCAATCGATGATTACTATTTCACAGGCAACGCCACAGGCCAGAAGATCGATCTCGCAGTGGTCTTTGATAATACAAGCAGCATGGATGACGAGATCAGAGCCTTGAAGTCAAAGGTCACTGACCTGACCCAAAAGATTAACTCAAGCAATTTTGATGCCAGATATTCTCTTGTTACATTCAACGGTGACATCATCACAGCCGAGAGCAAGTGGACGAGCGACTCAAAATCGTTTAAGGATGCAATTGGCAATCTATCTGCATCTGGCGGCAACTTCAATTTGCCTGAGAACTCACTTGGAGCAATAGAGAGGGCGCTATCTTTTGGATTTCGGCCTGATGCTCAGAAGATCATAATCGTGATATCTGACGAACTATCCTATCAAAAAGGGGATGGCAAATCCAATTCATCCTATTCTGCAGATGATGTTAAGGATGATTTATTGAACGCGGGAGCAACATTCATAGCAGTATCTCCTGATTTTAGCGATCCGAATGTTGATCCTGATGTGCCGCGCTCAGATATTGCCAGATATGCAGACTTGGCAATGCTGGCAGTCCAGGCTAACGGCCTGTGGATTGATATGAGATCTGCAGACTTCTCAGCCATTCTGGATCAGTTCCAGGGGATAATAACCGAGTCTTATGTGATTGAATACACGTCGCCGGACTCGACTCCATCCGAGAACAGGACCGTTCAGGTTTTCGTGAATATGCCGGGATGCGTGGAAGGCAGTGATTCAATAACCTATATCACACCAGATTCTGCCAGAGGGTGGATTCAAAAAGGCAATGCCCTCTTTTATCAGGGCAGGTACATCGAGGCCATCCAGTGCTATGACAGAGCAATAGAGATCGATTCAAACTACGCCGACGCCTGGAACAACAAAGGAGTATCTCTGAACATCCTCGGAAGGTATGAAGAGGCATTGGATGCTACAAATGAGGCAATTGAACTTGATCCACAATATCCAGATGCATGGAACAATAAAGGAGTAGCTCTGAACAACCTGGGCAGATATGAAGAGGCATTGAACGCTACAAATAAGGCAATTGAACTCTATCCAGAGTATTCTGAGGCATGGAACAACAGAGGTGCTTCTTTGAATAACCTGGGAAGGTATGAAGAGGCATTAGAAGCTGTGAATAGATCAATTGAGCTTGATCCGCAATACCCGGATTCCTGGAGCAACAAAGGCGCTTCCCTGAACAACCTGGACAGATACGAAGAGGCGCTGCTTTCCATAGACAAGGCAATCGAATTGAATGCGAGCATGCCTGAAGCCTGGAACAATAGATGCGTATCTATGAACAAGCTGGGCAGGTATGAAGAGGCGTTGGAGGCTGCAGATAGGGCGATCGAACTGAATGGGAATATGTCTGAGGCCTGGAACAACAAGGGCGCATCTCTGAATAACCTGGGAAGGTATGAAGAGGCTTTGAAGGCCGCAGAAAAAGCAATCGAACTGAATGGGAATTTGTCTGAGGCCTGGAATACAAAGGGCTCAGCTCTTCAAGCTCTCGGAAGGGCAGGCGAAGCCGATGAAGCTCTCGCTATGGCAAAGAGGCTGGGATTTGAGGGCTGATCCCAGCTGCCTTTCCCGTTCGATCCCTCGCCTATCCGCTAGATCTTGATGTTGCCTGTCACCTGTTTTACTGGATCAAATCCGTTTGTCATCGAAGGTATGCCTCCGGATGTTGTATATACGCCCCACCCTTGATACCACGGATTTCCGGATAGAAGCTTATCCGGCAGGTGTGATTTGTTGGATTTTACGGCGATTTTTGTGCCGTCAAACGATACCAATCCCTGAGTAGTGGAACATATCCCACCGCCATATCCAGTAGTCGCCTGGTTGTTTATAATCTGGCTCGTTCCGCTGACAAATAACTTGCCGTTATTGTAAATGCCACCACCATTCTCTCCGGCGGTGTTTCCTGAGATGGTGCAGTCTGTCACTTTCAGTCTGGCTGCATTAAAAGAGCCACCGCTGTAAATACCACCGCCTCTGCCATATGTATAAACAGCCTTATTTCCTGAGATGGTGCTTGTTGCTATGGTTGCCTCTGTACCATCATTGCAGTAAATTCCGCCACCGTCTCGCGCTGTGTTTCCCGATATAGAGCAGCCTGTCACTTTCAATATGCTTGGAATGATATTTGTGCTACTAAGGTAAACGCCTGAGCTGTAAATTCCGCCACCAGACCATTCTGCGGTGTTCCTTGAAATGGTGCTATCAATGATGGTTGTTGTGCTATAGGCATCACTGGAAATGCCACCACCATGTCGCGCGGTGTTTCCCGATATTGTGCTTTTGGTTATGGTCGCCGTACTACCAGCACTGTAAATGCCTCCGCCTTCCCAGATGGCGGCGTTTGCCGAGATTATGCATCCAGTTATCGTCACTTTGCCAGCGCTGTAAATGCCTCCGCCGTTATCCGCTTTACCATTCTTTATGGCCATACCGGAAAGGGTCACAACAGCTTTATCATTAATTCTGCCTACAGAGAATACCGATCCGGCCTTATTGCCATCAACAATGGTTTTGGTCGATCCGGCACCTTTTATAATTAACGACTTGTCTATCTTCACGTTCTCCTTGTAGGTTCCCGCAGCCACATTTATGGTATCTCCGGAGAGCGCAGCATTAACAGCACCCTGGATCTTCTGAGAAGGGCCGATATAGTACCCCAGGTTTCCATATGCCATTGGGCCTGAAGAGGTCTTTTTAGATTTCATATCCAGATAGTAATCAGTGCCGTAATTTGATTTCCTGGTTACGGACCTGATTGTTGATGGACTGGTTCCTGTTCCTTTAGCGATGCTTGTGAAACTCCCCTTCACACGTTCATTCTGGGTTATGCTGGTGGACGATCCTGCTGCCGATAGTTCACTAAGACTATTGAATGTGGCTTTTCCGCCTGAGATGCCCAGGAGCTGAGTATTCACGCTGTAAATCCCGCTGCTGTCTTTGGCACTTCCGTATATCTTAATCGAATTTGCTGTTCCACCAGTTGCAGTTTGACGCGCGATTACCGATGAGGTTGAGGCATAGGCTTTGCCGTTGTACCCAGCCATTGTGACATAGTCCCCTGCTGTTGTTCCTTTATATTCTTCCAGGCCCACGCTAGACGAAAGAGCACCATAAGAGGCCACTGCATTGCACTTAATGGAATCAGCTTTGGGAACTGTCAGCCATTGTCCAGCCGAGATCGAGGATTGAGCACTCACGGTGCCTTCTTTGGGCAGGACTTTCGAGCTGTATGTCAGACCACTGGGAGCGTTGACCACATTCACGTAGACGCTGGCCCTTTTTCCAGTGCTGTCCTTGACTGCATGAGTTTGTTCGAATTTCGGTATCGGACCGCTTATGACAGTCATGGGTGTGATATCAGCTCCACTGATCGCAAGCTCGCTATGAATTGCGGTAGTTGTTAATGGGTCAAAATTCATGGTAGTTGAGCTGCGTTCACCATTTCCGCCGCCAGACGCGGTTATCTGAATGCCGTAGGCGCCTTGGATCATCGCCAACACTATCAGAAGGACAATTAGTTCTCTCTTAATGAAGATCTCTCCGGTCAGGCAAATTGAGAGAAACAGCAAAAAAGCTTTGGATATATCTCTTTAATGAAATTGATTATTCGTCCTCACATCCCCATCTGCCCTTTCACCCAAGTCCAGATATCTCTGGCAGCCTGGTCCAGCCTCTTTTCTGCCGACTCCTGGACCTGGGGGAGAATCTCCTCCTTTATGTTCTGCTGAATGTCCTGCCCAAATCCCTCCAAAGGATTTGTGAGGCCAGAGGAGTCCTGCCCGCCGGTCCGCCAGTCATCTGGATCAAATTCGTTGTTGGTGAAGTTGTTCAACCGGGCGTGGCCGCTGTCCACCAGCAGGCGGTTGAAGTTTGGAGCAGATAACGGCTGGCCGTAGACTCCAGTCATGTAGGCCAGGCAGATCAGCCGTCCGTAGGAGTCCCGGCCCTTTTCTGAGAGGTCGTCAATGTCCAGGTAGACCTTTTTGTTCATGAGGACAGCATATGTGAAGTCCCTGGCTGCGGGTCCGTCTTCAGACTCCATTTCTGGAGAATCAACATCAGCCAGGCGAACCCTTTCAACGCTGTGAGTGATCTTGGAGTTTGCCTTTTCGATGGTCACATCAAAGGTGTCGCCATCCACAACGTTCGTGACTATCCCGTAGGCCTCGTCCTGCATGGCCAGAGCTTTGACAGAAAGGAGGATATGCGATGCGCTTGAGAGGAGCAATAGCAGCAATAAAATCAGGAAGAACTTCATGGCTCATCAACCATTATCTTGAGGCTCATGGACCTGTTTATCGTTCCGTTAGTGGCTGTTAGCGTGTATTCTGTGGTCTTAAGGGGCTTTACCTCAGTGTAACCCTTGAGGGCAACCGCTCCCACGCCTTGATCTATCTCCACTCTGCTCGCGCCTATAACGCTCCAGCTCAAATTTGATGCTCCGCCGGGACTCACTACAACAGGATCGGCATGAAAGGATTCTATAATCGGATAGGGGCTGCCAAAGATATTGAGGGCCAAAAGACCACCGCCCAGGAACGCAAACAGAAGGCAAGACCAGATCACGATTCCGACAGGCGTTTTCCAGAAGGACTTTTGCATCTCCCAATAGTTTTTCGTTTCAGCCATCTATGAGAAGAGACGACGTACAGGTAAATAAAATCTGCTATTTCTTCAGCAGATCTCGGTCCTATGCTCACGATGCGCTTTCATGTATTGGCCGGGGCATTGGTCACAGATGATATCCATCCCCCGCATCTGATCGCATGTGAAAGACTCATGCCCAATATTTTTATAGATATTGTCAAGAAGACTGTCCAGCAATCGTTCATTCGCCCGCGCCTTGAGCAGTATCTTCCTTGATTCCGGAAGGGCAAAGCCTGCACCCTTCAGCTCAAACCCCAGAGCTATTCCTGTTCTCCAACCTGCTGGCGTGAGGTCCACATCTCTGGAGAGAAGCAGCCGCAAAAAGCAACTGCGAATAACAGGAGACTGGCTCAGTTCGAACTCCTCTTTAATTATCTTCCTCATATCATCCAGGGAAGCATGCCTCTCATCAAGACAGGATGGACAGAGCCCAGTATTGCTGGAGGCTCTCGCTGCTTTTGGCTCCAAAGAGGGGCACCCGCAGTTGGCGCATGCTTCAGACGAATAATGCACCTTTTTCTCATTTACGAGATCCATGATACCCTCTTATGGCGCAATTCCATTACTCTGTTTTGCAGAGAATTCAAACTGATATTATGGACCAAAGCGGCTGCTATCAAATCGCCATAGCCGTCTGATGCCTCCTTCAGAATTTCGTCCACGAAATCGTCATCAATCCCTTTTTCTGTAAACTGTATTGCCATCATTTTCCATCTCAATTTTAATTTTTCATCTAATTTTTAATTATTTATTAGTAATAATATTTTTTGCAGAAAATCCGATGACCAAGAAGAGCTATCTATCCGAAAAAGTGTAGTTTCACGAATAGAAAAACGCAACTGTGTTGTGAATCAAAAGTTGCAGGGACAAACTAGGCCCCTGCACTTTTCTGATCCAATCAAATCAATTAGTATCTTCTGGGTGGTCTTGCCGGTCTATGCTTCTGGTAGCAATCGCTACAATAGACTGGCCTTGAGCCATCCGGCTTGAAGGGTACTTGGCATGTCTTGCCACATTCTGAACAGGTAACATCGTGCATCTCTCTGGGGCCGCTGTCATAGCCGCCTCTGCTGCCGCTTCCGTATCTTTCCATTTAATTTCACGTACCGTTATATCGATTCAGAAAATCGACTTATGCCACAAAAACATCGCAAGAAAAGCTCCTTGAATCAATGCCAATGCAACCTATTCTGCATGCCCGAACTAGTTTATATACATGTCGGTCAGAACTTTTGTCTTCGATCCGTCTAGAGTCGCGGAGATCATGCCCGCGGATAAGATCCTAGCACCCGGATCATTGCCGCTTTCTCTTTTATGGCATCAATTGCTCCACCCACGGCACTGTCATGCATATGCCCTTCCAGATCAATGTAAAAATAGTAGTCTCCTAGGCCCTTCCTGCTAGGACGGGATTCGATACGGGTCAGGTTTATGCTGCGTCTGGCAAACTCCTCCAGAATGGAGAAGAGGGCACCCGGCCTGTCTTTGTCAAGGTAGATGATCAGCGATGTCTTGTCCCGTCCGGTAGCAGCTATTCCTTCCCTTCCTGTTACAATAAAGCGAGTGACATTGTCGCTTGCATCCTGAATCTCCCTGGCCAGGATTGTAAGACCATATCTCTCTGCGGTCTCCTGACCGGCAATGGCCGCCATCTCAGGGAACTCCTGTGCCAGACGTGCGGCATGGCTGGTGGAGCCGGTAGTCCTGACCTCTGCGTTGGGATAATGCTCTCGCAGGTACTGCCTGCACTGGGCCAGTGCCTGGGGATGAGAGAGTATGACCTTGATATCTCCCTCACCCCTGCCAACCAAACAGTGCCTGATAGGAAGGTTCACCTCCCCCACAATGACGACATCCAGATGCAAGAGCAGATCCATTACCACAGTTACTGCCCCCTCCAGGCTGTTTTCTACCGGAACTATCCCGGCCTCGACTCCGCCAGCCTGCACAGCATCGAGCACCCCCTCGAAGTCCGGAAAATAGACCAACGAGGCGCCAGGTCTGGTCTTGGACCAGAGAAGAGCCGCCTTCTCCGAATAGCTGCCCTCTGGTCCGAGAGCCCCGATCCTGTAGATGCTGCGGCTTTTGCTGCCGCAACCTTCGCTCAAATCGTTGCTCAAGTGTTCCCCTTTGCTTTATCGTTGAGCTCTGCCATCAGCTCAACGGCCCGATCGACGCTTATCCTGCGCTCTGCAGCCATGCGGGCGGCAACGATCTCAATCATGTCGCACTTTGCTCCAGCCTGCACTGCCACGTTTTTAGCATGAAGAGACATGTGTCCTCTCTGAATTCCTTCGGAGGCGAGAGCGCGCAGCGCCGCGAAGTTCTGGCAGAGGCCTACTGCTGCAATTATCCTCGATAGGTCGTCAGCGCTCTTGACACCCAGAATCTTGACTGCAGTCTTCGCCACAGGATGAACCCTCGTAGCTCCGCCCACAAGGCCCACGGCCACAGGCATCTCAATGCTTCCCACCAGGTCCCCGTCCCGGTTCTTCTCATAGCGGGTCAAAGATCTATACTGCCCTCGCATCGCAGCATAAGAATGGGCTCCGGCTTCTACAGCGCGGGTATCGTTTCCTGTGGCCAGAACAACTGCGGTCACGCCGTTCATGATGCCCTTGTTGTGAGTTGCGGCCCGGTATGGATCGACCTGCGCGAGCTCTGCCGCCAGGAGAATTCCGTCTACCACCTCGTGACCTCCAATCTCCTCTGCCTTGAAGACCGCGCGAGCCCTGGCCAGGCGCAGGTCAGCCAGATTGGATATGATTCTCAGATACACTCGACCACCTGTAATCTGCTCGATTCTGGGAGCTAGCGCCTCGGCCATGGTATTGACTGCATTGGCGCCCATCGCATCTCTGCAGTCCACTATGAGGTGGGTGACAACCATCGGCCCAAGCCTGGAGTCGATGACCTGGACCTCGATATCCTTGACGCCTCCGCCGAACCTGACGAGCATTGGGTCCTTGTCATTGGCCATCTTCATCAGCTCATCCTTGTGATGCAATATGGCCTGGCGTGCGGAATAGGGATCGACGATTCCGGTGGCCTGGATCTGGGCGCGCATGACGGGCCCCGTGCTGGTGGTGACAAATCCGCCTCCTTCTCGGGCCATCCTGGCTCCGTTGCTGGCGGCAGCAATGACTGAAGGCTCCTCGGTGGCCATGGGTATGAGAACCTCCCGGCCATCGATTACGAAGTTGGTGGCGACCCCTAGAGGCACCTGGAACATGCCTACCACATTTTCAACCATCTTGTCAGCTTGCTCAAGAGACAGACCCCTTTCTACCTGGTCTATCTCCTCTTTTCCTATGGAGGCCTGCTCTGCGGCGGCGGCAAGCCTCTCTGAGGGGGCAAGCCTGTAAAATCCCGATATTCTGGACGTCATAGATCTCAGTTCCTTTGGAAGGGGAAAAACTTTATTCCAGCCGGATGATTTATTTTATGCTCCAATCCAACTTCTCACCGGCGACAGAGATTTTGAAGCTGGAAAAGATCCTCGGAAGGTTAAGTCCCGTCCAGAAGATGCTTCTCGGAACAGACGGATCTGTAACTGATCTTTTAGAGGTGGTTACAGACAGTCCGGTCGAGATAAAAACCCTCGTGCAAAGCGTCGTGCCGGCTGATGAATCCGTGGCTGAGGAGCTGCAAATCAAGCCTGGGGATAGCGTCAATTTTCGAATAGTGCTGCTTTTAAAGAAGAACGACCGGGAGGCTCTGATCTATGCGGTTTCCCATACGCCTCTAGCAAGGCTTGAGCCTGACTTCAAGGATGACCTCACCAAAGCCGATATTCCAATAGGAGTCATATTGAAAAAGCATCGTATCGAGAGCCGCCGCGAGATCACCAGCACTGCATTTCTGCCTGCCGGCCAGGAGCATTGCCGGGCTTTTGGCATATTTCCTCGCGAGACAATGCTCACGAGAAGCTACAAGATCATCCGCCGCGGCACTCCGCTCATATCCATTCGGGAGACCTTCCCCTACAATAGCTTCAGGGATGAGAGACGGGTGATAATCCAGACGCCGTCGCGGATTCATCTGACTCTCACCGATCTGACGGGCAGCAGCGGACGGGTGGACGGCGGCGTGGGAATCTCTTTAGACGAGCCGAACATTCTTCTGGAGGCCGAGAGGAGCGAGGATCTTCAGGTCGAGGGAGAGAACCAGGATCGGGCTCTCAGAGCTGCCCGCGCTGTGCAGGAGCATCTGGGTTTAGGCGGGGCGCATATTTTCATCAAGAGCGCGTACAGGATGCACATGGGACTTGGAGGCGGCACTCAACTTGGAATGGCTGCTGCGAGAGCCATCTGCGAACTTTACGATAGGCCTCTGTCCGTGCGCGAGATGGCCAGGATCATCTCTCGGGGCGGAACCTCCGGGATTGGCACTGCAGCCTTTGAGAGAGGAGGCTTTTTAATTGACGGAGGCCACAGCTTCGGTCCGGGAAAGGAGAAGATGAGCTTCTCGCCTTCTTCAGCCTCCCGCGGAGTGAGACCTGCGCCGGTCATTGCAAGACATGATTTTCCGATAGATTGGAGGATCATTCTGGCGCTGCCTGACATCGCCCAGGGCGCTCACGGCGCGCGGGAGGTTGACATCTTCCGGGAGTACTGCCCGCTTCCCGCTAGCGAGGTGCATGAGCTATGCTATCAGATACTGGTGCGAATGATGCCTTCTGTTGTCGAAGAGAATCTGGATGACTTCGGAGCTGCTGTGAACAGGATTCAGGAGATCGGTTTTAAAAGGGTTGAGGTAATGCTGCAAGATCCAGTTGTTCACGGGCTCATGGCCGCCATGAGGGAAGCTGGAGCCGTATGCTCCGGGCTCAGTTCATTTGGCCCGGCAGTCTACGCAATAACCGATACGGGAGGAAGAGACATCGAGGCCGCTGCAAAAGAGGTTATGGGCGATGTAGGCGGAGATGTGCTGTTCACCCGCGCCAGAAATGAGGGGGCCAGGGTCAGGATGGCCTGACAAAATAGTAAATCATATATTATTTATTCCAAATGTTTTAAGAGATGAGCAGATGAGCGATATCAAAACGTTATTGGAGAAGCTGAGCAATGCGCACGGCATATCCGGCTGGGAAGGATCAGTCCAGGAGATTGTTAAAGAAGAGATTGCACCTTATGTGGATGAGGTTCATTTGGACAAACTGGGAAACCTCATCGCGATCAAGAAGGGAGAGAAGCCTTCCATCATGCTCGAAGCCCATGCAGACGAGATCGGCCTCATGGTCAAGCAGGTTGACGAGAAGGGTTTCCTAAGGTTCATCAGGATAGGCGGCTGGTTTGATCAGACGCTGTTGAACCAAAGGGTCATCGTCCACACGAGATCCGGGGCAATCACGGGCGTCATCGGCTGCAAGCCACCTCATGTCATGAAAGATGAGGAGAGAAAGAAGATCATCGAGGGCAGAGATATGTTCATAGACATCGGCTGCGCCAGCGATAAAGAGGCAGAGGCCCTTGGAGTTCTTGTCGGCACGCCCATATCCATAGACAGGACGTTTGCCGCCTTGCAGGGCGACCGGGTAACAGGAAAGGCGTTCGACAACCGGGCGGGTATCGTGGCAATGATTGAGGCCTTGAAGAGAACCAGCTCGAAGTCCACGATTTATGCAGTGGCTACTGTTCAGGAGGAGGTGGGCCTGAAGGGCGCAAAGGTCGCAGCCTTTGGCCTGGACCCCGATGTTGCGATTGCCTCAGACGTCACAATTCCCGGAGACCATCCCGGCATCGATAAGAAGGATGCTCCAATCGAGATGGGCAAGGGGCCAGTAGTGGTTGTGGCAGACGCATCCGGGCGGGGAATCATGGCATCTCCCCAGGTCATCGAATGGATGGTCGGCACTGCCCGCGAGTTCGGCATTGCTGTGCAACTGGAGGCATCAGACGGCGGGACGACGGACGCCACTTCAATCTACCTCACCAAGTCGGGCATTCCCACAGGCGTGATCAGCATGGCCACTCGATACATCCACTCTCCGGTCGAGGTCCTCTCATTGAGCGATGTTGACAAGGCAGCAGATCTGATGGCCAGGTGCCTGGAGACTGCAAAGAAATACTTCTAGATCCATTATTCCAAAAACGCGCCCTGTTGCAGGGGGCGCTCCAGAAATTTTTAAAATATTAAATTGCGGCTTATTTTTCCAGCGTCTCGAAGTACGCCTTCATGATGCAGACATCGTCCGCGGGCCCGATCTGCTCGAACTGCTGGCAGGGCGTTGTCTGATAGCAGGGCATGTGGTGGATGGTGCAGACTGCGATCTTTCCGCCTTTTTCGGCAGCGGCCTCGAAGGAGAGATGCGGGCAGCGTTCTCCGGAGGGCTTGAAGATCATGCTCTCCGGATCGGTGGGATCGATGCTGCCGTCGGCCCGGATGCGGGCCGGGTTGACGACGAAGATATCAAGGTGGTAGCAGCATCCTCCGCAGCGCAGGCAGAGCATGCTGCAAAATAGGGTGGGCGGATTATTGTAGGTTGCGATTGCCGCAGTTTGCGTTAACTTTCAATCTCGGCATTTTGATGTCGCTTACGTCATCTCTCTTTCGAAGCGCTCGATCTTCTCTTTGTATTTCTGCTGCACGGCCATCAAAGCCGTATCAAGATAGCTGGAATCCTTTACTGCTACCTCGAAGTCAGTGAGGGCTTCTCTGTAGGCTTTCAGGTAGACATACATCATCATTAGATACAAGTTTTGCGAGTTCTTCAATTCCATGACCAACATCTGCCTGCGGTTTTATGGTTAGCAATCTGCACGAATAGCAGCAATAAAAGCGCTGTATCCGAATTATATAAAGATATTTGCGCCACAATCATAAAATTTGTGAAGCAAAAAATTTTAAAATAGTAACAAATGAAGTCGATCATAGTAATAGATATAAGATATGCATGTCAATAATTTGGCGAGGAGATGAAGAGGACATGAAGATTCTGGTGCCACTGGCAGATGGCTTTGAGGAGATTGAGGCCATTTGCGTCATCGATATTTTGCGGCGAGCTGAGATAGAGGTAGTGACGGCTGGGCTCAAGGACGGTCTCGCTGAGGGATCTCATAAAGTTGAGGTACTGCCGGACACGACCCTGGAAAAAATAGACTATCGGGACTTTGACGGGCTGGTTTTGCCCGGCGGCTCACCCGGATTTATTAACCTGGGAAACGACGAGCGCATATTAAACATGGCACGGGAGATGGATCGGGCCGGCAAGTGCGTCGCGGCGATATGCGCAGCCCCCTTAGTTCTCATCAAGGCCGGAGTCCTGCAGGGCAGAAGGGCAACGGTCAGCCCGTCCGGAAAGGCCCAGGTTGCAGCCTGCTCCGATTTCAGGGAGGACCGGGTGGTTGTGGACAAAAATCTCATCACCAGCAGGGCTCCGGGAACGGCCCTGGAGTTTGCGCTCAAGCTGGTGGAGGTGCTGGCTGGAAAGAAGAAGATGGAGCTGGTCAAGGCGCAGACGATGGCTGTGTGCTAGAAAGAATGCTGAACGGGATGGCACGGATAGTCGTCATGCATAAATTTTTCTAAATGACGAGGGGTCTCAGATAATCCATGCCCGTATTGAGCATAATTGCCTGCAGGATGCTGGAAGACGAGATAGTCCACATCCTCTCTTCTGATCGAGGGGTTCGAGAGCTCCTCCTTGTGGATGCAAGAGAATCCATGAGCCTATCCGGAAAGCTGAAGGCGCAAAACCGTCCTCACATCCTGCTTGCGCCGGAAATCATTAAAGGGCACATCAAGGAAACAAAGAGCAGGCAGCGCGGAATCTTTTCTCTGTGGAGAGACAGTTCCCCCAAAGCGGCAGATCTTGTGGTCGTTGTGAGCATGTTGCGTCTCGGGCTGCATTCCAACCTTGAGCACCTCAAGGCCGCCGTTTATGATGATATTAAAAGCCTGTCTGAGTTCTCAGATGGGATACTGATATTCTATGGCAAATGCGGAAACTCGCTTGCCGATCTGGAACACGATCTGGCAGGCCTGTCCTGCCCGCTCTACTTCCTGACTGATGAACGATGTGAGAGAATCGATGACTGCATTGCTGTCGCTTTAGGCGGAAACGAAAACTATGATCGTGCCTTGACCGAGCACCAGGACGTGGCCCTGTTCATGACCCCCATGTGGGCATCCAATTGGAATTCTATGGGCCAGGAGGATGCTCTGCATTCAGGTAAACCTCTGGATCTGCGGGGAATGCTGAAGGGAACGGCAATGAAAAAGGTGGCTAGAATAGACACCGGTCTGTCCTTTGAGAAGGGATTTTATGAGAAGGTGGACGGCTTTGCCAGAGAGTTTGGACTGGAGACGATCGATCTCTCAGGGACAGTGGCGGTGGCCGAGAAGAGCTACGAGAGAGCAAAGAGAAGCTTGCTCGTGGCTAAAAGCAGGAGTGCGCCATCGTGCAGAGGCATCAGCGGCTCTGAATCCAGGGGATGCATGGAGCAGATGTTCGCCCTCTGCCGGAGGACTTGGAATAGGCTTCTGGGATAAGAGTAATGCCATGAGGGGACACTCGTGCACACATGGGCACGAGAACGGGCAAACGGGACCATAGTTTCAAGACGAAGCAGAAACCTAGGCCCGAGCATAGGCAGAGATCTCTTCAATTGCCATGCCGCCTGCAAGTGAGCCGAGAACTATCTCCAGAGGAACACGGCTGCCCTTAATTACCGGCTTTCCATGTCTCACCGCCGGATCGATTACTATTCTATCCTCATACATTTTATGCCCTCAGATCAGATATATTTGTGATCTCTCAGCATAAATCCTTTTGCGGAACAACCAGCAGTCTCCGCATGAATCTCTTCCCGGTTTGATTGACCTGTTTTTCTGCCACACCTTTTGATCCATCCCCTCGATTCCCAGCAGGTCCGCTACAGGTCAATCAAACACCAAATGCACTGCCACTGCCAGGCGCATCTTCTGCACCATTCAGCCCTCTGGCAGGTGTTTTACAGCTTCGTCGCTCCCCGGCCTCCGTCTACGGTGTACTTTGCGCCCGAAGGCCACCACCGTGCGCAGGCCGAAATACTCAAGCGCGGGCGGGCGGAAGACGCCGCCGCGCTGGACGTCCTCCTGTCGGCGGTGCTGGAGCAGGTTTTGCAGGGCGAGCTTTGAGAAGATCACCCATACCAATCGACGACAAGATCAGGCTTTTTTGCATCAAGAGAATACTTTCACCCCGCGCAGATGAACTTTATTAACGCAAAGAACCTACTTAATTTTTGAAAGCACAGAGATTCCGGGAGCGAACAATGTCAAATCATGAGATCCGAGACCCAATCCATAATTTCATACGGCTTGAGCCAGGAGAGATTCAGGTTCTTGATTCTGCTCCCTTCCAGAGACTGCGGCATATCCATCAGCTCGCTCTGACCTATTTGCTCTATCCAAGCGCGACTCATCGTCGGTTCGAGCACTCGCTTGGAGTCATGGAGCTTGCTAGCAGAGTATTCGATGTTGTAACAGATCCGGATAATATCCACCATGAATCTGTTAGAGAGATAATTCCCAAGAATTTCGATCTTGAATACTGGAGAAGAACATTGCGCATGGCAGCATTGTGTCATGACTTGGGCCATCTTCCTTTTTCTCATGCTGCGGAGAGTTAACTTTTGCCCAAAGGATGGGACCATGAGCGATTTACTGCGGAGCTGATCCGCAGCGATGAAATGGAGCAAATCTGGAAGAAGATTAAGGTTAGCTCTGAGTATGTAGCAAAGCTGGCAGTAGGTCCAAAACACTACAAAGAGAGAGGTTTCTCAGACTGGGAGGCGATTCTCTCTGAGATAATAGTAGGTGATGCTTTTGGAGCGGATAGAATGGACTACTTGCTCAGAGACTCTCATCACATAGGCGTTGCCTATGGACGCTTCGATCTATACCGCCTGATCGATACCCTCCGCATCCTGCCAAAAGTAGACAGAGCCCCAGAGGATGAGCCTGGATCTCAGGAGCCCGCGTTAGGCATAGAAGAAGGGGGCCTGCATTCAGCAGAGGCTTTGATTTTAGCAAGATATTTCATGTTTTCGCAGGTCTACTTCCATCACGTTCGACGGATATACGATATTCATCTCAAGGACTTTTTAAAAAGATGGCTTCCTGATGGCATGTTCACTGCATCGATAGAAGACCTGATGCAGATCACAGACAACGAGGTGATATCTGAGCTTTCCAGGGCAGTTCGGGATAAAGAGCACCCAGGTCATGATCCAGCCAGACGTATCGCCAGAAGAGAGCATTTCAGGCTGCTCTATCAGAGGACACGGGCGGATCTCGAAATAAATCGTGAAGCTGGAGAAGCAGTTTTTCAGGAAGCATGCAAGCAATTTGGAAATTCAAAAGTCAGACATGACTATTACATGCAAAAAGGAGGCGGCTCTAATTTTCCGGTTCTTGCTCGAGACGGGCGCATCTTCTCATCACTAACTAAGTCAGAAACCTTAGAAAAAGTGCCGCTGATAGCTGTTGATTATGTTTATATAAGCTTAGAGTGCAGGAAAAGAGCTGAGAAATGGCGTGACAAGAATCTTACAAGGATTATAACATCTAAGGAGGAAGAAGAAAAATGATAAAGAGAATGCAGAGAGATGCCGTTTTGCTGTCGTTGATGGATGAAATGAAAGCAAACGGCAGTTGGTGCGGAGAGACCCACATCCAGAAATCTACATATTTCCTGCAAGAGCTTCTTGAAGTCGGAATTGGATTCGATTTCATCCTTTACAAGCATGGGCCGTACTCTTTCGATCTGAGCGATGCGGTTACAGCCATGCGGGCAGACAACTTAATTGAGTATAAAACTCGCCTTCCCTATGGACCAAGCCTTTTCTCCACAAGAGAAGTCCAGAAATTTCTTAATCAATACCCCAAGACAAGGGAGAAATATGAGAAAAAAGTTCAGTTTATTGCTGAGAAGACTGCAAAAATGGGTGTAGCCGAGCTGGAGCGCCTGGCAACCGCCCTGTACGTTACCCTCAATGAAAATAGGGGAGAAAAACGAGCATCCAGGATTACCGAGCTGAAGCCTCACATTAAAATTGACGAGGCTGAGAAAGCTGTTAATGATGTTGATGCCATGATAAGAGAAGCCGCAGAAAAAGGATTATCCTGCGATTCATAAATCACGAATTTCAAAGTCGTTCTTCAGCAAGAGGAAGATGGCGGCTATATCGTGAGCTGCCCGGCGCTTCCCGGTTGCCACTCTCAAGGCGACAACATGGACGAAGCCCTGGAGAACATCAAAGAGGCAATAGTAGGCTGCCTGGAATCTCTGGCGGAAGAACGCACGAAACTGATGGGCATTCCCGGAAGGATCGTAGAAGTAACGGTTTGAGCTTCTATGCCCCAAAAGCTGCCTGTGATCTCAGGAAAACAGGCTTTGAATTATAGTGCGCCTCTGGCATCTTCTGTTCGACCTCCTAAGGCTCCACCACCAGGCCCAGACCGCCACCGAGCTGGACGCACTCCTGCCGGCAGTGATGGCGCAAGCCTTCCAAGACGGAGAATTCCCTAGCCTAACATCAAATTCCCATCACCTTTAATGGATACCTTGATCTCCTCGCAGCAAACACAGATGCTTTTGACATGGCCCGACGATCTTTGTCTCTCGATTTCCTATCTGATGACACCGTAGGCATAATCGGCTGCGGCCACCTGGGTCGAACCCTGGCGGCAGAATTTATCGCCCGCGGACTGCACATAGACAATCTCAGGGTCTCCTGTGGCAGGAGTGACTCATCCCTGCAGGGCATCAAGAACGCAGGTCTGCAAGGATGTCTCGCAGAGAATGAGGAGATCGGCAGGGATTGCAGCATCATATTCATCTCTGTGCGGCCCCAATCGCTACCAGATCTCAAGGGCCTCTGTGTTGCAGACGATGCCCTGGTTGTCTCCTGCATGGCTGGAGTTCCTCTGCAAACCATCAGGAAGCGCCTTGGAACTGATGCCCTGAGAATGATGCCCAGTGGTCCATCCACTATTCAGGAGAAAAAGAGCATTGCAGCCATCTATCCCCATAACGATTATCTCTTAAAAATTCTCTCCTGCCTGGGCATGCAAGTCTTCAATCTACCAAACGAAGATCTCATGCACATCTTCACAGCAGGCGTGTGCCTTCCTGCAGCTCTTCTGGCATCAGGAAATGATAAAATTGAAAGAGATGATGCTTCAGAGATCCTCGCAAAGGAATATCCTGATTTTCCAAAGATCTGCATGTGGGCCGAGCAAGTCCTTCCTGAATTTGAACGAGAAGAAGATAAAGAGAATTATATTCGCAGCATGGCCACCAAAGGCGGAATTACTGAAGCCATAATCGAGGGCATTAATGCCGGGGACTGTCTTCATATCGCACTAAAACGGGGCATCAACAGGAGCCGGGAAATCTCTCGAAGATTTGAAACTGATGTGATGCTGTAAAAAAATTTATTCCGGGCCCAGGCCTAGAATAACGTGCTGTGCGGCTCGCTGACAGTTTCCACAGGTCTTCCTGTGAGCTGGGCCAAAAGCCAGGGATCTGCGTAATAGCTGTCTGATGTCTGGAAATAGCTTGATTGCGTTTTGTTTATGATAATAGGCGTGGTGTCAGAGTAGCTGTATGGGTAATACCATTGGGGCGCAGTGCCTGGTGGGTAGACCGTACCATTGCGAAGGGTGTATCCCTTAGGTGCGCTTCCCCAATTCCAGAGGTTATTGGCTTCTTCCAGGGTGCTTATCGGCATTGTCCCATAATTGCTCAGCCATGTAGACCCATAGTCGCCTCCAACATTTTGATAGCCATAAGATAGTGATATGCATGCCGCAATTGCGCACATGCAGATAATTGCGAGCAGTAAACGTTTCATCAATTTTCCTCATTGATCAATGAATTAAACCTTCTCCTATCATGACCTTCAATATCCATGGTTCGCTTTCAGAATCTGATAGGTCTGACGGCTCCTAGGATCTGAATTGGGCGGCAATGGTGCCTCAGGGGGCTTATCACCCCAATCGGAAAGGTTCTTTGAGGCATTTGCAACATCATTCATCAATAGACTTCCATCTTCTCCAGCCAGATTCAGTGCAGAGGAATTTTCCGATAGGTTTAGCGACGAATTGCTTGTTGAATTGTTTGTAAGCCCTAATAATAGCTGATTTCCATCCTTGCCGCCCAGATTGACAGTTGATTTGCTCTGGGCTAGAAGGGCAAAAGCTATCAGAACAACTAGAATCAGAATAATTCGATTCATACCATTCCCCGATTTGGTCATCTCTGCATAAGCTTAAATATGCTGCGCTATGGAGCGGGGAATTATATCTGAATTTTAATAAAATACTAAAAAAAATGATTCGTGATTTCCAGGGCCTGGTGACCTCTAGTAAACCTCGCCAAAGACCTCGAAGTATGCCTGCTCATGCTTGCAGGCCGGGCACTCAGCGGGAGCCTCATCGCCTTCGTGGAGATATCCGCAATTCCTGCATCTCCAAACCACTTTGCCGGCTCTCTTGAATACTGTCCCCTCATCGAGATTCTTTTTCAATGCGAGATACCTTCTTTCATGCCCCTTCTCAGCAGCGGCAATATTCAGAAAGGTATCGGCAATCTCGGCAAATCCTTCTTTCCTGGCGGTCTCGGCGAAGGACGGATACATCTTAGAGTGCTCAAAGCGCTCTCCATCTGCAGCTTCTTTTAGATTGGCGACAGTATTGGCGATGACACCTGCCGGAAAGCGTGCTGAAATCTCTACCTCTCCGCCTTCCAGAAGCTTGAATAGAACCTTAGCATGCTCTTTTTCATTGTCAGCGGTGTCAAGGAATATGGCTGAAATCTGCTCGTAGCCCTCTTTCTTTGCCTGGGAGGCAAAATATGAGTATCTGTTTCTGGCCTGTGACTCCCCTGCAAATGCCGTCAGCAAATTTTTCTCGGTCTCTGTACCCTTAAGGCTCTTCAATCTATCATCTCCTGAAATGCTCAACTGAGTTGGCTGTGATAGCTATTAAGGCTTCCCATCTGATTGTTTATGTCAAGATGAGGAAAATTCTCCGGGCCGTAATCCTTTTAATCGTTCCGCGGCTCCAAGTGCGAGGTTAAACTCAAAAAGAACATATATAGCAAAAATAGCAAAACGGTCGCGGGTTTTCCATGCGAGATGGATGGATTAGAAGGCGGGTTGTCTGGTACCTGATGAAAAAGCAAGTCCTGGAGTGGCAGGCCAAGAGGAGCGGAGAGTGCGTCAGGTGCGGCAGATGCTGTGGGCATTGTCCGGCTCATGATAGCGAGAACAAGCGCTGCAGGATTTATAGCATAAGGCCGGAAATCTGCAAAGCCTTTCCCTTAACGCCAGACGACTTGAAAAACATTCGCACATGCGGATTTAATTTTAAAAAATAATATTTGGGCGTCCTTGAGATATCGATTGAGGACGCGAATCAGAGCAACTCTTCTATATCATCTCTCTTGAGCATATGGACTTCTACCATATGATGCGGATGGTAGCGCATCTTTGCTTCTCTGATGCCTTCAACGCCCATGTCGCTCTCCCTGTTGATGTAGGTGAATTTCCTGGCCAGAATCCTGGCCGTTTCGGCATTGACCGACCGGTAGATTCCTTTGCAGTCAGGTAAACCCTTTTCGAAATGGACCAATGCTGTATCCTGGTTTAGACCCTCGAAGAGAGAGATGGCTCCGATCTTGTCGTTGGCCCTGATGGCAATTCCGGAAAGCTGCAGCTGTTCGTAGTGTTGCAGGGCGAAGTGCACCGCATCCTTTTCACTCGCAAGCACAGGATCTGAGTCGCAGTCCTTCCAATCGCACCATAAATCCATAAAATCCATGACTTCATCGATGTTGCCTTTGCTTATTGCTTCAACATTGGGGCTGCATGTCTTCTGAAATTTGTTGAGCTGATGCCTGATGGTCAGATATTTCTTTCCGGGCAGCTCTGAGAGGTCCGAGGCCAGATAGACGTAATCAAAGAACTTTCTTTCTGGATAAAACGGTAGATCCGGGTAGAGTCCGGCCATCCAATTCTTCGTTTCAGGGTCTAAAATTACAATGGGCAGCTCTTCTTCGCTCTTGGCGGCAAGGCTGAGCACCTCTGCCAGAAGTTTGGGATTTTTAGGGCCTATGGGAGGACGATAGCGGGTCATTCCTGCTATGGTGCTTGAGATAACAATAGAGCCTTCTTTCTGAGCATACCTGTAGTGAGCATAATCGTTCCAGCAGATCATGTTGGTAAAGGTATTGTCACTATGAACCTGAGGATAGCTTTGGTATTGATTGAAAAATAGATCTCGGTCCGAGAGGGAGACCGGTTTGAAGTCGGCTGGGCTCAGCATCTTTCTGTCTCCCCTGAGAAGAGCATGGGCAGGTGTCCAGGCATGGGGGCAAACCCTTGAGCCCTGTAGAAATTCTCTTTGCCGGGCTGTGCAATGAGAGCAATCCATGTGATCTTTTTGGATTTGCATTCTTCTACGAGCCTGGCCAATATCATCTTTCCGGCTCCCTTGTTTCTAAACTCGGAAAGCACCACGAGATCCTGAATATATGCGTCAGATATTCCATCGGAAATCACACGTCCCATTCCCACAGCTCTGCCGGTAGAAATAGAAATCGCTACTGCGAAGAGAAGGCTTCCTCGAATCAAATCATCGATCCTGCTGGGGTCCATCCCTTCCTTCCACCAGCCGCCAGCCCGGTAGAGTTCAACTATCTCGTCCTCCGGCCAGGATTGCACCAGATCGACTCGAATTTCATTTTTATTATTCATATGAGTAAAATGATGTCTATGTTGCTTTATTCCCTTTTATTTTGGCTGCATCGGCACTGAATGTGCTTTGCGTTCGGGGTAGCGACTTGCGAAGCACGATGCCTTATCTGGGGACTTCTTTGTGCTGGACATGGCTTAAGACTATTTGGAGAGCATTCATCTATTTATCTATGTTGTGTGTATTGAAGCAGCATTATTTCGGAACGCTATCTTTAATTATCTTTGATTCTAAATAAGATAAAGTGATTTATCAATGAGTTTCTTTGATGATCCAATTGTCAGAGCAGCTTTCATAAGTTTTTTAGGCGGAATAATAGTAGCATTGATTGGTCAGCCATATGTCGGGAAGATGTTCGAGAATCAACAGCCTTCTGTAACAGAACTAATCCCATCATTGAATTATCCTCAACCTGCATTTTCGATAATAGAATGGACTGCAACGGCCAGCGATAAAGAGCATGATACGATCTATTATGATTTTTTCCTTAAAGGTCCATCGACTCGTGGAAAATTTATTGATGTGACTGGTTGGACCTCTTCGAATAAATGGATCTGGAAGACATCAGACGCTGATGCCGGTGAGAATACTGTTCTTGTAAAGGTTAACGATCTGGAGCATTTCAGCCTTAATCTAAGTCATCAAAAAGATGAAGATTATGTGATCGAGATCCAGCCAGATGTAAGAGATAGAAATAAAGAATGCAAGAAATTATTAGACATGGATATGACAGATTCAGCATTAGAATGCTATAATAAATCAATCCAGATAAATTCAAAAGATGCAAATGCCTGGATTCAAAGGGGCAATGCCCTTTATAAGTTGGGAAGATTGGACGAGTCCATTGAGAGCTATACAAAGGCTATTGAAATTGAGCCAGAATCAGTTAACGCCTATAATCAGAAAGGAATTGCTTTGGGCTCAAGAGGCGAATACTCGCAGGCCATTGATGATTTCAAAAAAGCGACCTCAATCGAAAGAAATGACTCCAACGCGTGGTATAACCTTGGCCGTTCTTATGCACTTCAAAAAAGGTTTGATGAGGCTATCGCTTCTTTTGGCGAAGCAATAAGGATTGATCCCAACTATGCAAAAGCGAAAAGAGATCGTTGTCTGGCCATGAAGGAAAAGATTCAAAAATTGAATAAGGAATACAGAGCTGATGAGGCAAAAAAGGTCATCAACAAGACAGAAGAGTACGGATGCTCCGATCTATTCAATCCCGCAAATGAGATCATGATCTAATAGAAAAATTGCTGGGAGAAGGCCCCTTCAGGCATAAATCTCCCCGCGCTCTACCTCTCTGGATGCTTTTTTTCTCAGCTCAGTGGCGAGCTTTGCGTAGTACTTCATGGTATCAGGCGTGACAGATGGCCCGATCTCCTGCAAGGCCGCCAGGAAATGCCTGTGGGCGATCTTCTCTGCTGCCATGTTCTCTCTGAGAGCCAGACGCCCTGCCTTTCGCACGACTGCTGCAATGTCTGCCCCCGTGTACTGATCTGTGAGGTCGATCAGCTCATCGATGTTGATATCATCTGCGAGCGGGGCTCGTTTCATATGGACCTGGAATATCTTTATTCTTGACTCTCTGTCAGGCACTGGTGCCATGATCAGCTCGTCAAAGCGTCCTGGCCGCAAGAGCGCTGGATCGATGATATCCGGGCGGTTGGTTGCGCCGATGACCACAACTCCATGCAGCTCCTCCAGGCCGTCCATCTCGCTCAAAAGCTGGTTGACCACCCGTTCTGTTACATGGGGCTCGCCTGTTGCTCCTCCCCTCACAGGCACGAGCGCGTCCAGCTCATCGAGGAATATGATGGAAGGCGCTACCTGTCTTGCCTTTTTGAATATCTCCTCAACTCTCTTCTCGCTCTCTCCGTACCACTTGGAGAGCAGCGCTGACCCCTTGACGGTAATGAAATTCGACTCGCTCTCGTTTGCCACTGCCTTGGCAAGCATAGTCTTTCCTGTGCCAGGCGGGCCGTAGAGAAGCACGCCTTTAGGAGACTCGATACCCAGTCGGCGGAAGCTTTCAGCATTTCGTAGAGGCCACTCAACAGCTTCCACTAAAAGCCGTTTGACAGTTTCCAGGCCGCCGATGTCCTCCCAGCTCACATTTGGGACCTCGACTAAGATCTCTCGCATGGCTGATGGAGAGACCTCTCGAAGGGCTGCCTCGAAGTCGTCCTTCTGCACGATGAGCCGGTCCAGGATCTCCTTGGGAATAGTGGGCTCATCGAGGTCGATCTCAGGAAGGATACGACGCAGGGCGTTCATGGCCGCCTCTCGCCCGACTGCTGAGATGTCTGCTCCGACAAAGCCATAGGTCCGGCTGGCGTAGTTCTCAAGAATAACATCTTCCGCCAGAGGCATGCCGCGGGTGTGGATCTGGAAGATCTCCATTCTTCCTTCCATGTCGGGAACGCCAAGTTCGATCTCCCTGTCGAACCGACCCGGTCTGCGCAGCGCCATGTCCAGTGCTTCGGGACGGTTGGTGGAGCCGATTACTATTACGTTCTTCCTCTCCTTGAGTCCGTCCATGAGGGAGAGGAGCTGGGCCACCACTCGCCTCTCTACCTCTCCTGTGACATCGCCTCTCTTGGGGGCGATGGAGTCAAGCTCGTCCAAGAAGATGATGGCAGGCGTGTTCTTCTCTGCCTCCTCGAAGAGGTCCCGGAGGGCCTTCTCGCTCTCTCCGTAGTACTTGGACATTATCTCAGGACCGTTGATGCTTATGAAGTAGGCATCGCTCTCGTTGGCCACCGCCTTGGCGAGCATTGTCTTTCCTGTGCCGGGCGGACCGTGGAGCAGGACTCCCTTGGGCGGGTCTATTCCCAGTCGATCGAAGAGCTCAGGGTGCTTGAGAGGCAGCTCAATCATCTCTCTGACCTTGGTTATCACAGGCTTGAGGCCGCCGATGTCCTCGTAGACTACAGACGGAACAGAGCGTTCCTGAGTCTCTACAGCCTGGGGCAGCAGCTCGATGTCAGTCCCCTCGGTGATCTTGACGATTCCGCCTGGGCTCGTTGAGACCACTCGAAGCTTGATCTCACCGAGGCCGAAGGCCTGAGCCCCCAAAAATCCCCTGAAAATCTCCTCGAACATGGTCTCTCTGCCGCCGATGGAGTCAGAGGGAGGCTTTCGGACGCTTGTAGTGGAGATGATGTCTCCTCTTATCAGCGGCCTGCCGTTGAAGACCTTGGTGAGCACGTCTCCTGGAGCAAAGATCTGCATGCCCTGAGTGACAGGGGCTAGAGTCACATGTTTGGCCTCGCTCCAGACAGCCCGTTTCACCTCAACGTACTGGCCTATGCTGGTTCCAGCGTTTGATCTGATCAGGCCGTCCATCCTGATCATGTCCATGCCCTGGTCCTGGGAGTAAGCGCTGACGGCAAGGGCCGCTGTGGGCCTTGATCCTGCAAGCTCCACAACGTCCAGAGGGCGCGCCCCAATCTTCTCCAGGAAGTCTTCGCCAATTCTAACGATGCCTTTTCCGACATCTCCCTGATTGGCCTCGGATACTTTCAGCCTGATGGATTCTCCTTCAGTCATGTTTCTCCTTTGATTAGCTCTAATTATCAAAGATGCTTTCGGTATTAATAGGCGTCTATTTTTAAGTAGTTTGCTGTGAGGGCGACTAATTTCAGATGATGGCATTCGGGCCCTGTAGGTGCAGGGATATGCTTTCTTCCGGGCTAGGATTTCCTGGCATTGCTTTTCTCATGTGAAACTGAATCCGTATTATCCGAGGATTCTGTTATTCATCCGCCCCGTGTGTGCCTAGCCTGAGGCACATGGGCGTTTCGATCTCTGGCAGGTTTTCTTGGAACTTGCCCTCGGACCTCCTTGAACCGCTCCCCCCGGGACGCTTCCATGCCGTTTCAATCCTTGTTTTCTTGGAACTTGCCCTCGGACGCAGCAGACGGCGATACTAAACGAACGCGACCGGAGTTTCAATCCTTGTTTTCTTGGAACTTGCCCTCGGACATCCTGAAGAAATCAGGGAGCAGATCTCATCCGGCAGGTTTCAATCCTTGTTTTCTTGGAACTTGCCCTCGGACGTTGAATAATAGCAGCATCCTAACAGCATGACAGCGTTTCAATCCTTGTTTTCGTGGAACTTGCCCTCGGACTCCGATAACCACATTAGGATTTAATTTTTCTCTTAGGGGTTTCAATCCTTGTTTTCTTGGAACTTGCCCTCGGACTTCAACCATGCCAAAACCTTTTCCATTGACTCTTAAAGTTTCAATCCTTGTTTTCTTGGAACTTGCCCTCGGACTGTGCCCCGGCTAACTGCTTTGCACTCCGATTCTCTGTTTCAATCCTTGTTTTCTTGGAACTTGCCCTCGGACTGTCGTTTCCTCCGGCAGCTTGATTTTCTTGTTGGGTTTCAATCCTTGTTTTCTTGGAACTTGCCCTCGGACTTTACTACCTTAAATCCTTTCTGTTCATATGTTCGTTTGTTTCAATCCTTGTTTTCTTGGAACTTGCCCTCGGACATCACGTCTTCAGTGAAATTCGCCCCACATATAGTGGTTTCAATCCTTGTTTTCTTAGAACTTGCCCTCGGACAACACCGCCGCTGCATACATAGAATTTTGCGATTCAGTTTCAATCCTTGTTTTCTTGGAACTTGCCCTCGGACATGTATGCGGTGCCAGCATTATAACGAGAAGGGCAAGTTTCAATCCTTGTTTTCTTGGAACTTGCCCTCGGACGGTTGTCGATCGATATGTGCCGGGTCCATCGATTGTGTTTCAATCCTTGTTTTCTTGGAACTTGCCCTCGGACGGTAGCCGCGGCAATCTCTTCCGCCGTTCGCTTATGCGTTTCAATCCTTGTTTTCTTGGAACTTGCCCTCGGACATCCATCAGGCGGGCCAGGTCAGCATATCGCCTCAAAGTTTCAATCCTTGTTTTCTTGGAACTTGCCCTCGGACCGATCCATCCATGATGAGTTATGGGCCAAAACCGGGTTTCAATCCTTGTTTTCTTGGAACTTGCCCTCGGACCTATCTCTCTGCCGGTTATCCTTGTTATCTTGCGGGTTTCAATCCTTGTTTTCTTGGAACTTGCCCTCGGACCAGAGAGGGTTGCCTTATCAATCCCCATGACGGCGGGTTTCAATCCTTGTTTTCTTGGAACTTGCCCTCGGACCTATCTGAAACTTCCACGTTGTATCAGCCAATTTATGTTTCAATCCTTGTTTTCTTGGAACTTGCCCTCGGACTTTTCATGCTCTTTCTTGAGCTTTTCGACATCGGTGAGGTCTTTGTCCTGTTTCAATCCTTGTTTTCTTGGAACTTGCCCTCGGACTCAGGAGCCGGGCCGGTGGTTTCATTCCCATCTCATCAAGGTTTCAATCCTTGTTTTCTTGGAACTTGCCCTCGGACCCGTTTTCGAACTGCAACGAAAGCTTAGTGAACTCATGTTTCAATCCTTGTTTTCTTGGAACTTGCCCTCGGACCCTTTTCGTGTATGCGAGGTGGTGGTTTCTTTGGCAGTTTCAATCCTTGTTTTCTTGGAACTTGCCCTCGGACGTCGACAACTGCGTTTGGTGCGGTCCTTGCATCCATGTTTCAATCCTTGTTTTCTTGGAACTTGCCCTCGGACTGCAAAGAAGAACTTGATAACAATTATGCAGTGGTGTTTCAATCCTTGTTTTCTTGGAACTTGCCCTCGGACTTCCAGTTCGGAGATGTGCCGATTACTTCCGATAGGGGTTTCAATCCTTGTTTTCTTGGAACTTGCCCTCGGACAGCGGCTTTTTTTCGTCCTTTTCCTCGTTTCTCATAGCTAAACCGGCCTTTTCCCATCCCCCTCTGGGCATGAGTGGAATTTATTGATTCCCTTATAAATTCATTCCGGCAATGGCCCTAAAATTGGGTTCCTTGAGTTAGAAATAGTCTATGCATCCCTATTTCAGTTTTGTAACCGCTCCGTAACCTCTTGAGACCGACTTGCCCAGCCCCATGAACTCCGGGATAGCAAATGTTGTGGTGAACTCTCCCCGTATCCCAGTTATCTTAGTCCCCTTCAAGAGGCAGATCTCATCTTGCATCCTGCCCACTTCCAGCCGGATATGCTCCTTGGCCACGTAGCCCAGGCCCTTGGAGGCAGAGAGGATGTTGCCCACCAGGATTCTTCTGAGAAGATCCTTCTTTTCTTCTCTGTTTGCATTTAAATATTTAGGGTAATTGTCCTGGCTCAGGGCCAGCCAGGGGGTAGCGAACCTGTAGCCGTGAATCTCCTCACAGCAGCCGAACTCCTCGCTATTCAGGGTCACCCCCCTTTCCATTATGCTGTACTTGCTATCTCCCAGTCTTATCTCGTCAAATTTATCATAAATCTCTTTCAGGACATCTGCTCCCTCATTGATGCCGAGGACGAGAGGATTTCCTTCCAGCATCTTGTACTGGATGAGTGGATACCTGTAGATCAGCTTGTCTGTGACATGCTGATGCAAGAGAGCATAATCGTTGAAGCTGGTGGCGAAAAAGCCGCGCAGCTTCGCGGCGTCCCCGCGCATGGGCGCGTCCGAGTGCAGGGTCAAGCGGAGGATTTTGAGGATCATGTCTTTAAACTTTATGCATTTGCTTCGACTGCAACCGTGCAAATCATCGAATCTTCGGGTTCTACTGGCACGTCTTCGCCGCGAGCGGTCATGCAGGCTATAAAACCCTCAATGGCTTCTTTTGCCATCGCTAAAGCCTCCTCAACCGTTCGCCCGAAGGTCAGGCAACCCGGCAAAGATGGTACAATCACGGTATAGGTTCCATCTTCCTCTTTTCGTAGCATAATTTTATAGTGCAGGGTTTTCATCGTAGTGGTCTCCTATTCTGTATTGATATTTGATACCGGCTGCTGTGAATGTATTCGATCTTGCGGCTTTGCGGGCTCCCGCGCATGGGCGCGTGTGAGGGCGGAGTGGAGCGAGGGGATTTTGAGGAACATAGCACTGCCTTTTGTTCAGAAGAAAACTGCTCCGCCATCTGCACCGGTTTTTTTGAAACCAGTTTTCTTGTCATAAAAGTTGTCTAACTCGAATCTAGAGATATGGCCAATATTGGAGTCATCCAACACCAACGGATTTGCATACTTTTTAGGAACCGATATTAAATAATCGCTGAAACATTTCTTCATTTTCAGATACTTTTTAGTCCTTTCCAAATTATTCTTCTCATGCTGAATATCTTGGTATTGTTTCCATATCATCTCAGCGGCCTCGTCCAGCTCCACGAATACATTTACCGTTGGGTAGTCGTTCTCAATGAGCTTAAACGTCTTGCTTAGATCCTTGAACGCCAATCCTGTGATGCAGTCCAGACTATCCTTTGAATCCTTCTCGCCCATGCCCCGCTTTATGGCCTTGAAATACTTGTTATTAAGCTCCAAGAACTCGGATTCTTTTATTGGCCCTTTTTTTGGCCTTAAAATCTCCAGTGTTTTATCTATCAGAAATGAATCATAGATATATTTATAAAATTCGTTTTTATCATCTTTTAGAATAAATACTGAAACCAATCCCTTTTCTTTATTGGATGAGCTTCTATTGCATCTGCCTGCCACCTGATTGATAGAATCCATGGGAGCAAAGTCTCTGTAAACTCTATCTGCATTGATATCGACGCCCGCTTCGATTAGCTGGGTGCTGACAATGACCTTTCTTAGCCCCGCAGAGCCTTTTGTCTCTTTGATCAGATTTATCCTTCTTAACCTCTCTTTTGGCACAACACTAGTGGATAGATAGCACATCTTTGTATTCTCTAAATTCAGACCAGAGATATAATCAAAGATATTTTTGGCTGAATTTATGGTGTTCAGAACGATCAGAAAATCCTTATCCTTCCATTTCTCCAGATCCTTTTCCAGTATTGCCTTGAATTCGTCTAGGGTTAGTGACCTTTCAATCATGGGCATGAGGTCGATCCTATCCAAGCTCCGGAAGTACTCTTCTTTCCGCTCAGCTATCTCCTGAATCTCACCCATTTCCTCATCGAAAATGAGTGGCTGAGTTGCAGTGATCAAAATGACATAGCTATTGAACTTATCGCAGAGTAACGTTAGTGCATCATGGATCAATCGCCAATATCGGTGAGGGACCGCTTGAACCTCATCCAGGATGACTATGGCATTTGCAAGCTTATTGAATTTTCGAAGCTGCTTATTTCTATTGGAGAAGAGTGTGTTGAAGAACTGCCAGAAGGTGGTCACGATTATCTCCGAGTTCCAGCCCTCCAAGAGGAGAAGGCTTTTGTCCGACTCGTACTCCGCATCATCGGTCTCATAGCTGACATCTGCTAGATGATGGTGCTTGATCAGGAGCCTGGAGTCTTTATGGGCTCTTTTGGATTTCGTTGCATCCCCGAAATCCTCGCAGAGGTTATCAGAAGCCTTGGCAGTCTCGGATTCAAGATCTTCTTTGGGAAATATGACGCTATCGAAGACGCCATAATTTTGATCTATTATGGATAGGAATGGCAATGCATAGATTATTCTTGGACTGAAATTTCTTTTATTCTTCAATCGCTCTCTCAGTTTCAGGGATATGGAGAGAGCGGTTAGGGTCTTGCCTGTGCCAGTGGGAACGTTCAAGGAGATAATCTTCTGATCTAGGTCCCAGCCTTCGATTCTACTTATTGCCTCTTTGTAAATCTGATTTCTGAGGCTGTTGATTCTCTCTTTGTTACCTGTGAAATGTTTAGCGTCTCTATAATTATCAACCAGGTTCCCTGCCAAATCCAAGCGCGAAAGGCTGATACCATCTAACCCGGCATCAATCTTGTCGGCATCAATAAGAGCTGAATATAAAAATTGATTTATAAAATATGGATAAATATCTTTCTTGTCACTTAATTGTAATAGCATTAACCGTTCTTTTCTGCCTATATCTTTCATTATATCATGCAGAATATAATTTATTGTAGTATTAACATCGATCTCTAATTTAATATTCCTCTCTGATAGGAGCGTTGAAAGGATCTTCTCTAACTCAGTCCGGTCTAAGGCATCTATTTGTTCCTCTGCAGTCCTAAGAACTTCCTCGTTTGCTGGATTGACATCACTTGTTTCATCCGTGGCGTTCGAGAGGTTCCCATGATGTTTCTTGACTATCATGAAAGATATGACTGGCAAGTACTCTACCAAGCTTCCTTTTATCTTGGCCTGTATTAGATAATCCTTAACCACGGAATAAGTAAAGAAAGCAGATAGCCGACCGTGATGCGTGGTCTCCATGGCCTTAAGAGACCTTTTCCTCTTCTCATCCTTCTCTAATATATATTTCTGGAAGAATTTGGTGGCCTTGCCGAAGTCATGAGTAACGCCAATTATGTACGCCATATCTCTTAATAAGTCAGCCTCGGCTATATTCAGAGATTTGTCAGCCACGGTCTTGCTGGCTACTATCCCTACGTTCCTGAGGTGGTCTATCAGGAGCTTATCCGGGTGGGATAGAAGGCTAAAGGAATGCGATTGCGATTCGTTTTCCATTATCGATCTCCCATAAGTCCCGTGCCTCAGCTTTGATCTCATTTCCATTTCTCTCGAAGAGGATTTCGTTGTAGTTGGTTATAACTCTGCTCTCATTCATCTCGTTGGGCAAAAGCTCTGAGAAGTATTCCTTTCCTTCTTCGATCTTAGGGCTGATGATGCACTTCCCAGGCACAACGCTATCTATGGTCTGAAGCCCTTCGTCTAACCTTTTTAGCCCGAACTCTCCCACGAACCGGAAGTTGCAGATGAGTTGGCTCAGGCCAAGGCATGGCGTATAGATTGACTGATGATTGATCAAGAGCGACCTCAAGTTATTGTAAAGCGCCTCATCTGTGTGAGAGAAATATATTCTATATCTTGGATCTTTAACGAACTCGATCCTTACTTGGTTCCTATTCTTGATCAGGTGCATCTTCACTGCGAGTTTGGTATTAATAAGGTTCTCTCCCATCCTCACTTTCTTAATAGGATCGATGATCTTGCAGCCGATTTTTGCATCCTTCAGAAAAAAATGCCTAAAGTAATCCTCTTTATCAAATCCTACGATAGCCCCTATTAATCCTGACAGAGCCGTTCGCGGTGGAAAAGAATAGGTGAGGGGAGAGCTTGTGGTGTAAATCTTCCTGAAATGGGCGTAATCCCCCCAGATATCGAATGCTAATACCTTTTCTAGCATTTGCCCCTCTAAAGAGCTATCTGCGTTACCTTTATGCCTGTGGCATCAGCTAGCTTGCTCATCGGGAAGTCAGACCCATCGACACAGAACCTTATTCTGCCATCGACGCAGATATCGATACATTCTATGTTTTCCTTCTCAGAGATGAGTTTTCTGACCAGCTCGGATATGTCTATCTGGAAATCAATGGGATCTCGGATGTTTACATGAGGCATCTTTGTTTCCAGCTTCATCATCTTATCCAGGTCCCCAATATGGTAATTCTCTCTACAATAATTTACTTTTAGCAGGAGTCTTGGCACCTGGCCAATCTTAGTTCGGGTGATCAGGCCTTTGGTTCCATTCCAGATTCCATCGAGCAGGAGCTGCACATCACCTTCTGTTAGGCCAGTATGCTTAGCAGCGTTCTCATTTATGATGCCATAGAATTGTATGAGGGAGTATGGCAGAAAATCCTCTTCACGGAAAGTCTTATGGGTAGACTTGGGATCTGAAGCGAAGGCTCCTGTACCCCTCATGTGCTTTATGATCACTTTATGGAGAGATCGGCCCATCTTGAACTGGACAGGGCCTGTATAGGTGATTGCACCCTTGTCCTCCCTGCCCTCGGAAACCTTATCCTCCTTGACCTTTTCTCCCTTTTCTTTCTTGGATTTTTTGATGGGTATGACTCCTCCGAAGAGGCGGATATCTATGCATTCGCCGAGGATTCTCTTATCATCGTTTCCAAAGTTGCTCGCCCTCATTTTAGCATCCTGGATACGTCCCTCATCGTCATAGGCTATTTCCCTGACGAAAATCTCCATACCTTTTGACTGGTTGAGGTAATCCCTTATGGTCCTCTTAAGCCTCACATCGGTAATCAGATTTATTCCGGTTTCTTCATCGATCCTTGGTTTGTTCTCATCCAGAGGATCCCCGTTCGGATTTCCATCACTTATATCATAGATGAAAATTATCTCCGATCTTTTCGTTACTTTATCGCTAGATATCATGTCATCCCCTCAATACCATCCTCATCGCCTGCATCGTTGAACAACTTGTAAGAGTTCATTCCCAGGACGAAATAGAAGCTCAGGTCGTCGTTGCTCTCTATCCAATTTACTCCAGAAAGGACAAAGTAGCGTGTGATGATCTCCTCTAGATCTCGGTAGTAGTTTTTCTTGTACTCTTCGAGCTTGTTCTGTATCTCCGGAAGGAGCCTCTTGATCAGAGCTTCGTTCATCCTCAATCCATGCAGCTTGTCTCTGAATGGAGTAGCTTTTTTATCAGTAAACTGGATGTTCAGCAACTTTTGAGTTAATATTCCCTCCAGAAAGGTAGCTTTCTTAGCATCGCTGCTAAAAAATGCCTTATTGGATTCGAAGAATATCATTGTTTTCTGCTCCATAGAGAGCTCATCAAGGTGCTCCATGGAGATGCTTCCTTCTCTTGGCTTGTTCATATCATCAACCAACGTCGTAATATTTTTGAGAATACCTAGCTCGTTTAAGTAATACAGCAGCAGAAATCCATAGAGGGTAGGGATATTGGTGGGTGCATTTTTATCAAACGCGTCTCTTATCCTTTCGATGATAAATCCTATCAGCAACTGGTAATCAATGCTGTTTCCAACGAATATTTTATTCACCACCTCCATGAATATTTTATCGGAGATCTTACTCTTCGACTTGACAGCGAAATCTCCCTTTTCCTTTTCAGAGGGGAAAAATCTCCTTACAACCCCAAAATTAAATACCAGAGGATTCTTCTCTCTCTGAGATTCACTCAATGCTATGTCATTATATGGTTTGAACCTCTTATCCACAGTATCCTTAACTCTGAACAGTCGATTCAACCTGGAAGGGAGAATTCCTTCAATAAGAAGTAAAATTTTATATTGGGAGTTATCTACTTCATAGAACAACAAGCTAGTGCTGACAAAATCGCTCTGTTTGGCTACGATATCCAGGATGTCACCTTCATCAGCCAGTAAACGCTTTTTTGTCTCCGGATCGAGCTTCTGATTTTCCTTTCGATCCTTTGCTCCCAGAATGATCAGGATGTCTTTGATGTCTCCTCCCAAGGCCAGCTTGGGAATTAATAGGTAGCGGAAGCCATAGACGAAATTGAAGTTCAGTTTATCCTCGATGTATATCTTTGCAGTTTCAAGGCGGATAGCACAATCGAAGCATATTGGAGTGTTCTTCCAGGATTCAGCTAAATTGAATCCCCCTGCGATATTTCCCGGTTTATCATAGTTATGGAATGTCCAAGGAACTGCAAAGCTGTAAACCTCAGACTTCACTTCTCCACATATTGAACACATTTTGTCTTGGCCTAAGGATTCGACACCGTATTTGTTTGAGAACGCCTTGCTTCCTTTATTCAACAAGATATTTCTAAATAAGAGAATATCGCAGAGATATTTTATATTTGTTCCATCATCAATTCCTAAAGTGAGTATGCTGCTGTCTCCAGCATTTCTGCGGGAGTATTTATCCTGAAGCTCTGCCAAGATTTTATCTTGGCCTGCATTAATCACATCACCCATCTTCCTGAGCGATTCCATCTCATCATCGGAAAGGGGATAGCTCTCGTAATCCTTGAACCATCCTAGAAATCGTTTGAATGTCCTCTTCACTTCGGTTATTCTACTTGTCGGAGTGGCATCCAAGGCATTTCCTTTCTTTCCTTTATAGAGATATTTCGTATATTCCTTGAATTCCTGAGATTCCACATGACTAAATGAATACGCCCCCTCATCTTCCTTTAGCACGACAACTAATACTTGTTTATACTTACCGTTACTATCCGGATTTTCTATAATTTTAGAAAGCGAATCCCCTGCGCCCTTGTTATCTTGAATGTAATCGCCAATCCTTCTTACAGCTTCAATCACCTGGAATCACCATCATCTAATCGCATATATTCCTATACGTGCAGTCCACGCACCTGGCCTTCTGCTTCGTCCCATCGGGAAAGTATCCCCTCTGAATTATCATCAGTATCTCGCGTATGATCTGCAATGCAGTTTCATAATCCTTTTGCTTGAAGTCTATTTGCGCGACATAATTATTGCTCCTGGTGTAGCACAGGAAGCCCTTCTTCACTTCAAGGCCGAAGTGCTCCTTGATCAAAATCCCGTAAAGCGCAGCCTGATACTTGTGCGTCCTGTAAATCGTCTTCTTGAACTCCGCATATTTGTAGTCCAGAGGCGCAGCCGTTCCGTCTTCGAGAAATAGAACCTCATCGACCTCCCCTTTGAAGTGGTGCTTGTGCGATGTCAGGTAAACAGCGATCTCTTTTCCAGTGCAATTCAGCTTCTTTCTCACGTAGTCCCGGTTCACCTTCTCACGAATCTCGTGCAGCTCCCTGCCCTTCAGCACCTTGTACCTCTTCTCCTGATGCTCAGGCACCATCAAGCAGCGTTCGAAGAAGATGAACCTCGGGCAGAACAGGTACTCCAGAGCATCCGAGACCGTCACAAATATCTCCTGTTCCTGCCGTAAGGATCGCCGTAGGAGTCAAGAAAAACTATGTCGATGTTATTGTCCACTGCCAACTTGATGGCATCCGTGGTGATATATGCTGAAGTCGTTATTAAAATACTGCTTATCTTGCCTACCGCCACCTCGAAGCTCTTTTCCTCCCTCTTTACCAGAAAGCAGTTCCCGCTCTTGCGGAGATAGGCCCCATAGCTGTTGATTACAAGCTGCACAGCATTACCTCAAGCGATCAACTATCCTTTGCTCTCTGGACAGAGGGAACTCATCTGGTTTAATGTTTTTGTAAATTCAAAGATGTGCAGGAAAACGAGCCCACCTCCATCGGCGAGATAGCTGAGCGCCTATCCGTTTCCGAGAGCACCATCTCCCGCCAGGTGGCCCGCCTGGCCGAGATCTCGGCCCTGGATGTGCTGGCCTGCGGCAAGACAAAGGAGGTCAGGATAACCCTTGCCGGAAAGCTGTTCATCTAGATTCTATTAACGCACAATTAGCCCATGCTCATAGCCCCAGCTCTCCAGTCCTTATTGTATAAGCCTGTTCAATGGGCGCTACAAAGATCCTGCCGTCACCAATGCACCCCGTCCTGGCATGCTCTTCAATGATCTTGACCGCATCGGACACCTGGCCAGCCTCCACTACAAGCATCAGCACAGTCTTTGGCATGTCGTAGTTCTCGCTGGCAACAGCAATGCCCCTCTGCTTTCCACGGCCATAGACATCAAAGCGGGTCATGGCAGAAAACCCCCCAGCCATCAAGGCCTTGACAACCTTATCGACGATCTCCGGCCTGATCACAGCCCAGATCATTTTCATTGAACCGACATCCATTTTGCTGAACTCCTCAAATTAACCTTGATTGAATTCAGGAATATATGGCGTTATTTGAGAAGCATTAGGAAGGATTATGAAGAGTATGGATCATATCAGCCTCTGTTGAGAAAATTATTTAGTGATTGAGGTACCTAACTTAATATGATTATTATGTCACTCAAAAACTATGGCGTACTGAAGGGAAAAGCAATCGACACCAGAAAAGGAACCGGAAAGAGCCCGCATTTCCAGATATTGGTTAACGATGGCCAATTGCTCTATCGTATTGCCGTGAATGTTGAATCTCAAGAGCCGCCATCTGATGTGCTCTATTTTGTAGACGAGAACTTCCATCATCCGATCCTAGATTTGCTTGAACCTATGCCCAAGGGCTACAATACATTGGAATGCAAACCCGGTGGCTCTGCCCTTGATTTTATCCGAGGCAACCTTTTTGATGCCTCATTGATGGTAGCACTGCCCTATGAAATTTCAGGACCGAATAACGATTTTAACGAGCTGGTCGCCAAATACGTAGAAAAGGCGATCACAATGGAGAGCAGCGCAATCTACGCCTTTGGCGAGAGGTGGGGGCCTGAAGAAGAGCGAGATAATTACTTTGGCTTCACTCCAGGAAACGGTGTCCATGACATCCACATGAACCAGGGAAGCTCCGACCAATTCATGAAATACGATGGCGTTTGGCAGGATGGAGGTTTAATCATTCATCTGCCTGATGAAAATAAGTGGATTGCCATATTTTTGGCGTTTCAATCTCAGTGCTTCCACACAGATGATGCCCAGGGCCATCGTATCCCCGGTGTATGCGATAAAGCTTTGCCAAAACCTGGAGACAAGAGCATATGCATCATTGCCGCCCGCGTAAATCCAAAGGGACCGGACATGGGATTGGAGACTGTCACCCTTCTGAATACTACTCCTGATGCAATTGATCTGACCGGCTGGGCCCTAGCAGACAAGAACAAGAAGAAAGCTCCACTAAAGGACATCATTGGAGCTGGCGAATCTCTTAAAGTGGTCCTTTCTGGCAAAGATATCGAATTGTCCAATAATGGCGGAATTATTACCATTCTCAGCAAGAACGGTCTGAAGGTTGACGGCGTGAGCTATACCAAAAAGGATGCGTCTAGAGAAGGATGGACAATTGTCTTTTAGTCCTTTTCTTTTGCTTTTATTTATTTCAGCTGCGAATTCTCCCGTTGGATATCTATTTTGGATATCTATGTTGGATATCTATATTTCCTGCCCTGAGACATACTTTAGGAGAAAATCTGAATAGACCGAAAATTTGAAATATATGAACAGATATATTATATGCAGTTCATAGAAGGGCATGTCCCTTGGGGGTGAGTCTCCTGGCTGAAATGACCGATATGGAAAATAAATGTTCTGGTATCTCCTCTGCCTACCTCTATTCATCCAATGCCCAATAACAAATCTGCGATAGCACAACGAATCTGGTAAGAGCCCACAAAACATCTCTTTTGATTTGCTTTATTCGTACCATTGGTAGGCATCTTGGCACGATTGTGGTGAACAAGAATATGCTCACTGCGTGGGAGGTGAGTAATAGAATGAGGCAAGATCTGAATAATATAAAGGGACGTATCGCGGCAGCAAGATGGGGTGAATGGCAGAATTCTCTCGCGGATAGTTGGCGCTTTTGCTTCCCGGATGATAACAAGGAGACTGAAGATACCCTGCCTCCAATCTTCATCAATGCGCCATGATGTCAGCCCGTTAACCTTTTATTACAAAGGGAGTGCGGAGGGTCACGAATACCCCAACCTTCAGGTTGGGGATGAAGTGAACCCTTGCCTTTTTTTTGCGTTAACTCAAAATCGATCAACCGTTGCCTCTTTTAAAAAA
>Ga0074195_1001248_pt1 | contig 37370 bp, 33 predicted proteins | sample EPASupsiteHSE623_FD_64525 | JGI IMG/M metagenome (GOLD analysis project Ga0074195, IMG submission 64525) | Bioremediated contaminated groundwater from EPA Superfund site, New Mexico - Sample HSE6-23 | ecosystem: Environmental > Aquatic > Deep subsurface > Groundwater > Contaminated ...
AAGAAAATTGGTTTATTTTGATGGAAGAAGATTATAGGGCTGGGTACGAAGGTTTTGATCCCAACTCGTCCGAATCGTATATCATGTTCGAAATGGTCCAGGACGAATACCTCGACCAGAGTATTACCATCGGAGCGCTTGTCCAGAAAGAATTCAGAAACCGGGCTATTCGCAGCGACAGAGGCGTAAAACAAGCCGGATTCCTTGTTCTTCGGAAGATCGGAATGCCCGGGGTGTTAATCGAATCTGGTTTTCTGAGTAATCCGGCCGAAGCACAGTATCTGAATTCAGAGAAAGGACAGATCAACCTGGCCACATCAATTTACCAGGCATTCAAAATTTATAAATCATCTGTAGAAACGAAAAGTGATTTCCGGCTAATGGCCCGGGAAAAGGTTCAAAAGCAACTTGATTCGGTTTTAGCTGAAACAAAAAGTGAAATCATGTCTCAACCTGAACAGGTGCCGGTGCAAATCGTTCAGGAGAAACAGATCCTTCCGGGTGAAACACGGAATGAAAAAGTTAATCAGGATGAAATCTGGTTCAGTGTTCAGGTTGCAGCAGCAACTTCAAAAATTGGAACGACCCCCTCCAATTTTAAAGGACTGAAAATGGTTTATATGATCGAGTATAACGGGATTTTTAAATACATGTACACGAAGGAGAAGTCATATAATAATATTGTAAAAAGAAGAATGGAAGCCCTGAAATATTTTCCAGATGCCTTTATTGTTGCCTTTAAAAACGGACAATTAGTTCCTGTAAAAAGTGTAATGAATGTGCAAAAACCATAGCTTTGAGCCAGATGTTTTGTTTTCCTGAAGAATGCGTGGTAATATTGTATGTGAGAAAGTGTCAGGTATCGAGACACAAGATTAGAAGACAATAGACAAAAGTAAAAGTACTGACTAGCGAAAAGTTTTACTCACGACTCGCAACGCATTAGTTTTTTTACAATTTTACAATTTAGCAATTTCAATATATGAAGTTATCAAGATACACAAAGCTGGGAATACTTATTACAGTCAGTATTGCCATATTTATCTGGGGTATGAATTATCTGAAAGGAATCGACTTTTTTAAAAATAATACCACGTTTTATGCCATTTATCCCCGGGTTGACGGTCTGGTACAATCGAGTATTGTTACCTTAAACGGTTACCAGGTAGGCCAGGTGAAGAATATCGAATTCTCCGAAAGGAATGACGGCAGCCTGCTGGTAAGTTTTACGCTCGAAGGCGATTTTCGGCTACCAAAAGGGACTATAGCCCGGATTATTTCGAGTGATATCATGGGTACCCGGTCGATCAAGCTGGAAATAGCCGTTTCAAATGAGTATTATCAGGAAAATGACACCATTCCGGGAACGATTGAAGGTGATTTAAAAGAGCAGGTCAGTATGCAGGTCCTTCCGTTAAAGAATAAGGCAGAACAATTGCTGTCGTCACTGGATTCGGCCATCACTGTGGTGACCTATATATTTAATGAAGAAACCCGTGAGAACCTCTCGGAAAGTTTCGAGCATATTAACCAGACCATCATGAATATCAGGGAAACCTCGGGCATGCTCAATAAATTGATGAAAAGCCAGTACATAAACATCGAGGGAACCATTGTTAATCTGAAACAAATTACTGATACTCTGAATGAAAGCTCGGGTCACTTCAAGAACATTGTTGCCAATGCCTCCAATATCAGCGACAGCATCGCAGGCATCAATGTGAAGCAGCTTCTTACGGATGTTTCACAATCGGCTGACGGAATCAATCAGATTATTCAAAAAGTCAACGCAAATGAAGGAACTGCAGGACGTCTCATTAATGATGCTGAGCTTTATAATAATCTGGCTCAGCTTAGCCAAAGCCTGGACGACCTGTTGAATGACCTTCGAAGGAATCCCAAACGCTATGTCCACTTTTCTGCATTTGATTTGGGAAAAGAAATTTATATCACACCTCGCAAACCAGCCGACGAAAAGGCATCAGCCTATAACTACAGGGTGAATCTGGTCTCAAGCCCGTCCCGAATCAATACTGAAAATCCGTTGTTTAAGGAATTCCAGCCGGTCGAAGAAATGCAGATTTCAGGTATCTACAATTATTTTACAGGTGAGACCTTCGACTTTAATGCGGCCTCAAAACTGAATGACCAGGCCAAAAAAGTGTTTCCGGATGCTAGTATCGTGGCATTCAGGAAGGGACGCCCTGTAAGACTGGAAAAAGCGCTTAAGGAAATGGATAATTAACGAACATAAGGATAATTTAATCTTTATTAGCCAAACTCCTTTGCTCCCGTGACTTACAGAAGCTTAATATATTAACTAATTGACTTTCAATTTGTTATATAAAGTTATTTTTTTAAAATTTTTTTGAAATTTTAAGTACCTGACTCATAAACCTATTATAATTATTTTTGAAAAGTCAAGTCATTTTTCATTTTTTTAATACTTTTTTTTTCAACAAATTTGTTTCCGGGAAAAGCAATAAGAGAAATTTTTGTCGAATTATATTTAAATCCTGCTGTTCAAAATGGATAATGTTCATCTTGCTGTGTGGAACCGCTGTCTATCAATTATAAGAGATAATGTTCCTGCAATTAGTTTCAAGACTTGGTTTGAGCCAATCGTACCTTTAAAAATTGAAAGCCAGGTGCTGACAATTCAGGTACCAAGTCCTTTCTTTTACGAATATCTGGAAGAACAGTACATTGATCTTCTTAGAAAGACGTTAAGGAAGGAGGTTGGTCAGGACGCCAAGCTCGAGTATGTTGTTGTAATGGGTAATAACCAGGGCACGTCACAGCCTTATACGGTCAAATATCCAACAAACAATAATACCCGGATCCAGAACAAGCCGATGAATGTACCATTGAGCACCGAAGGGAAAGCCTCGATCAAAAATCCGTTCATTATTCCCGGCATTCAGAAACTGCAGGTTGATCCGCAGTTGAAAGCGGAAAATACCTTTGAGAATTTTGTTGAAGGAGAATGTAACCGTCTGGCCCGCAGCGCAGGGTATGCAGTGGCGCAGAATCCGGGAGGCACTGCCTTTAATCCGCTGATGATCTATGGAAACTCAGGTTTGGGAAAAACTCATCTGGCTCATGCGATTGGTATTGAAGTCAAGGAAAGATTTCCCGATAAGGTGGTCTTGTACGTGAATTCCAATAAATTTCAAATTCAGTTTACTGAAGCCACGCGAAATAACAACCGAAACGATTTCCTGCATTTCTACCAGATGATCGATGTCCTGATCCTGGATGACGTCCAGGAATTCGCAGGCAAAGAAAAAACACAGGAAACATTTTTTCACATTTTCAACCACCTGCATCAGAGCGGGAAACAACTGATCTTAACATCCGATAAGCCTCCTATTGAACTGAAAGGCATGGAGCAGCGCCTGTTGTCACGTTTTAAATGGGGATTGACGGCCGACTTACAGGTTCCTGATTTTGAAACACGTATGGATATACTGAAGCGCAAAATCTACAAGGATGGTATTGAAATAAGTGATGACGTCCTCGAATATATTGCTTCACATATTACCAATAATGTCAGGGAACTGGAAGGTGCACTCGTGTCGCTTCTGGCTCAGTCTACCTTGAATAAAAAAGAAATAACGCTGGAGCTGGCCAGCGAAATGATCAATAAGCTGGTTAAGAGTTCAATCAAGGAATTGTCGGTCGATTATATTTCAAAAGTCGTCTGTGACTATTTTAATTTGCCTGTCAACCAGTTGCAGACAAAAACACGGAAACGGGAAATTGTGCAAGCGCGGCAGCTGGCCATGTATTTTTCAAAAAATCTGACAAAATCATCTCTGGCATCCATCGGCTCACAGATCGGCAATAAAGATCATGCAACGGTGCTTCATGCCTGCAAAACGGTGAACAACCTGATCGATACGGATAAAAGTTTCCGTCACTTTGTCGATGAAATTGAAAGAAAATTAAAGATGTAACCGTTCCCGCGAAAGCGGCGGTTAAGTGAGTGCAGAGGACAAACTTGTTTGGACTATGCCGAACGGAAACCGTTTGCATGAATTGAAAGCGAGAGTCTTTTTTTGTATATGACCGATTCATATTTCACCATAGAAAAAGCGTCAGAGGGATCGTATAAAGACAAAGGCAGCAAATTTCTTGCTTATGCCTGGCCTGTCGAATCGGAAGAAAAAATCAGGGAATATATCCAAATTTTAAAGAAGGAGCATTACTCGGCGAGGCATCATTGCTTTGCATGGCGACTGGGAGTGGCAAAAGACCGTTTCAGGACCAATGACGATGGTGAACCTTCATCAACTGCCGGAAGGCCAATCCTGGGACAGATCCAGCGGCTTGACTTAACCGATATACTGATCGTTGTCGTTCGGTATTTCGGAGGTACGCTCCTGGGTGTAAGCGGATTGATCAAGGCATACGGAGAAGCGGCTGCTGATGCCCTTCGGAATGCAACGATCATCACAAAAACGGTTGAGGTCCCTTTCTGCGTGAATTTTGATTATATGCAGATGAATAACGTGATGAAAATATTCAAGGAAAAGGATCTCCCTCAAAAGAAAAATGAATTTGATCTGCAATGCAGAATATTCAGCTCGGTCAGACAGAGTGAAGCTGACGGAGTTTTTGAACTGTTTCTGAAAATTGAAGGAGTTGTTGTCGAAACTGTTAAAAAATAACTCATAAGTCAGATCAAAAAATAGTTTGAATTCAATCCCGAATAGTTAAATTTGTACTTTAATGAAACATGCGATTATGCGATATGATTTTTCCGGAAGTGATCAAATTCACTCGGTTAATTCATTTCCAGTTTTTGGACGCGATGTCATATGTGATTATCATTCAGAACATAACTGGCATTCAGGTATGTTATCCGATGATCAAAGAAGCCAACAGCGAATTTATTCCTGTTGGCTTCTTTATTCATGGAAAGTCCTGATGCCTGATATTAAATAAAAAAATATGAAAAAAGATTTGATCTCCATCATGGATTATACGAAGGACGAGTACCTGCGTATAATGGATCTGGCAGATGATTTTGAAGCCAATCCCAATCAGAAGTTGTTGGAAGGCAAGGTGGTGGCTTCGTTGTTTTTTGAACCCTCCACGCGTACCCGCCTCAGTTTTGAGACTGCCATAAACAGATTAGGAGGACGGATCATTGGTTTTTCAGATTCCAATTCATCGAGTGTGACGAAGGGAGAAACTTTGCACGATACGATACGCATGGTTTCAAATTACGCCGACCTGATCGTCATGCGCCACCCGATGGAAGGAAGCGCCCGTTACGCGGCCGAAGTGTCCGGAGTACCGGTTATTAATGCAGGCGACGGGGCTAATCAGCATCCTACGCAAACCCTGCTGGATATGTATTCGATTGTCAAGACCCAGAAGTCACTGGATAACCTGAATATTTTCATGGTTGGTGACCTGAAGTACGGCAGAACGGTTCACTCCCTGCTCATGGCCATCTCCCAGTTCAGTAATCCGATCTTTAACTTCATTGCTCCGGAAGAATTGCAGATGCCAGAAGAATACAAGATCTACCTGCGGGAAAAAGGCATTCGTTATTACGAACATCGTGAATTTACCGATATCATCTCTGCGGCTGACATTGTTTATATGACCCGGGTTCAGAAAGAAAGGTTTTCGGATCCTATTGAATATGAAAAGGTTAAGAACGTCTATATCCTGACCAATAACATGCTTGCCAATACTAAGCCGAACATGAGGATTCTCCATCCGCTGCCCCGCGTCAACGAGATCCACACGGATGTAGATCAGAATGGAAAAGCCTATTATTTCGAACAGGCACGTAATGGCGTTTTCACACGCGAAGCCATCATTGCCCATACGTTAAATCTAAAATAAAGTATTATGAAGGATCCAATAAAAAAGAAACTGAAACTGAAAGTCAGTGCCATTAGCGAAGGCACCGTCATCGATCATATTCCTTCCGAAAATCTGTTCAAAGTCATTTCAATCCTGAAGCTTGATAAAACCAAAAATATGATTACGTTTGGGGCAAATCTTGACAGCGAAAAGATGGGAACAAAAGCGATTATAAAAATTTCAAATAAGTTTTTTGAGGATGATGACATCAATAAAATCGCTTTAATCGCACCGAATGCCAAGCTGAACATTATCCGCGATTATGAAGTCGTGGAAAAAAAGGTTGTGAAGGTGCCCGATGAAGTCATTGGAATCGTGAAATGCTTTAATCCCAAATGCATCACTAATAATGAGCCTGTAAACACTTCGTTTAAGGTAGTCAGTAAATCGCCGCTCGCCCTGAAATGCAGATACTGTGAGAAAATTACCTACGAAAATCAGATTGTGATCAAGAAGAGTAGTGAGTAGTTAGTATTTAGTCGTAAGACCGGAAGAAGTAGCGGGTTATGGATTTAATTTTTGAAAAGACAATCGCGGAGATAGAGGATTTTGTGAGGCAGCAGCCGGAAGATTTACTTTTACAGATCTGCCGGTTGTTAAAAGACCGCATCTGTCATTATGACTGGGTCGGTTTTTATATTCTTAAAAATGGAGAACTGGTTTTAGGTCCCTACGCAGGAAAACCGACAGCACATACCCATATTCCAGTTGGAAAAGGTGTTTGCGGACAGGTGGCTGAAAAAAAGAAAACCATTGTTGTCCAGGATGTCAGCCAGGAGAATAACTACATTTCGTGCAGCATCGATGTTCAGTCGGAGATTGTTGTCCCTGTTTTAAAGAATGCCGCTTTAGTGGCGGAGCTGGACATTGACAGCCGCTCTCCTGCCCCGTTCCGGCCTGATGATACGCTTTTCCTGGAAAAGATCTGCTTCTTGTTGTCCAGGCATTTTTAACCTGGCTTTACCGGCCTACTCCACATACAGAACCAACCCCTTCAGGTATTCTCCTTCCGGATGGTAGATATTGATCGGATGATCGGCCGGTTGATTCAATTGATGAAGTATTCGTACCTGACGTCCGGAAATCGCGGCACCGGAAAAAACAGCTTCCCTGAATTTTTCCTTTGTGACAACCTGTGAACAGCTGAATGTAAAAACGATCCCCCCGGGACGGATCTGTTCAAAGGCCTTCGCGTTTAATTTTTTATAGGCCTGAAGTGCCTGATGTAAGGCGCTACGGTGTTTGGCAAAAGCAGGAGGATCAAGAATGATCAGATCGTACTTGTCTTTAATTGCCCGCATAAATTCAAATGCATCAGCAGTATACGCTTCATGCCGGGTATCACCCGGAAAGTTAAGCTCCACATTCCGGTTGGTCAGTTCGATGGCCTTTACCGAAGCATCGACCGAATGCACCTTCTGCGCACCGCCTCGCAGTGCATAAAATGAAAAACCACCGCTGTAACAGAACATATTCAGGACATCTCTCTCCACCGAATATTGTTGTACCAGATGCCTGTTCTCGCGCTGATCGATAAAAAAGCCTGTTTTTTGCCCTTCAATCCAGTCCACATGAAAGGAATTACCGTATTCCTTCACAATAGTCGGCCCGGAACACCCATAGAGGTAATCATTTTCCGGATTCACGCCAGCCTTTACCGGGAGTGTTTTATCGCTTTTATCATAAACCGCCTGCAACCGGTCACCTAAAAGATCCTTGAGATATTGTGCCAGTTCGGCCCTGATCAGAAACATGCCGATTGAATGAGCCTGGAGGACGGCAGTGCCGTTATAAAAATCGATCACCAAACCAGGCATATCGTCTCCTTCGCCATGAACCAGGCGAAATACATTGGTTTGATCACTGTTCAGCAGTCCCAGTGAGCGGCGAACTGCGATGGCCCCGGCCAGCCTGGCTTTCCAAAAAGCGGCATCAACCGGAACATCCCTGAATGAGATGATCCTGACGGCGATGGAACCAATCTGATAATGGCCTATTGCTAAAAAATCACGTGCCGCAGAAACCACTTTTACGGGATCCCCTTCTTTTACCTGACCTTCAATTCGCTGAATGGCTCCGGAAAAGACCCACGGATGAAACCTTTGTAATGATTGTTCCTTTCCCTTGCTTAGAACAATTGTTGCTTTGAGTTCTGTCATAGTGATGCCGCAGATAAAGAATGAAGGATTTGAAAAGAGATCCAGGCATCGGTCGCCGCGTAGCATTGCTGCGCTTCGGTTAGTTCATCCGATTCCCAGTTCGACAACCGCTGCGATTTGGATATTCTTACACCCAATACGATACCTGCAATTTTCTTCAAACTGAAATCATTGATCCCATAATCTTTTACCTGCTGCTGGAGTTCCATAAAACCGCCAGGTTTGAACGGGCTGACCCGTTGTAATCCTTTTATATCATCGTGAATAGCTACTCCAACTTTAAGGATTTCCGGACTGGAAAGAATCTTTTTCAAAGACTCCGGTAATCCGATCTTATTTATTCTGAAAAGAAATGCTTTTTTACCGGTCGATAGTTGCAGTAAGGCAACCTGATTGACCTGGCCCCTTTTAAATGACGGCTTGGTTTCGGTGTCGAAACCAAGCATTTTTTGATTTGACAGATAGTTAATTGCTGATTCGAGTATTTCGTTTTGATCAACGACAACAATTTCTCCTTCAAAAGCTTTTAATGGTAATTCATCCAGTTCTTCTCTCGTAATATACTCCTGAAACATCTTTTAATCAATCTCTTTATTAAATAAATCATTCAGCCAATCCGGCTTGTTGTTTTCTTCCTCCTCTGACGGTAGTTGAATATTCTGATTAAAATCAGCCTGACTATATATCAGCGAATGAATAGCCCGCAGACCATTGACCAGCTTCTGGCCCCAGTAATCCCTGAAATTCGCCATACACGTCCAAAGTGCTTCCTGCATCACCTGATCGTCGCCAATCCGGTACGACAGGATAAAATCCTTGAGGTCCTGATAAATATCAGTAAGGTTTTCGGATATACTGGCTGTCAGGGGAGCATCGCTAAACTGCATTTCCTGATCAAAAACTTCCTGATAATCATCATATCGCCCAAGAAGGTTCATCATACGCTGCTGAAGAAAATTGTAATCCACCTCTGTGACATATTTCTCAAGCATCTGTTCTTCTGAACTTTCAAATTCAGGGAGAACACTTGCTTTCAGATAAATCAGTGGAAGTAATTTCTGAGCTTTACCCAGCATGACACGAACATCTTCGGCTCCCGCAGATTCAACAAATTTACAATATTCGTTGGCAACTGTTACAAACTCGATCACATTCTTCGAATATACAACAGGATTTAATTGTTCGTCAGCCATAATTGAAAATTATCCTGCAAAAGTAACAAGAATTTCCCGGAACTGAAAACCGGGGACCGTAATGGAGTTGCAGGGTAAAATAGCATAGAGCATAGCGGAGACCGGAAAAAGGTGCCAAGGTCATGTGGATATCTGTTTCTTTTATTCTTATAGTTAAAAGCTAAAAGCTATGGGATCTCCTTTTTCCATTCCAGCCTGTTATCTATACGGTGAATGATTTTTCCGCTGTCAATTAACCAGCGTACCACCTGAATGATTTCATCCTCATTACGGTCGATCCTGAAGATGAGTTCTTCGAATAAGCATGGTTCCTGAAGGTATTGTTCAAGCATGCTGCTAATCTGGTCAAATTCAAGCTGACTCAGGCCCAATTCATTTTGTGCCAGGCATAGATCACATTTTCCACAGCGAACGGAGTCGGTCTCTCCAAAATATTCCAGCAAAAGGCGGCTCCGACATTTGAGTTTTTCAGTCATGTAGTAAGTCATGGCCTCTATGCGCTTTTGATAGTCTTTTTTCCGATCGGTATAATTTTCTTTGGATATTTTTATACGGTCCATGTCAAGCCGCTCTTTGGTAAAAATGATGAACGGCGTTTTTTTCCGCGGGATGTAATGAATGATCTTGTTTGTACTTAAAAGATTCAAAAACCGGTAGATCGTTTCGACCGGAATACCGGCTCTTTTGGCAAGCAGGTCTTCATCGATCCCCACATAGTTGGTAAACAAACCGGAATAGGATCGAAGAAGCAGTTTAATAAATCCATCGAAACTCGCATTGGCCACCTGAAAACGGTACAGATCATCCCTGCCTACAATAAAATGCAGTCGTGAAGGATTATCCAGTTCTTCGGTCAGCTCAAGGTAACCTTCCCGCTGAAGTATTTTCAAACTGTTTAAAATTGTATTGATCGGAAGATTGAATGAACCGGCAAAATCGCCGATATTGAAGTCAAGGATCTGGTCTTTTCCAAATCCCACGGCAAGCTGAAAATAATTACAAAGCGCCAGATAAACGCGTTTAATCATGTCAATCGGCGGAAAAGCTTTTTCGAGCCGTTTTTTTAATGCAAGTTGATCAGAACGTGCTGAAATGAGAACAGCATAAGCCTTTTTGCCATCACGGCCTGCCCTTCCGGCTTCCTGAAAATACGCTTCAGGCGAATCGGGCGGGCCTAAATGGATCACAAACCGCACATCAGGCTTATCAATTCCCATTCCAAATGCATTGGTCGCCACGATAACTCTGGTCCTGCCCTCCTTCCAGTCTTCCTGTTTACGGCTTCTTTCGGCAGCCGGCAATCCGGCGTGATAGTAATCTGATGAAATCTTATTTTTCTTTAGAAAATCAGTCACCTCACGCGTGGCTTTTCTTGATCTGACATATACGATACCACTTCCATCCGCTTTTTTGACCGATTGCAGCAAATATTGCATTTTATCTTCCCGCTCGCGGACGATATAACCGAGATTATTTCGGGAAAAGCTTGTTCGCAGGATATTTTCCTTGGCAAAGACCAGTTGTTTCTGGATGTCTTTAGCCACATCAGGCGTCGCGGTGGCCGTTAATGCAAGAACCGGCACACCTGGCAGCAGTTCACGTAACTCGCGGATACGAAGGTAAGACGGACGAAAATCATAGCCCCATTGCGAAATGCAATGGGCCTCGTCAACCACAATCAGGTTAACATTCATCTGAGGAAGTCGTTCACGGAACCGCTCCGTGGCAATCCTTTCCGGCGATATATATAAAAACTTATAATCTCCCCAGGCCGCGCTGTCAAAAGTAAGCCTGACTTCCTGTATCGTCATTCCCGAATGGATCGCCAGCGCCCTTATTCCTTTTTTCTGCAGATTTTCGACCTGGTCTTTCATTAAAGAGATCAAAGGCGTTACAACCAGACAAATTCCGGGACGGGACATGGAATAGATCTGAAAAGTAATTGATTTACCGCCGCCCGTAGGCATTAAACCAAGCGTATCTTTTCCTGAGGCGAGAGAATGTATGATCTCTTCCTGTAAGGGACGAAACAATGAATATCCCCAGTAACGCGTCAATATGGCTTTAAATTCACTCACCTTCTACTTTCTGGACCGGAAAATATCCGGATTCACAGCTTAACAATTTTTAATGAAATTTAAATTTTTAAGCGCAATCTGCCAAATGTAAATAAAGGCAATATCCGTTTATTTTTCGTAGTTTTGGCCTTTAATTGCAACAAAAATTTACTGTTGAACACATGAAATAGCCATGAGCATACATTCACCCAACCCTGTAATGATTAATTGGCTATTCCATTCCGTCGGTAATTTTAATTGAAAGAATGATTTGGATACGAAAATTTTACGAACTATAATTGAAAAAATACACGGATGAAGAAGCAATGGTGTGGCATTGTGGTCATTTTTCTTTTAGGAGCCTGCCAGCAGGAAACAAACAATAAAATACCTCTTGCTCAGGTCGGTGAGCGGATCTTGTACAAGGAAGATATTGAAAAAGTTCTCCCCGAAAACATTCAGGACAAGGACAGCGCATTATGGGTAGACGATTTTGTAAAGAAGTGGGTTCGTTCGGAGCTTGTCATTCTGAATGCAGAACAAAACCTGTCGCCCGAGCAAAAAAATGTCGACAAGGAACTTGAAGAATACCGGAATTCACTACTCACCTATCGTTACAAAAATGAGTTGCTGGCTCAAAAAATGGATACAGTAATTACAGAAGAAGAAGTCAACGCATACTATGAAAAGCACAATAACGAATTTATACTGAAAAATAATATTGTCAAAGCCATTTACATGAAGATCCCTCTTGAGGTGGCAAATCCTGAAACCGTGAAAAGCCTGACCCGGGATGAAGATCCCCGAAAATTGGCGCAACTGAAAGAATACAGCGTTCAGTATGCAAAAACGTATGACCGTTTTGAAGATAAATGGGTTAATTCAAAAGATGTACTGAATCAGTTTCCCGAAGAAACGGACAACGAAGAAAGGCTCCTAAAAAGAAACAACTTTATAGAAAGCAGCGATACAGATTATTATTACTTTATTTGTATCCGTGATTTTCATCTGCAGGGACAGGTGGCACCTCTGGCGTATGTAGAATCCGAAATCAGGAACATCCTGTTGAACGAACGTAAAATAAAGTTCCTTCGTGCGATAGAGGATGATATTTATAATGAAGGAATGGCATCCAACAAATTCAAGATTTTTAATATCAAAAATGACTAATATGTTCAAAAAAGTTTTAACTGGTTGTATCGCATTTTGTTGTCTGACAGGTTCTACCGGTGTTTTGGCACAGGACAAGATCGTAGACCAGATTATAGCAGTAGTCGGAAGTAACATCATCATGAAATCGGATATTGAGGGCATGTATATGCAAAATCAGGCACAAGGGGTCACAACCGAAGGCGACATGAAATGTGAGATCCTTGAAAATTTTCTGGTTGAGAAACTACTGCTTGCTGAAGCAGAACTGGACACAACGATTATCGTAACACCCAGTCAAATCAACCAAACAATGGATGAGCGGATGCAATATTTCATAAAAAACCTGGGATCGGAACAAGCCGTTGAAAAATATTTTCAAAAATCAATCGCAGGAGTGAAAGCAGATCTGGAGGAAGTGATCCGGAATCAGCATATGACCAGCCAGATGAGAAGAAAGATCATTGATAAGGTTAGCGTTACTCCTGCCGAAGTACGTTACAAGTACCGGAATATGGAAAAGGAAAAAGTCCCTATGGTCGAAGCTCAGGTCGAATACGCCCAGATTTCTGTTTTTCCTTCCATTACCCTGGAAGAAGAAAATGAGATTAAATCGAGGTTGCGTGAATTCAAAAAACGCGTTGAAGATGGTGAGAGTTTTTCCACTCTGGCGGTTTTGTATTCAGAGGATCCGGGTTCTGCCGCCAACGGTGGTGAACTGGGTTACCTTGGACGCGCTCAGCTCGATCCTGCTTATGCTGCAACTGCATTTAACCTGAAGGAAGGCCGTGTTTCAAATGTGGTGAGAAGCGAGTACGGTTATCATATCATCCAGCTTGTTGGCAGAAGAGGCGAACAGATTAATACACGTCATATTCTCATTATGCCAAAACCTTCGCCCGAGGCCAGAGAAAAGGCGGACAACAGTCTTGACAGCCTGGCATCCATTATAAGAAAAGGGAAAATCACATTCGAAACTGCGGCTTTACACTATTCGGCCGACAAGAATTCCAGAAATGGCGGAGGTATCGCGATTAATCCCTATACCATGTCGTCCAAATGGAAAAACGAGGAACTGGAACCGAATGTGAGCAAGGTTCTGGCAGGCATGAAAGATAATGAAATTTCCGATCCTTTCAGTTCGGTTGACGAAAATCAACGCCTGGTATACCGGATTGTCAAACTGATCAGCCGGTTAAAGGAACACAGGGCCAATCTACAGGAAGATTATCAGTACCTGCACGACCTCTATCTCCAGGAAAAGCAGGAAGAATCGATCAACAAATGGGTGTCAGAACAACAGTCAAAAACTTACATTCATATTGATGATACTTATATGAACTGTAATTTCAAATTTAAAGGGTGGAAAAAATAACTCGGAGAGCGAAACGATGAATCATTCAGGCAGAACAGAAACTTTTGGTTTGCACAGGATCTGGCTGTTGTTGTTTTTGATATTGCCATACGGACTGCCGGCCCAAACAAAAACGAGGGTAGATATTGAGCAGGCCGATGCTTTACTGCATAATGAGCTTATAGTGGCTGATGCTCAACGGCTGATCGGGAATGTCCGTATCAGGAATAACAATATTGTGATGTGGTGCGACAGCGCCTATTACTATACCAATGAAAATATTGTTGATGGATTCGGACATGTTCATATTTTAAAGGATGACACGCTGCATTTATACTCCGACTTTGTAAACTATAATGCCAATCTCAAATGGGCAAAGGCCAAGGATCACGTAAAACTGGTCAACAAATCGACCACGCTGACTACAGATTCGCTGAATTACGACATGAACAGAGGGATAGGTTATTATGACACTTACGGGACCATCGTTGACAGCACCACTACCCTGACCAGTAAGATCGGTGAATATTATGTGGATCAGGACAAAGCCTATTTCAAGACTGAAGTGAAGACAGTGACCGACGATTATACACTTGAATCGGATACCTTGATTTACGAGATGAAAACCGGCATTGCTTCGATCGTTGGTCCTACAAATATTTATAACGAAAAGAATAACCTTTACGCCATTGATGGCTTCTATAATACGAAGACCGGCAAAGCAGATCTGTTTAAACGCCCGATGATCACGTCCAAAGAACAGAAGGTCACGGCCGACTCGATCTTTTACGATAAGGTGAGTGGTGACGGGATCGCACTCGGGAATGCAGATATTCACGATATTAAGAATAAGGTTATTGTAAAAGGAAACAAAGCTATTTACAATGATATCAACAAAACATCGGAGGTGACCGATTCTGCACAGTTCTGGTATTATTCGGAACAGGACACACTTTTTCTTCATGCCGACACGCTCAAAACGATTCCGGACAGTATTCCGGATCAGAAGTTGGTTAAGGCCTATTTTCATGTTCGCTTTTACCGGGCCGATATGCAGGGAAAATGTGATTCGCTTGTATACTGGTCTAAAGATTCAACACTTCAGATGTTCAAAGAGCCTGTAGTTTGGTCAGGAACCAACCAGATGACTTCAGATTACATCGAAATGGTTACCCGGGACAAGGAGAATCAAACAGTTGAAATGAAGGAAAATGCTTTTATTATAGCACAGGAAGACTCAGCAAAATTCAATCAGATCAAAGGTAGGGATATGACCGGGTTTATTCGCAGGAAAGATCTTTACAAAATTGACGTGGACGGAAATGGAGAATCCATTTATTATGCCCGTGATGATAATGGCATTATTGGATTAAACAAAGCTACAGGAAGCAATATCCTGATATTTTTGAAAGAAAGGAAGGTTTCACGAATTGTGTTTGTTACATCACCCGAAGGCCGGCTATCCCCGATTACCGATATCATGAATGAAGAAAAAACACTTCCGGGATTTATCTGGCTGGATGCGATAAGACCAAAATCTTATCCCGATATTTTTCTAAAAGAAAGTAAGCCGGCTGAAAAGCAGGAAGAAAATAAGGAATAGCAGGATCAGGCTCCTGCTATTTATTGCTCATCGTTTGTTCTCTTAATACTCATCTTCGTTGAAGAAAAAATCATCCTTGCTGGGATAATCAGGCCAGATATCCTCAATGCTTTCATAGATCTCGCCTTCGTCCTCAATCTCCTGCAGATTTTCAATAACCTCAAGTGGTGCTCCTGAGCGAATTGCAAAATCAATTAACTCATCTTTGGTTGCCGGCCAGGGTGCATCTTCAAGTTTTGATGCCAGTTCTAAAGTCCAGTACATATTCGAAGGTATTTAGTTATTGCATTTTTTTGCTTTTGCGAATATATAAAAAATTAATTCATATGGCCCTAATTTTTTTACACGCAAAATACATCTCTTTTATGACAGCTATTAATTCACTTAAGTGGCATCATGTTCACGACATAAACGTCTATTTTTTAGCCGGGATCCAAAGTATTTCATCACAATGGCTATCCTGATTTATTTTACGGGCCAGCATAAAAAGATAATCGGAAAGACGATTGATGTATTTGATCAGGTTAGGATCAACTTCTTTCTTGTCTGAAAGCTCCACGATACGTCGTTCCGCCCGGCGGCAAACGGTTCTCGCGATATGGGCATAAGCAGTTCCCGGACTTCCTGCAGGCAGGATAAAATGGTTTAACCGGGGCAGTATTTCAAGCATATGATCCATTTCATGCTCAAGCCTTTCGATATCCTGCTCCGAACACGGAATCCGGGCCATATTTTTTTCTGCCTCATCATCCATTGCCAGCTGAGAGCCTATAATAAAAAGTTTCGATTGTATTTCCGTCAGCATTTCCCTTGCCCTTTCATCAATCTCTGCTGTTAATACCAGCCCAATATGACTGTTCAGCTCATCAACTGTACCGTAAGCCTCCAGCCTGACATCATATTTCTTTACCCTGCTCCCACCGATCAATCCGGTGGTACCATCGTCACCTGTCTTTGTATATATCTGTACCTCTTTTGCCATTAATATCTGGGATTTGGATTCACAACATCCGATTCGATCTGGCCGTCCTTCAACCGGATAATCCGGTGTGCATGGCGGGCAATATCTTCCTCGTGCGTTACAACAATCAACGTGTTTCCTTGTTTGTGAATGTTTGAAAATAACTGCATAATTTCTTCCGAAGTCCTGGAATCAAGATTACCGGTAGGCTCATCGGCCAGAAGAATAGCAGGGTTGTTAATTAAAGCCCTGGCTACTGCCACACGCTGACGTTGTCCTCCCGATAATTCATTGGGTTTATGGTCAACCCGGTCGGCCAAACCGACGTCAGTGAGCATTTGTTCTGCCCTCTCGAGCCGCGCATCCTTCTTTACTCCGGCATATACCAATGGAAGCATCACATTTTCCAACGCTGAATTCCGCGGCAACAGGTTAAAGGTTTGAAAAATAAAACCAATTTCAGAATTGCGGATCTCAGCCAATTCGTCGTCTATCAAATGACTCACATCCTGCCCGTTTAATATATAAGTGCCGCTGGTGGGCGTATCCAGGCATCCAAGCACATTCATCAGCGTCGATTTACCTGATCCTGATGCACCCATGATAGCCACGTACTCGCCTGCATTGATTTGCAGACTAACAGAGCGTAAAGCCTTGACAACCTGTGTTCCGACTTTATAATTTTTAACGATGTCGACTAAATGAATGACTTCTTTCATATTAATTGTTTTCCGGTTGGTTGTTTTAAAAGAAAAAATACTTATAATTTCCAGTAAAAATAATGATCTCCCTGAAATGTACATAATAAAACAGGAAAAAGACCACGTTTTTATTAATAACAAATCGTTTTTATCTTTGCCACATGCCTGAATTCTTAGATCAAGACATAAAATTCCTTCACGGCGCAGGTCCCAAAAGAGCAGAACTTTTGAAAAAGGAGCTGGGCATCTCCTCCTTCCGGGACTTACTATATTATTTTCCGTACAAATACATCGACCGGACAAAATTCCATAAGATCAGGGAGATCAATGCACAGGATGCCTATATTCAGGTAAAAGGCAGGATCAGGTCATTTGAGTTGATCGGGGAATCACGCAGGCAAAGACTGTCGGCCGTTTTTTATGATGAAACCGGCAGTCTCGATTTGATCTGGTTTTCAGGCATTAAATATATCCGTGAAAATCTGAAAACCGAAACCACTTATGTGGCCTTTGGAAAACCCTCCGTGTTTAACGGACGGGTCAATATCATTCATCCGGAACTGGAAGGAAGCGAAGGAGAACAAATCAACACAGGCGTTTTACAGGCATTTTACAATACTACTGAAACCTTGAAGAAGCGTTTCCTGAACACCCGGGCCATCAATAAACTCCAGTATAACCTGATGGTGGCTACCGAGGGCAAAATTTTTGAGACGCTCATCCCCTCCATCCGTGAAAAACTGAAACTCCTGCCACTGGCCCAGGCGCTCAGGCAAATCCATTTTCCGGAAAGCACTCACCTTTTGCAGAAAGCCACCTTCAGGCTAAAGTTTGAAGAGCTTTTTTATATTCAGTTAAAAATATTGAGTCTTAAGCACAAACGCTCGGAAGCATTTCAAGGATTTATTTTTGGGCAGATTGGCTATAACTTCAATAAGTTTTATGAGAATAACCTTCCTTTTGAGCTGACAGGGGCTCAAAAAAAAGTGATCAGGGAGATCAGGAAAGATCTTGGCAGCGGTATTCAGATGAACCGCCTTTTGCAGGGCGATGTAGGAAGCGGGAAAACCCTTGTCGCTTTAATGATCGCTTTAATTGCCTTCGATAATGGGTTTCAGGTCAGCCTGATGGCACCAACTGAGATCCTGGCTACTCAACATTACAACACCATTACCAGGATGCTGAGTGGCATCGGCATTCGCATCGCGTTATTGACCGGATCGACGAAAGCGGGTGAAAGAAAAATTATTCATCAGCATTTGCAAACAGGGGAAATTCAAATGCTTATTGGCACGCATGCTCTGATCGAGGATACGGTGATTTTTAAGCGGTTGGGTCTGGCCATTATCGACGAACAACACAGGTTTGGAGTGGCACAACGGGCCATGTTATGGAAGAAAAACTCCGGGATCCCGCCTCATGTACTGGTCATGACAGCCACTCCTATTCCCAGAACGCTGGCCATGACCCTGTATGGCGACCTGGATGTATCGGTCATTGATGAGCTTCCTCCCGGACGTAAGCCGATCGGGACCCGCCATTTCTTTGAAAGCCGGCGAAAGGAAGTTTATCAGTTTATCCGTCAACAGGTGGAGGCCGGACGTCAGGTGTATGTGGTTTATCCGCTCATCCGTGAATCTGAAAAAATCGATTTGAAAAATCTTGAAAACGGGTATGAATTGTTGAAAGAAGTTTTTCCCCGGTACAAACTGAGTATGGTTCATGGGCGAATGAAATCAGCAGACAAGGATCAGGAAATGCAGCTATTCAAAGACGGAAAAACACAGGTGCTCGTCGCAACCACCGTGATTGAAGTGGGCGTGGATGTGCCAAACGCCTCAGTCATGGTCATCGAGAGCGCCGAACGCTTCGGTCTTTCACAGCTCCATCAGCTACGGGGCCGGGTTGGCCGGGGTGCTGAACAATCGTATTGTCTGCTAATGTCGTCCTATAAAATAAGCAATGAAAGCAGAAAACGGCTTGAAACGATGGTCAGGACCAATGACGGATTTGAAATTGCCGAAGTGGACCTTCAACTGCGTGGCCCGGGTGATTTGGAAGGAACACAGCAAAGCGGACTGGGTATTAACCTGAATATTGCCAACCTGGCCAAGGATGGTGAAATACTTCGCATTGCAAGAGATGTGGCTTCAGATATCCTCGATGACGATCCAAAACTGGGAAAACAGGAAAATCAATTGCTGCTTTATCATCTTATCCGAATGAAAAATACAGAATTTGACTGGAGTACGATCAGCTGACAGGAATGAAACTCGTTTGGGTGAAGCACCTGTGCAATCGATTACATACATCCCTTACCTCCTTCTTTTCTGTTATAAACCACAGGCATTCAGATAAATAAGTCCAGGAATTTTAGAATGATTAATTTGAACTCAATATAAATAGTCAAAATTTTGTCAAAAATGATTTTACAACACAAATTAGTTATACAAACATCTATAGTTTTGCATCGAAAATTGCTAAAAATTAAAGATGTCGGGTGAAGTTTCACATAAAGGAGTAATAAAGGAATTTTCAAAAAAAGGGATAATTGTTGGCATTATTGCCGAATCGGCATGCGCCGCCTGCCACGCCAAAGGAGCATGTTCAGCTTCGGATATGACAGAAAAGGAGATTGAAATCGATCACTATAAAGGAGAGTTTCAGATCGGCCAGCATGTATTAGTCACAGGAAAGACCTCGCAGGGGTTCAAGGCTTTGTTCCTTGCTTATCTGCTGCCTTTTATTCTGGTGATGATGGTACTGATCATCACAACTAATCTCTCCGTCAATGAAGGGTTAAGTGGTCTTCTTTCAGTAGGTATTCTTATCCCCTATTATTTAATCCTGTATTTATTCAGGAACAGGTTAAAACAAAGCTTCGATTTTGAAATCGGGCCTATACAATAATGACTATGAGTGTGACAATTGTTTATACGGTTATCACTTTAAGCGCAATCGGGACATTTTCGGCAGTGATCCTGTATTTTGTGGCTCAAAAGTTTAAAGTATATGAAGATCCACGGATCGACGATGTTGAAAAGGCCCTTCCGGGAGCAAACTGCGGAGGATGCGGTCATGCCGGATGCCGGGCATTTGCCGAAGCATGCGTAAAAGCAACTAATCTGTCCGATCTTTTCTGTCCGGTTGGAGGAAATGATACAATGAGTGGCGTTGCTGATATTTTAGGGCTTCAGGCTGTTCAGAAAGCCCCCCGTGTTGCCGTGGTCCGTTGTAACGGAACCTGCGAATTCCGCCCAAAAATCAATTTTTTCGATGGAGTTTCTTCGTGCGCAGCGGAGGCTGGTCTTTATAGTGGCGATACCGGATGCCAGTACGGCTGTCTGGGACACGGAGACTGTGTGGTTGCCTGCGATTTTGACGCCATCCACATGAACCCCCTGACCGGATTGCCGGAAGTGGTTGATGATCAATGCGTGGCCTGCGGAGCTTGCGTGGTGGCTTGTCCAAAGAATCTGATCGAATTGCGCAGGAAAGCCCCGAAGGACCGGAAGATTTATGTGGCCTGCAGGAACGAGGACAAAGGCGCTGTGGCAAAGAAATCATGTGAAGTGGCCTGTATCGGATGTAGTAAATGCTTTAAGGTGTGTCCGTACGAAGCCATTACGATGGGTAATAATCTGGCGTTTATTGATTCAGACAAGTGCAGGCTGTGCCGGAAATGTGTGGAAGTCTGTCCCACCAATTCGATCATCGAACTGAATTTTCCGCCAAGGAAAGTGAAAACTGATCTTCCTCCGGTAACCGCGCGGGAAGCTGAAGCCCCCGTTTTACCCGAAAGAGAGGCAACGAGTGAAGCAGATCAGACTAAAAATACTGAAATATCATAAGGAGACCGATCGTGTTAAAAACATTCAAACTTGGAGGGGTTCACCCGGCCGAAAATAAACTTTCAGCCGGTAAGGCTATTCAAATTCTGGCTTTACCCAAAAGCGTTTTTATACCCATTACCCAGCATCTTGGGGCGCCTGCGCAGATATTGGTAAATAAAGGAGACAAGGTTAAAGCCGGGCAAAAAATAGCCCAGGCCGGAGGATTTGTTTCTGCCAACATCCATTCGTCGGTATCGGGAACCGTAAAAAAAATAGACCTTTCGCCAGATGCATCAGGCTATCCCAAACAAGGCATTTTCATTGACGTGGAAGGCGACGAATGGGACGAAAGTATCGACACGGGCAACGATCTGATCGAAGCATTCGATCCCGACAGTAAAGCGATCATCGACAAGATCAATGCAGCCGGCGTGGTAGGTATGGGCGGAGCGACCTTCCCCACACATGTAAAACTGGTGCCTCCGCAAGGAATGAAAGCCGATACACTGATCATCAATGGCGTGGAATGTGAACCCTACCTGACTTCCGACCACCGCTTAATGCTCGAAAAAGGCCGGGAAATCATTGTGGGTATCCGCCTGCTGATGTGCGCGCTGAAAGTTGAAAAAGCGTATATCGGTATTGAAAACAACAAACCTGATGCAATCGAACATTTACGCAGATTGACTTCGTCCGACGCGTCCATTCAGGTGATTCCGCTAAAAGTAAAGTATCCGCAGGGAGGAGAAAAACAATTAATAAAAGCGATCACCGGCCGAGAGGTTCCTTCCGGAGCCCTGCCTGTTGCCGTGGGAGCTGTCGTGAGCAACGTGGGAACTGCTTTTGCCGTTTATGAGGCGGTTCAGAAAAACAAGCCGCTGGTTCAACGGGTAGTCTCTGTAACCGGAAAATCAGTGAAAAATCCTTCAAATTTTTTAGTTCGGATAGGTACACCTGTGCAGAACCTGATCGAAGCTGCCGGTGGGTTACCCGAAGATACGGGCAAAGTGATTAGCGGTGGCCCGATGATGGGAAAAGCCATTGCTTCAATGGATATCCCGGTAACCAAGGGAACCTCGGGTGTGCTGTTCATTCCTGAAAGGGAAGCAAAACGAAAACAGATTCAAACCTGTATCCGTTGCGGACGTTGCCTGGAAGTTTGTCCGATGGGGCTGGAGCCTTATTATCTAATGACAGTTTCTGAAAAGCAGGTTTGGGATAAAGCGGAAGAACAGCATATTATGGATTGCATGGAATGTGGTTCATGTGCCTTTACCTGTCCCGCCAACCGGCCCCTGCTCGATTATATCCGTCTGGGAAAAGGAAAGGTTGGAAAGATCATAAGGGAAAGAAAAAAACAGTGAGTAATGAGTATCGAGACAGAAGGCTGAAAGGCTGGTAGCTTTTAGCCGTTAATAAAAATTAAAACATATAACCTTGCAACCCTGTAGCCCTCTTCCTGTCTCCGGTCAGCTTTCTGCTCTTTGCCGTTTACGGAATGTGACATTTTAATATCGGTTTTGAATTTTTAAAAATATGAACAGACTTTTAACAATATCACCTTCACCGCATATACACTCGGACGACTCGGTGAATAAAATCATGTACCGGGTCCTGTTTGCCCTGATACCGGCCTTGATCTGGTCCGTCTTTACTTTTGGACTGGACGCAGTCCGGGTTACCGTTCTGGCGATTCTCTCATGTATGGCCTTCGAGTACCTGATCCAGCGTTTCATTCTCAAACAGGAGCCGCATCTTAATGATGGTTCTGCAGCCCTTACAGGCCTTTTGCTGGCCTTCAATGTACCGGCATCTATTCCCGGGTGGATGGTTATCGCCGGATCTTTCATCGCCATCGGTGTGGCTAAAATGTCGTTTGGAGGACTTGGAAACAATCCATTCAACCCCGCTTTGGTAGGACGGGTATTTATGCTGATCTCTTTCCCGGTGCAAATGACCACGTGGCCCACGGTCGGCACTGTCGATGCCGTTTCGTCCGCTACCCCGCTGGGAATCCTGAAAGAAGGTCTGAAAAGCGGACGGCCGCTGAGTGAACTGATGCCTCAATTACCTGCAGGGAGCGATTTGTTATACGGAAATATGCCAGGTTCGCTTGGCGAGATTTCTGCATTGCTTTTGCTGATGGGCTTTGGATATATGCTTTGGAAGAAAGTCATTACCTGGCATATCCCCGTCTTTGTACTGGGTACTATGTTTATCTTTCAGGGTATACTCTGGATGGCCAGTCCCGATCGTTTTATGGAGCCCGTATTTCACCTGCTGACGGGTGGAGCCATGCTCGGCGCCATTTTCATGGCCACCGACATGGTTACCTCGCCGATGTCACACAAAGGACAATTCATCTTCGGCATGGGCATCGGTATTATTACCATTCTGATCAGGAATTTCGGAGCTTATCCTGAAGGAATTTCTTTTGCGATCTTAATTATGAACGGCTTCACACCTCTGATCAATGCATATGTGAAACCCAAACGGTTTGGAGGAAAAAACAATGGCTGAAAAAAAATCTACTTTCCTGAGCATGGTGCTGACTTTATTTTTGGTCACCTCCATTTCAGCTTTTATTCTTGGGTTTGTTCAGGACATGACGCGTGATGCGATCGTTGCTTCAAAAATGAAAGCTCAAAACGACGCAATAAAAAGCATTCTTCCTGAATTTACAGAACTGGGTAAATCGATTAAAGCTGCGCCGAAGGAAGGGGGAGACAGTCTCGAGTTTTTCCCTGCCTACAACCAGTCAAAAGAGCTGGTTGGCGTGGCCGTTAAAACGTATTCAAAAAATGGCTTTGGAGGACTGATACAAGTGATGGCAGGTTTTAGTCCTGATGGTACCATTACCGGTTATCAGATTCTGGAACATAAAGAAACACCGGGACTAGGTTCAAAGATGGCTGTCTGGTTCAATAATACAGAAAAACCAGGACAGAATATTATCGGTAAAAACCCCGGAAAAGTCAACCTGACGGTGAAGAAAGACGGGGGGGATGTGGACGCCATCACGGCATCGACCATCACATCGCGTGCATTTCTTGAAGCCATGCGAAGAGCTTATGAAACCTATGAAATTGAGAACGACAGTCCTGGCTTGGACTGTATAACTTCTCAAAGTAAAACAACTGAAGGAGGTGCATTATGAACCAATGGAATAATTTCACGAAAGGCCTGTTAAAGGAAAATCCAACCTTTGTATTGGTATTAGGCATGTGCCCCACCCTGGGGGTCACCTCTTCTGCAATTAATGGCCTTGGAATGGGGCTTGCTACAACCTTCGTGCTGGCCATGTCCAATCTTTTTGTATCAATGGTAAAAGATGTGATACCCGACAAAGTGCGTATTCCCAGTTACATCGTGATCATTGCGGCGTTTGTGACTGTAGTGGAACTTTGCATGCAGGCTTATACGCCGGGTCTTTTTAACAGCCTGGGGTTGTTCATTCCCCTGATCGTTGTGAACTGCATCGTTCTGGGACGGGCTGAAGCCTTTGCTTCAAAAAACGGGATAATCTCGTCTACCATCGATGGTCTGAGCATGGGACTTGGCTTTTCCCTGTCTTTAACGGTACTGGGATCAATCCGCGAATTTCTGGGAAGCGGCAGGATTTTCGGAATATCCGTTTATCCGGAAGATTACGGGATGCTGCTTTTCGTACTTGCTCCCGGCGCATTTTTGGTTCTGGGCTTTTTGATGGCTATCGTCAATAAAATAAACAAAGTATAATTCGCTGCCATGGAATATATTCTTATCATTATATCGGCCGTATTTGTCAACAATATCGTATTGACGCAGTTCCTGGGTATCTGTCCGCTCCTGGGCGTATCCAAACGAATTTCAACAGCCCTGGGAATGGCCGGTGCTGTCATGTTTGTAATGGTTCTGTCAACGATCGTGACTTATCTTGTTCAGGTCTACATTTTAGTCCCGTTCAACATCGGATATTTGCAAACGATCTCGTTCATCCTGGTCATTGCAGCTCTGGTTCAGCTTGTCGAAATTATACTGAAAAAAGTCAGTCCCACTCTTTATCAGGCGCTGGGAGTCTTTTTACCTTTAATCACGACCAATTGTACCATTCTGGGAGTCGCTATCCTGACGATTCAGCGGGAGTTTAACCTCATGGAAGGGGTTGTATTTGCCCTCAGTAACTCAATCGGGTTTGGTCTGGCGTTATTTCTCTTTGCCGGGATACGCGAACACCTCGACTTGATGGATGTACCCAAAGGATTAAGGGGAAACCCCATTGCCCTGATTGTGGCCGGCATTCTCGCCATGGCTTTCATGGGATTCAGCGGAATGGTCTAATCCGGAAAAAGGTAACAAGGAAACAAGGTGGCAAGGTAGGAAGGTAAAGATAAACCTTATCTCTCTTCCGGTTTCCGCTATAACATTCTACCCTCCTACCCTGAAACCCTGGCACCTTGCAACCTTCCTACCCTTCTCCGGTTTCCGCTATGCTCCATGCTCTACGCGCTATGCGCTGTGCCCGTGATGATCTCCTTCAGCGCTTCGATCCACAGCGGGTGATCATTCAGACTTTCGACCAGCTGAACCTTTTCTCCGCCATGTTTTTCGAAAAGATCCTGGTATTCGATGCCAATTTCAACAGTGGTTTCCAGGCAATCGGCCACGAAAGCAGGGGCAACGACCAGTACCCGTTTACGCCCTTCTTTGGCGAGTTTGATCAGCGTGGCATCGGTGAAAGGCTCCAGCCAGTTCTTGTCCAACCGCGATTGAAATGAAACGGAATAATTGTCCTTTTTCAACCCCAGTGCGCCGGCCAGCAGGCGCGAGGTGTCATAGCAGGTAGCCCGGTAACAAAATTTACCGTGACCTGGTAAAACTTTTTCACAGGAACAACCCGCGGGATCAACCTGCGGATGCGCTTTTCTGATCTGACGCATCGGTAAACCATGATAAGAAAAAATAATGTGATCCCAGGTTTCCGGTTTGTATTCCCTGATCCTTTCTGAAAAAGCCTCGATAAATAATGGATGATCATAGAACTGGCTGATCATTTTTACTTCGGGCATCACATTCCAATTTGCTATTTCCCTGAATACAAACTGTCCGACTGTTCCGGTGGTTGATGATGCATACTGCGGAAAGACAGGAACGATGATCAGCTTTCCAAACCGGCTGTCTCGAATTTTGTGCAGCACTTTTTTAATCGACGGATTTTCATAACGCATCGCAACAAAGACCTCATAGGTATCACCCAGCGATGTCTGAAGCTTTTCCCTGTTCTTCTCCGCGTTGACCATCAGCGGAGAACCTTCGGGTGTCCAAAGCATTTTATAAAGTTCAGTGGATTTTGGCGCGCGAAATGGAACAATGATCAGGTTCACCAGCAGTTTCTGAGGAATCAGCGGAAGGTCAATGACCCGCCTGTCATTTAAAAAATTAAACAGATACCGGCGTACTGCAGGAACCGTAGGTTCATCGGGAGTCCCGACATTCACCAGTAAAATTGCTGTGCGTTTGGAATTATCAGTCATAAAAAAATTGATAAGTGGCAAAATTGATAAATGGCTAAAAGCTCATAGCTCACAGCTCATAGCTTCCCCAGTCAATCCCTTTCCTAAGCAGGCTTAAAGTTCTTGCTTCGGGCGTTGCTTCCGCCGGCTTAAAATCATAGGTCCAGGCTGCCATGGGAGGCATGCTTAAAAAGATGGACTCGGTTCTTCCACCCGACTCAAGTCCGAACTTCGTGCCCCGGTCGTATAACAGGTTAAACTCGACGTAGCGGCCTCTTCGCAGCCGTTGCCAGCGCTTCTCAACCTCGGTAAAGCTGCGAAATCTGTTTTTATTCAGCAAGTGAATATAGATCCGTGAATAGGCTTCTGCCAGGTCGCGGGTAAAGCGAAAAAGCTTCTCGAAGGCGGATCCGTCTGCGGCTGGCTGATGATCAAAAAAGATACCCCCCACTCCCCTTGTTTCCTCCCTGTGAGGCAGGTAAAAGTAGGTATCAGCCCAGTCTTTAAATTTCTTGTAGCATCCCGGATCAAACTTGTTGCAGATCATCTTCAGCTCATTGTGAAACCAGGCAGCTTCTTCTTGGTCCACGTAATGGGGTGTCAGATCAATCCCGCCTCCAAACCATGATTTACCGGAGCTTAATTCAAAGTACCGGACATTCATATGGATAATTGGCACGAAAGGATTTAGCGGATGAATGATCGATGAAATGCCACTGGCAAAATAATCCTGCCCTTCTTCAATTTTAAGAACCTGCTTCATGGATTCGGTCACACGACCGGCCACAGCCGAAAAATTCACGGCTGCTTTCTCAATAGCATCGCCGTGCTGAAAAACCATGGTGTGCCCATAACCAATCTCACTTGCCCAGTTGTCGTCGGTAAAAACAGATTTTCCATCAGCCTGTTCCAACTGGCTGCATATCTGCTGCTGTAAATCCCGGTAAACTCCTGACACCAAATCTCTTCTCATGAAAATTGTAAAATTGTAAAATTATAAAATGGCCAGGTGATTAGCTGGTCTCACTACTCACTACTTTTTCTGCAATCTCCCTCCCCTGTTTGATCCGGTCGGCCATACCAATGCCATCACGAATATTACCGGCAAGGATCAGTCCCGGAAAATCTCTTTCCATGAATGTGATAGCGGCAAGTTTTTCTTCCGATTCAATTCCATATTGGGGAATAGCCTTTTGGTAACGATTGATAACAAACAAATCAGGCGCCCACTTTGTTAGGCCGAAAAGGAATTTAATTTCACGTGAAACCAGCTCATGGATTTGTTCGTCGCTTAAACCTACCATTTCGGGCTTCCGCACTCCACCCAGAAAAGTGGAAATCAAAGCGCCACCTTCCGGTGCTCTTTCTTTCAGAAATGAAGAAAGGAACAAAGCGCCCAGAACCTGCCTGTTTTCGCAAAAAGGGATTAGTCCGCCGAAAGCTTTCAGTTCAATCCCTTTCCACTGCAGGAAGCCCACCGACACCTGGACCACCTGCGCATAAGGCAATCGTTCTATCTTTCGCAAGGCCGCGTCGGGCAGGAAACTGAAGATGTCGTGCAAAGCGTAAGCGCCGGCAGTCGATATTATCCGGTCAAACCGTATCTCTTCCGAGCCGGTATAGCGAAGCAGGTAGCCAGGTTGTGCCTGTGAGATTTTTAGTTCCGCCGCATTCAGTATAATCCGGTCTTTTCCTACCTTTTCTGCGAGGGCGTTGGTCAGGTTCGACAACCCGCCTTTTACTGAAAATACCTCACGGGTAATCTTCTTTTCCCGTTCCGTTTTGGGTTCTTTGCCTTTTTTTATGGAGCCGCCAATAAAACTACCGTATTTTTGCTCCAGATTATAAAGCTTGGGCAATGCATATTTGGGAACAAGCTGTTCCGGATCACCGGAGTAAATGCCCAGCACAAAAGGATCGACCGCATATTTCAGGAAACTCTCCCCCATCCGTCTGCGGACCAGGGAAGCCAAAGTTTCGTTTGGATCAGTCCCTGGCTTTCTAAAAGGTTCACCCAGCAGTCTTAATTTGTCAGAAAACGTGAACAACGGAGTTGTGATCCCTCCAAATAGTCCGGAAGGCAAAGAATGCCATTGGTTATCCTTCCATATCCATCTGTACTTGGCATTTTCATCAGCGACTTCAAGGGTACACAGATCATCGAGCTCTTCAAGTAGTTCAACCGCCTCGGCAGTTCCCAGAACGCCCGTGCTTGGACCATTTTCATAAATAAATTCATCCTGCCTGACGGATTGGATCACTCCTCCCGTCCGGTCCGATTTTTCAAATAGGGTGACGTCGATCCCCTTTTTCTTCAGGTAATATGCAGTAGTCAAGCCGGTAAGCCCGGCGCCAATAATAGCGATCTTCATGGTTTAATGGGTTATATGGTTACAGGGCATAGGGCATAGAGCATAGAGCATAGCGGAGACTGGAAAAAGGTGTCCGGGTTGCAGGGTAATAAGGTTTCAATATCATATGTTTTAATTTTTACTAACGGCTAATAGCTCACAGCTCATAGCTCATAGCTCACAGCTTTAGACCGATTTCGAGTATTTCCTGCTCAGGTCTCCGATATGAATGTCGAAAACAGCAGCAATATTTCTTAGAAAGAAACGGCCAATGTCATGGATCACCAGGTCATCATCTGAATATTCCAGTAAATGATCATCTCTGAACGGCTCCAGCTTTCGATTGTCAAAATCCAGCAGGGTTTTAATTTTCTCCGGACTGGTTTCAAAACACTCTGCGATCTGCTTCCAGGATAAATAGTGGTTGCACATGATCTCGTTGATCACTTCCCGTGCAACCTTTTCGGTGTATGACAAGGTATATCCCTTTTCAATCCTGATTTCACCACCTTCAATCACCTGTATATATTCTTTCACGGTACGGCAATTTTGGGCATACACGTTCTCAAGCTGACTGATACCGGTTACCCCGAAAGCATACACCTGTCCGGTAGTTTCACGGGTGCAGTAACCCTGAAAATTCCGATGGAGGGTACGGCTGTTCAATGCTTTTGCCAGATCATCCTCCGGCCTCGCATAATGATCCAGTCCGATATCAGCATACCCGGCTCTGTTCATCCTTTCCCAGGCATTTTCAAACATTTTCACCTTCTCTTCGGCCGAAGGCAAACCATATTCTTCCAGCTTTTTCTGGGCCTTTTTCACCCAGGGAACATGCGCGTAAGAAAAGGTTACCAGACGGTCCGGAGCAATCTCAATCGCACGTTCGATGGTTTCTGCAAACGAATCGGCTGACTGATAGGGTAAGCCGTAGATAAAGTCAAGGTTGACCGACATACCCCGATGCGAGCGGATCATTTCACAAAGCTCAATCACGGGAATGGCGGGCACTTCGCGCTTTACCGCATGCAGTACCTTTTCCTGAAAGTCCTGGACTCCCAGGCTGATCCGGTTGAAACCCATGACAGACAATTGTTCAATATATTTTTCATCCAGATGTGCAGGATTGCATTCCACGGCAATCTCAGGATGATCAATAAACCGGAATTCTGACTTTAACAGATACATGATCTCACCAATATATTCAACAGGCAAGGCATTGGGTGTTCCTCCGCCCCAATGGATCTGGGATACCTTACGGTTATGGTCGATCAGCGGACTGAGCATGCTAATCTCCCTTCTTAATGCATGCACGTATGTACGCATCAGATCCATATTCTTTGTTATATGCGTGTTGCAACCGCAATACAGGCAAAGCTGAGTACAAAAAGGAATATGTATATAAATGGAAATATTTTCCGGTTTTTCCTGGTTCGATTGCTCTACCGCCCGGAGATAATCGGCAGTTCCAAAACCGGCATCGAAAAAATTCGCGGGTGGATAACTGGTATACCGGGGCACAGGCACATTATACTTTTCGATCAGGTTAAAGGGTATCTTCATGGTTGTATCTTTCATGCCCAAATATACAAAACAGTTAAATGGTGAATGGCTTTTGATTTTCAAAATCCGGATCAGGCTGTCCATGGATTAAATAATTAGGTGACTGGTATGCCGGTAACAGGTACTGGATCTGCCTGTGAAAGATCTTGTAATTTTTATCAAACTGTCCGCCATTCCACACCCTTTTTAAGGCTCCGGTAAAGGCCCCGTTAAAGGTGCCGTCGTAAGAATACTGATTATCCTGACAGCCCGATATGAGGATAATACTGGCCTGAATATCGGCAGCAGAAATATCCTTTTGCTGCATCAATAGTCCGTCATAGAATTCCCTGTTGGCGGAGTAAGTGGACAGAGCGTGCTGGCTATCCATAAAACGAGGAGGAAAATCACTGAACAGAACCATGTTATTGGTTGCTTCCTTGACAATCGTGCCGCTGTGACAACTGTCGGAAGTAATCAGGATCCTGACACCCTTTTTGAATCCTACCCATAATTCGTTCAATTCGTCATCCAGAAATTCACCATCGAACAGGCACCAGGTTTCGTCCTGTCCATCAGGTTCATCGCCATTCAGGTCTGGTAATTGTCCACCGTGGCCCGAATACGAAACATAAAAAATGTCACCTGCTTTCAGGCTCGCTGAGGCCATGCGGATCGTGTTTTCCACATTCTCACGGGTTGCCTTTTCACTTAGCAGTATAGAAGTATCAAATTTTTGAGCAGCAGCAATGCGCTCCAGATCGATGGCATCATTCTCGCAGGCGTTCAACTTCCCGTCCCAGCCGTTATAATGAGCTGGGTCAACAACGTTAAGTCCGATATGTAAAGAAATTCCCTTGTGCATGGTTATAAATTTTACTTAGTTCATCAGCTAATTTACAAAATAAAAAAACTCTCCGGCTCAACCAAAGAGTTTTTTTATTACTGCTTTCGCAGTTATAAATTCTTTTAGTCTTATTTCTTGTGTCTTGTATCTTACGACTATTCTATCCTCCTGATCTTTATACTTCTGAAATGTACTTCATTTCCATGGTCCTGTAAAAGGATATGACCTGATGGCCAGCTCCCGAAACCTTCCCATTGGGCATATTTGCTTCGGGCAATAAGTGCGTAAAAGGCTTGTGTTCCGCGTTCATACTCCAAAACTTTCCGGTTATTCAGCCAATGTTCCACATGAGCGCCCCTAAAATCGGAAGCTTCCAGACTATTCCCTTTCAGCCATTCCTCATGCCGGGTACCACACACGATGAGCCGGGCCTGGTTCCATTCTCCTGGTTTATTGACGATCTTGTTTTTGTGAGCCGGGATCAGGTCATACAGCGAAGCGATCGTTCTGTTGCCGTTTGCACCCAGTTTGGCGTCAGGATGTTTTTCATCGTCCAGGATCTGGTATTCCAAACCGATGGCCGACTGATCCGTCCCGTATTTTTCAGTGATGAAGTATTTGATCCCGCTGTTCGCGCCCTCGGTGATCATAAAATCAAGCTTCAGTTCAAAGGTCGAATATTCGTCAAGAGTCACGATATCCCCACCATTGCCGGCTTCTTCTCCCTTCGCGGCTTCCACGATCAGCTCACCGTTTTTGACCTGCCATCCTTTGGAAGGGAACGCCTCTTTACCTGCACCTCTCCATCCCTGGGTGGTCCTCCCGTCAAACAGGAGTTTCCATCCCTGCGCCCGTTCCTGCGGCGACAAGTTGTTGGGGATCAGGTTTACAACCGGAATGTCGGTCCATGGACTCTGTTTCAGGTCTTCCGTCTGAATGCGGATATTTTTCCAGCGGATCTGCCGGCCAGCTTCTTCTGTGTTTTTTCCGATCGAATGTACCTGCAGGGCAATAAAACCCTCAGCCGTCATATCATCGACCAGATCGGCACATGGGATTCCGTTTACCCAGGTACGGATCGAGTTGCCGATGGCTTCGATCCGGTAATGATTCCACTGGTCCCGTTTAAACGCTTTTCTTCCGCAGGGATTCATGTCCAGCGGATACAGCCACCCCCTGCGGGCCTCATCATAGATACCGCCGCTCCAGGCCCGGTCGGCAGGATCAACTTCACACTGGTAACCATGAACCCGTCCGTTGTTGTAGTCCGGTTTGCTCAGGCTGCGAAACTGGATACCCGAATTCATCCGGTTGTCGACCAGCAAATCAAGCTCCAGAATGAAATCACCGTAATTTTTTTCCGTAGCGAGAAATGAATTCGGTGTGTTGGCTACGGTTGTGCCCACGATTTCGCCATTTACGACCTCATATTTGGCCTGCCCGTTCAGTTGTTTCCACCCGGTCAGGTCTTTCCCGTTAAAAAGGTCCGTCCATCCGTTGTCATTACCGGCAAAAGAAACCGGGGCGGCCAGCATCAAAAAAATAAAAGCAATATTCTTCATGTGTTATTGGATTAAGTTAGTTTATAATACATACGCATTGCTTCTTGCTCACGACGCCGAATATAGGTATTTCTATGCGATATTTTGGAGATTGAACGCGCCTTTTCCCGGTTTCCTGCATTATTTTTAATTTTCCGTGTCCGTTACCGGCTTTCTGTCTTTTTTTGTTTCCGTGGCTAATATTTTTCAGGAATGAAGGTCTGACTTGAAATTGGCGGCCGCATATAGCCTCGCCCCTCTCTTCGTTCCGGAAGGACAATTTCTTCCTGCGGGAGGTCCTCATAAGGAATCATGCTCAGCAAATGATTGATGCAGTTCAGACGCGCCCGTTTCTTGTCGTCGGCGGGCACCACATACCAGGGCGACTGCCGGGTGTCAGTGTATTTGAACATTTCATCTTTCGCCTGACTGTACTCCAGCCAGCGTTCACGTGAAGCAAGATCCATGGGACTGAGTTTCCAGCGTTTCAGGGGATCTTTGATGCGCGACTGGAAACGATGCTCCTGTTCTTCATCCGAAACTGAAAACCAGTACTTGATCAGGATGATCCCCGAGCGGATCAGCATTCGTTCAAACTCGGGGCAGGTACGCATAAATTCTTCATATTCCTGTTCCGTGCAGAAGCCCATTACCCGCTCCACCCCTGCCCTGTTATACCAACTCCGGTCGAAGAAGACCATTTCGCCGCCAGCCGGAAGGTGAGTCACATACCGCTGAAAATACCATTGCGTCTTTTCTTTTTCTGTTGGTGTACCAAGGGCGACCACCCGGCATATCCGGGGATTTAACGGCAACGTGATGGTTTTGATCACTCCCCCTTTGCCTGCGGCATCCCTGCCTTCAAACAAAACAACGACCTTTAACTTCTCGTGTTTGATCCAGTCCTGAAGTTTTACCAGTTCAATGTGCAGTTTCTCCAGTTCCTGTTCAAAAAATTTTGAATCGATTCGTCTGGGATCTTTTTTCTTCGGCTCAACGCTTTGAATGCTTTCGGTATAATCCATAAGATGAAATATGAGGTTAGGTTTTTACCTCATACGTGATTTAAGCGAGAGGGTTAGTTTTGCCAAACAATTAAAATGATATGGCCGTAAGCTCTCTTCCCAGCTCGTGCAGGGCTTTCTCAATTTTCTTTACCTGTAGTTTCCGAGGATGCGACCGGCCTGCAGCATAATGCCCTAACTGGGTTTGATTAATACCGGTAATTCGCTCAAGCGCAGATAACGTAAGCACTCCCCTGTAATAAGAAAGTAAACTTTCCACATCCCATTTATAAGTCAGGTAATATTCGGAGTCGAAAGGTTCAGGAATAGGGTCGCCGTCTTCCCGTAGCCCTGCAAGATGGAATTCAACCCCTGCTGTAACTTCTTTTTTTAGTTCCTCAAAGGAATCTGCAGTACAAACAAACCCCTCTAGTCTTTCGACCGATGCTGCATAGTTATTTTCGGTTTTTCCAACTTTGACAATTACTTCTGCTGACATATTCTACAATTTATGTCCGGGCTAAAAGGTCAGCCCTGACTGTTTCTCAATGCTTTTCAAAAGATTCCCGGTAATGTCTGACGACTCTCTACCATTCACAGTTACTTTACCAGCCTTGGTTGGATGTTTAAACTGCCTATGGCTTGTTCCGGCATGCCGGTATAAAAACCAGCCGTCCTGCTCCAACCTTCTGATAATTTCTTTAACTTTCAGAACCTTCATGTCATCTATATCATTTGACGCTTCAAAGATAGGAAAAATCCTATTATTTTAGAATGAAGTCGCAGGAAATTTACTATTCGACTTATGGAAATAACCGCCCGGTTTACTTCTTCCCGTGCATGACCGGCAACCTTATTTCAGTTTCAAAAACAGCGGCAGGTAAATCAGGATGGCCACCACCGAGAAGATCAGTCCCCCCATGGCTCCGGCGGCAAACGCAAACCAGAACACTTCCTTCTGCCCCGACCACACGAAGGGTACCAGCCCCAGCACCGTCGAGATAATCGTGAGAAACACCGGGATGATCTTTTGGTTAAAGGCTTTGAGATAAATCTTTAAACTGTCTTTCTTTCCCCTGTCCCGGCAAAAATGATTATAATCATTAATAATATACAAGCCTGCATTGACCGCGATGCCCGATAACAGGATAAACGAGGCAAACCCGCCCTGGTCGAAGTTGAAGTCGAACAGGTAAAAGGTCAGAAATACCCCGATAAACGATACCGGGATCATCAGGATGACGGCAAGGGGCTGGCGCAGCGATTCCAAAAGGATCGAACAGATAAAATAGATGATCACGATCACCAGCAGGATCAGCAGGTATTGCTTTTTGTCTTTCTTATCCCAGCCCCATCCCCAGTCGGCCTGTTTTACCGAATACCCCAGCGGCAGGATTTCGCTCAGCTCCTTTTCGTGCCGTTCCCGCACAATCTTCGACAAAGGTTCCGGTCCCACGAAGTCATATGCTACCACCAGCTGGTACTGCTGGTTGGTTTTGTGGATCTCGTTGCCTGACTTTTGTTTGCTCACCTGTGCAAAACCCGACAGCTTCAGCTGTTTGTCGCCGATTTCTACAGGCCGGTGTTTTAAGTCCCACACGTTAAACCGCCCGTAGAAGTCAGAAACCAGCGACACGGGCTGCAGCTCGTTGTTATGGTACACCGGGCTCAGGCCGGCCTTGTAAACCTTGTCTTTCAGAAAATCATAGAATTGTCCGATCTGCACGTCATTTAATCCAAAGCCCTGCTTGTCGAAATCCAGGTAGTATTCATACAGGGTCGTGCTGTTCCAGCCCGTCGAGCCGGTAATTTCAATGTCTTTGACCCGCTCGTTCGCGGAGAGTTTTTGCGAAAGCAGTTCAGCATAACCATATAACTGGTCATAGTTGTAGCCTTCCAGGATGATGCGGCTGTTCTTGAAACCCGTGTTCAGCTCGTTCGAAAACCCGCGTCCCACCCCGTACACGGCCCAGTCAAGACCGCCCAGGCTGATCGCTTTCGAGGTGATCTCTTCTTTCAGAAAATACGGGAACGAGCCGTTCTCCGCATCCGGCTTAAAACTGATCCGGATCGAGGAGTTGTTATAGGAACTGACCGAAGTTTCGAATAATTCGATCTCACTAAAGCGGCTCAGAAAGTTTTCCATCTTTTCGATCGCTTCGTTGAGCTGCTGCACCGTGCAGCCTTCGGGCATTTTACCCCGAACGTACAACATCGTTCTGGAGGGCTCCGAGTAAAAGGAGCTCTCAAACACGTATTCCGAAAACAATCTGAGCGACCCGCCCAGCACTTTCTCCAGTACCGGTCTCACATCTTCGGTAAACCAGCTGCTCCCAAGGGTTTTATTGTACCTGTCCGCCCATTGGCCTTCTTTTTCGATTTTTGCCGGCAGCCATTGTACCGGGATCCCGAATCCCAGGATAAAGAGCAGGATAAAGGCCCATTTAAATCGTTTACTCAGGCGGATAAACGATCCGTAGAAGCGGGTCAGCCTTACCGTCCGCCGCCTTCTTTTAATCAGCCTGGCACTGCGGCGCGCTTTCATCCGGATCTTCTCCATCAGGGCCGGGATGAAAAACAGGGCCACGCACAGCGAAACCGACAGGTTGACGATGATCACCCACGCAAACTCGACCAGGTTCACCCGCTGTTCTTCCTTTAAGAAAAAGATCATGCACAGGGCCCCGATGGTGGTCAGCGTGGCCGCCAGGACAGCCAGGAACGCCTTTTTATTTCCCTGGTGCAGGATATGGTCGATCATGATAATGCTGCTGTCGATGATCATGCCGAAGGAGATGGTAATGCCGGCCAGGGTATAGAGGTGGATTTCAATTTTCAAAAGGTAATAGAAGATGCAGGCCACCACCAGGTTTGTCACGATGCTGACGGTGATCAGAAACAGGTATTTCAGCCGGCGGCTGATCAAAAGGACAAAGGTGAGCAGGATGACCAGGGAAAGGATGGTCCGGGTAAAGATCTTGTGCAGTTCGTCGCGGATATACTCTGTCGAATCGTTTGCCAACAGCAGCGAATAGCCCGGCGGAAGGGCCGCTTTGAGCTTAGCGGTCGTTTCTTTTATTTGCTTGGCCAGTTCCAGGTTATTGACTTCTTCGCCGGGATAGATCACCAGGTTGATCGTGTTGAGCCCGTTGATGCGGAAATACGACGAAGGTTGCTGTTCCTGGTATCGAATGGTGGCCACATCGCCCAGAAAGATGATCCTGCCTTCCGTCTTTTTGACGGGAATGCGCTGCCAGCTTATGCTGTCCTGCACACCGTTTTGCAGGTAGATCCCCGTGATGGCGCCGTTATTCTCCTCTACGCCCGAAACAAAACCCTGTCCCAGGTACCCTTCACCGAAATAGTCCTGAATGCCGCTTACCAGTTCGCCCGAGCTTATCCCGAGGGTCTGAAGCCGGTCGCTGTCGAAAGTGATCTGCCATTCAAAGGGCGTCGATCCGTAGACCCTCACCCCGCTGATCCCTTCCAGCAGCGAGAGCGCGGGGACCAGGTGGTCCTCGGCATATTTCTGAATAAAGTATGGGCTGGCGTTGGCATTGAGCGTGTAGGTCATCACCGGCTCCACGTTCTGTCCCCCTGTTCCCATCGAAAGTTCCGGAAAGGAAACCTGCTCAGGAAGCTCGGGGTAAGCCTGCCGGATAAGCGAGGCGATCTCGAAACGGACGGCGTCGGGATT
>Ga0074195_1001249_pt1 | contig 37347 bp, 36 predicted proteins | sample EPASupsiteHSE623_FD_64525 | JGI IMG/M metagenome (GOLD analysis project Ga0074195, IMG submission 64525) | Bioremediated contaminated groundwater from EPA Superfund site, New Mexico - Sample HSE6-23 | ecosystem: Environmental > Aquatic > Deep subsurface > Groundwater > Contaminated ...
AATAGGCACCCATGCCCAATGCGATTAAAGCTATCGATTTTCCTGGGCGAATTGTGGGAAGCTCTATTTCATTACTCACGCCAAGTTAAAGCACAACGGATGGTTAAAAATATTCCGTTTGACTGAGCCGGTTCCATCAGGTCGCGCCCAGACGTTTTTTGGCCGGGATGCGAATACGAGTGTCGATTTGAGTGTTGATTTAGTTCTATAGCATGCAAGTTGTGCGTATCCTATATGCCGCGTTGTCATTTATCCTGTGTGTACTAGATAAGTACCAGGCCAGTGAACTCCTACCCCGCACTTCAGGGCGCGGGAGGAGTTCACCACCTATTATTGCCTAAACCGGCATTAGATTTCTAATGGTTCCTCGCTGTTTCGAGTGGGTGTGATTGAGGCAAAAAACCTACCTAAGGCTATCAAGTCATCTGGACCGAACAGAATAGCGGTCCAGCTTGCAGATTTCTTGATTCGCTCATTCGATCTCATTTCGAGATAACTTCAAGTTAGCACCTGAAATAGCGAAGAACCTTTCTAATGAAGCTTCTAGAGAAGGATAGGAAGATAGCGACAGAACGTCAACGTCTCTTGAGTCCCATCGCAAATCTGCCTAAATTGTATATATTGTCTATTTTAGTGCCTCAGCCATCTTATTTCTTATGTGAAGCTTTTGCCGTTTCTGCATGCACCGTCTTTTTCCCTACATCAGCCTTCGCCTTCTTGGTATCAGGCATCTTCTCCATATTATCATCTATCATATTTTGAATCCTCCTTTTGTGATTCCAAACGTAATAAGATGTTATTGCATAAAAAGATTTTGGTACCTAAACGTTTAGGTAGTAAAATATATTTAACTCAAAGTCACCCTAATAAAGAGCGATCCAGAAAACTACATCGACTCTAGCAGAATAAGCAGCCAGAAATCCGAAGGTTGATACCGTACAGTTTAAAAGCAATCTGCATGCTCAAAACCAGGTGGTCGACATTATTGCCTTCATGCTAGGGGGACCATCTAGCCGTTCGTCTATCACCTAACCATAAAATTTGATGATTAAAAAGACTTAAATTTAAGAAGTCGCTTTATAATTCTAAACTGCAAGGAGATTTCAAAAAATGGAAAATAAAAATGCGGAGAAGGTAACGCCAGATTTGGAGAAAAAAACGGCTCAGGCAGAGGCAGATACAGTAAAAGTGGGCGATGTGGATGCATGCCTAGAGTTGAAAGTTGGAATGACGATAGCAGTAGAAATACAGGATCGGAACGAGCATTTCACTATTCTCGACCTAAAGATGTACCATCAAGAATGTGAAGGAGGTTTCATAGAGATTCACGAGAGAGGTGGATATCATTTTAGATGCAAGAGATGTGATGTATCTAGGGACATTGCCGGAAGTGATGCGGATAAAGAAGGCATGATTAATGTAGCAGTAGATAGTGTAAAATACAGGACTTTATCTACTCATCCCGATGTGATCGTATTCATGCCAATGAATGATTAATTCCATGAAATTTCTAAATATGCACGTACCTGGCCTGCAAGTTATCCATAGTGGATTATATAACCTTCCAGGCCGGAATCAGAGCCCAATATATTTTTATAAATACGTGTTCGATCTCGTAAGGTCTTTATGTTATGTGCCAGATTCTATATTACAGCCGATAGCGAATAATTGGAATCAGCCGAAGGTTGAATTGGTCCCATAGTGTACTGGAACGGTCAGGTAGGCATAAGCGATCTTAGACCGATTGAGAACGGCATGAAAAGATAACGGAATCTTTCCAAGTTATATATTCCTGGGTGGAAAAGAGTATCAGACACCATTCGATCAGGAATTAAAGTGAGGAGGGAGTAGCCTGGAAGACCGCCTCGCTTATGCCAGCAAGCCAACCGCGCTTTCAGTTCGCAATACTGGCCAGCCCCGGAGCCGCGCCGTTAGGTGTGAGCTTGTAGATGTCGCCGCCCAGATCGACTTCTGCATAACTGCCTTTGGGAGTGGCGTCGAAGCCGTGAGTGGCCAGATAAAATGCCAGGTCCTCGGCACCCATGCGGGAATCATCGAAGGACGAGACTGTGGACAATAGATCAGAGAGGGACGCGCTCGATGCACTTGCGGTTGGCAGAGCCAGCAGGACAGCCAACGAGAGCAGACTTAATGCACTAACTTCCTTCCAGGCCATAGCTACATCTAAACACTGCGAGAACCATATAGACGATTGTGTCCAACTTAGCGGTTAAATTTTAACAGATCTGTCTTAGCCAGCCTTTCTGGGCCGCTGGCTGTAGAGCCGACATTATCAGAGAACCATTCCAGAAGATGCTGTCGCTGCACGACATCATAACAAGCGAACCAGAATCAAATGGAGGTCAACTGATCCATTCCATCAGCCAGAAGAGTATCATCCCGGAAATTACGGTTCCACCGAGCGATTTTGTCTTGAGGGCGATGAGAAACGTGGGAATTGCCACCAGCGATTTGATCTGCAACATATCCAGATGGCGCGGGCTGCCGGAAAGAAAGATCTCCGAGAATACAAGAGCGCTCAGAATAGCCACAGGGATCATATCCAGCCACTCGATGAACCACCGGGGGAGATTTCTTTGGGTAAGAAAGAACAACGGAAGATAGCGCGGAATATAGGTAACAAGCCCCATGCCGACTATCAGCAGGATGTATTCAGTCTTAAGCATACGATCCTCTCTTTCTTTGAGCATACCTTTTGAATGCAAATCCCGCCGTGGCACCGAAGAGCGAAGCCATGATAACAAAGCCGTTTCCAGGAACAACAAGAGAGATGCCGATGGCTGCGGCTCCGGATATGATGGCCGTCAAGACATAAAGCCGTCCACGAAGCTGGAAGGTCAGCAAGCAGAGGAACATGGCGATCAGCGCATAATCGATGCCAAAGCTACCAGCGGGGATGAACTGCCCGCCATAGCCTCCGAGAATTGTGCTTCCTATCCAGGCGAAATTGGACATTTGGTTGACCGCCAGGGCTTGATAGCGATGCCATCCTCCAGCTCTAAATTTGACCAGATTCACCGAGAAGCTTTCATCCGTGACTCCGTAAGCGAAGACGGATAGGAATCTTCTGCCCGCACCGCGCAAATAGACTGCCAGGGACGAACTCATCAGCAAGTGTCTCAGATTGACAACGAATGTCGTCAGAATGATGGACACAGGCGCAGCCCCGCTGCTCAGCATGGCCACAGCGATGAACTGAGAGCTTCCAGCATACACTAATATCGACATGAGAGCAATATCGAGCAAATCTAATCCTGCCTTCTGGGCCAGGACGCCGAAGGCAAAGCCAAGAGGAAGGTAGCCCAAGCAGATAGGCCATGCAGCCTTTATGCTATCCAGGGCAAAGCGGAAATGATACGGGTTTTTTGGCCCTTGACGGCCATCTTTTGGGATCGGTTCGCCATTTAAGATGGACTTGCCGTTTACGACAGAATTGGCATCTCGTTCATCTCCTCGACTTGACCTGGATTTCACGAAAAACCTCTGATCCATCATGAAATATCCTTTTCGTCTCCATTAATCTGCAAGAGAAAAACGACTGTTTTTGCCGATTAAATAGCCTCAGCAATAGCCAGATATCCTTTGATCAGACTGCAGGCCCCGAGAAGATCGAGATTCAAAGATCTCTCTGCTAGTTTTATTGTTCAATCGAATACATAAATGGACCATCACTGCCATGAGTTCCCCTATTTTCGGATGCTATGTGGTTCCGTCTCTTTTGCCATCCAATGAACCATCGATGACAAGCGAATCTTCTTCTCTCGGCGACCTTTTCCATCTACCAAAGGGACAAACATAAAGGCAGAGCCCGCAAACTCCTAGCCCGGTCTTTTTCTCCAGATCCTTGAAGTAATTCTCACACTTTCGGGCATCATAGCGAGTCTCCCTGGGCTCATCCTCTCTGAAAGGCCGCCCACTGGAGGCTCCCACAGGGCAGATCTCCACACGCTTCTGGCAGTCGCCGCACCTTTCCTCAAGCGGTTGGCCTGTCGGCTGCAAAGGCGAGTCTGTCCGCACTGTCACCCACCTAACTCTTGGACCTGCTTTCGGAGTGATGAGCAGGCAGCTCTTGCCAATCCCGCCGAGGCCTGCCAGGTGAGCGATCTCGGTTTTAGCCATATCGGACTGCAGACACAATTCAGGGATCTGAGCTATGAGTTGATCTCTGCCTCGCTTATAGTGCCGCACCTAATGTTTGATATTAATAACCGTAATGCATCGATTTACCAACGGATTTTATGAATATGGACCCATTAGGTTCTTGACTATAATCATTTGCACATCCTTGGCTAACCGTCATGCTGCCAAATGTTCATGAATGAGCAAAAGCCAAAGGATTCAGGAGGGACATATTGAACCCCGGCTTTACTTTTATTATTTATGTATTTTCACAAATATTAAGGAATTCGAGCAGACAATAAGCGAATCGCTCAAGATCCAGCTTGCATGAAAAGCAAGAATGTATTCTGAACGACCAACGCGAGAGCTGCCAAACGGGGAGCCGACATCCCTTAACTGCAAGAAGCAAGGCCCAGCCAGCCTGTTCGATCACCGGCGATCTGCGCTCGACCGGGTTCTCGCAAGCGACGCGTCGCCAAAGCTGCATCCCTGCAACATAGGCATGCGTGTGTCTGCGCTCATGAATGATTCTTCTTCTCTATTAACGCTGCAGAAAAGCCGATGACTTAGAGCAATCACTTCTTGATGGGGTATCTGAAATATAGTCGCGGATTTGATCTGCTGAGGGACCCTATGAGTCCCACCACTACCTTCATGAAAGAGGTCCAAGAAAGAGAGATTCTCTCATTTGTCTAAGCGCAGGAGAGCTTTGGATCCTCGCAATCTTCAGATACCAAGCCGGAAGCATTTGAGGAGCCTTTGGGATCCCTTCTCCCGTCGCGATGCCCACCATCTGGCCTGCCCTAATAGTCTGTCTCCAGTTGCCTCGAAATTGCACCGAAAAAGCCCTAAGACATTATTAGATGCTTCTGGGAAAATGCCCTGGAACAGAAATCGATTTCCTCTGACCGCCTAATATACGGTAAATGTCTGGTAATGGTTATGAACCGCCAGCCCGGCAACGGCATTGTGATTGATGTTGATGTGACGGGCGGATCGACCCCTGGCAACTCCTGGAACTGCTCTGGGCGCATAGGTCGGGCGCTGGATTTGTCGTCGCGCCCATCACAACCTTTTTAAATAGGGGTCAAGTAGGATTGAGATTATGGGAAAGACAGGAAGCATAGAATGGGTTAAGATCAAGGGCAGAAAGGGCCAGGTCAGGCAAGTCACCAAAGCCGAGACCGTCTACAAGAAGCCCGGTCCGATGCAGAGATACACAGCGTCCGGTTCAAGAATCAAGAAGATAAAGCGATCCGCGAAGGCCACCCAAATTAGGACATGAGTCCTGGGACGATTATCCAGAACCCGGCATCTGATACGGTTCTGGTTCGTTACGGGGAGATCACTCTTAAAGATAGGTGGACCAGGAACAACTGGGAACGCATTTTAGCCGGCAATATTGCTTTTGACCTGCAAAAAGCGGGCGTCGAGTACAGGATCGTGAGGGACGAGGGCAGGATCTTCGTCCGGACCACAGATCCCCGCGCAAGCGATATTATTTCGCGCGTTTTTGGCGTGGTTTCCTCCAGTCGCACCGAGTCGGTCAGCCCTGACTTGGATGCGATATCCGAGGCTGCCGCAAGGATCGCAATATCGGCCAGGCCAACCTCTTTTGCCATCCGGCCCAGGCGGTCGGGAGTATCCTTCAAGAGCGAGGAGATCGGAAGGGTGGTAGGGGATGCCGTGCGCCGGAGCACTGGTGCGGCGGTCAATCTGGATGAGCCTGAGCTGGAGATATTTGTCGAGGCCAGACGGGACCGGGCTTACGTCTTCACCGATGTCGTGAAGGGGCTTGGCGGCCTGCCCCTGGGCTCGCAGGGACGGGTGCTTGCCCTCATCTCCGGAGGCATCGACTCGCCGGTCGCCGCCTGGATGATGATGCGGAGAGGCTGTCCGGTCTCGCTCCTGCACTTTGACTCCAGACCCTATGCCGATGCCGTGGCTCCATCTATGAAGAGCGCAAAAGTTCTGGCCAAATGGACTTCGGGGCGCAAGATCAATTTTATCCAGGTCCCCATCAGCCGGGGAATTGAGAAGATCGCGAACCACTATCCCAGAGCCACGTGCATCCTATGCCGGCGGCTCATGTACCGGATCGCCGCAGAGGTCATGAAAAGCGAGGAAGCCCTGGGGATCGTTACCGGCTACTCTATGGGCCAGGTCGCATCCCAAACAACGGAGAACATCCTCGCGGAGCAGGCGGACGTCGGATTGGCGATATTCCACCCACTCATCGCCATGGATAAATCCGAGATCATGGACTTGGCCCGGAAGATCGGAACCTATCAGGTGACGACGCAGACAAAATCCTGCACAGCCGTTCCCAAGAATCCCATGACCAAGGCCAAGAGGGAAGAAATTTTGGCCGTCGAAGAGGAATTGGGAATAAAGGAGATGGCCAGGGCATTGGCAAGGGAGATGACGATCACCAGGATCGGACGCGAGAATGATACCGAATTCGGGAATAAGATCGATCCATCGAAAGAGGCTTGAGTTTTGTCCGGTTGTCTACAATATATTTCTTTTGATCAATATATTTTGTAATTTGATATTTATTGATAGATCTGTTTTATGACTCTGCAATTTTTCCTGGAGCCTTGAAGATAAACGTATAAGTACAAACAGATGCATGGATTTAGAATGTGAAAACATGGAGCTAAGCCAGACTACTATCAATGATGTTCCAGTCGTCTCCGTTTCCGGGAGAATCGATGCCGCTACCTCTCGGGATCTGGAAACCGTATTGAATGACCTGATCGAGCAGAATCGGGCGGTGATAGTGCTTGATCTGGGCGGCGTTGAGTATGTGAGCAGCGTGGGCTTGCGGGTCATGCTGGCAGCCTTGAAGAAGGTGAAGCCAAAGAAGGGCGACTTGCTTCTGGCATCCATGCAGCCCTTTGTGAAGGAGGTCTTTGAGATAACCGGCTTCACCAGGCTGTTTGCCATCTATCCGAGCCAGGCAGAGGCGCTTTTGCACATGAAATCGCATTAAAACGCTAAACTGAGAGTATGCAGGAGATTACAGCCCAGGAGATTATCGTCCCGGCAAAGAGGGATCAGATTCCGGTCGTCACGGAGTTCGTCGAAGCGTTGATGAGTTCTCGCGGTTTTGATCCTAAAAAGACCCTAGAGGTCATGCTCGCGTTGGAAGAAGCATGCACAAATGTCGCACTCTATGCCTATGACGGCAAGGACGGCAACCAGGAGGGGCTTATGCGAATCGCTGCAGGAATTGCCCGCAGCAAATGCCGTGGGATGGAATTGACCATTGAGGACTCGGGTGTTCCTTTCGATCCGACAAAGCATATAAAGCCGATATCCGAAGCAGGCGCAGAAGAGCGGCCCATCGGCGGCCTGGGAATTCATCTCATCAAGAGCTATGTAGACGAATTGAAGTACGAGCGCATCGACGGAAAAAATGTTCTCACTCTTATTAAATATGAATAAAAAGCAATTGCAAGTCAAAATTATTTTCACGTTTCAATAAAATTTAAATGACATAATCATGAACTAAACCTAAATGAATCGAGCATGAATGACAGAAGCATGAATGAAAATATGATCGAACCAAAAGCAGGCCCTTTTTAGATTATGAGAACTTTTTCGCCTCGCATGGCTGCCAAGGCCCTCTGGCAGATGAGGGTTAGAAGAAGGCCATTTGTTCTATCTCACGGCATAAATGCCAGGTGCAACCTGAGCTGCAGCTTCTGCGAGTACTGGCGTCATCCTGGGAAGGAGATGAAAACCTCTGAGATCTTCCGGATGCTTGAAGATGCCCGAGCATTTGGCATCGGAGTTTATAATGCCTGGACGGTGGAGCCCCTCATGCGTCCGGATCTGCCGGACATTCTCAGACATGCCAAGTCTTTGGGCCTGACCACTTCGCTCATCACCAATGGCCGGCTGCTCCGCCGGAGGGCTCATGAGCTTCCCGACCTTGATTTGTTGTCCGTCTCCGTGGACGGGATCAAGAGTTATCGAGAGTTGAGGGGCATCGATCTGCAGGAGGTCTTGCAGGGCATCAAAGTCGCGCAGGATGCGGGCCATGAGATCCTCATGAACTGCGTGATCAGCGGCAAGAATCTGCATGAACTGGAGGAGCTGGTTCACCTGGCCGAGTCCCTGGGAACATGGATCTCCTTTGAGCCGCTGCACGAATCAAAAGGCATTGGAGGAGATGTCTGGAACTCGATTGGAATTCGCGATCGTCCACGATACGAGGCGGCGGTATCGCGCCTGATTGAACTTAAAAGGGGCGGCGCGCCGATCATCAACTCTTCGACGTATCTTTCCATGATCAAGTCTCAAAATCCGCGTTTCAAATGCCATGCCAGCGATATTGTTCTGCATGTTTCTTCAGACGGGACCATTGAGACTTGCAGGGTTCACAAAGAACCTCTGGGCAGGGTCTCAGACGGCCTCGCCGATGTCTGGACCAACTCCGCTGCAAAGCGGCGAAAGATGGTCCAGGAATGCCGGGGATGCCTGTTCTTCGGATATGTGGAAAACAGCCTGCTCTACGATTTCGTGCCTGAGGTCATGGCTCATTACGAATGGATGTGATCTGCAGGCGGATTATTTGATGGTTTTATGAGATGGTTTTATGAGATGGTCCATTAATGGTTCATCAGATCTTGCTTTAGGTCGTGAGCATCCGTTTTCGTTAAATCACCATCTTTCATTTCATCCCAGTCTATCCCAGTTTTCGCGGCTCGGTGGACTTCCCGGCATCCTGCTCCGGGGCGCTCTTGCCGAGGACGGCATGCTCCTTTGTGCTATTCTCTCCGGATGCCGTTTCCTCAGATACCTTTATGTCCTGAGACTGATAGCCCTCTTTGCTTTTAGCATCGCTGCTCCTCTTTTTCATCAACTGTTCTATCTGCTGATCTATCTCGGAGATCAGCGTGAAGCTCTGCTCCACAGATCTGTCGAAGGAATTCTCCGGCGCGTGCTTTCCGTCTCTTATCTGGACCTGGATGCGATATTTTGAGGCGGGAACCTCGGCAGTGGACCAGATCCAGCTATTTGATTCCGACCAGCCGGTCATGGCTTTTCCGTCCTGAAGGAAGCGGTATTGGACCGGATCGCCCTCCGGGTCGGAGGCCTCTGCCTTCCAGGTAATTGTCACACCCTGTGTCTGAGGACTTGTTTTGTCCGGTGTCAGGCTTACCGGGGTCGGTAGCTGATTGGAAGACTGCAGGGTGAAATCAGCCGCTTTGGAATCGTCGTAAGAGTCTTCGGATGCGTGCTTTCCGTCTCTGACCAGAGCTTTAATCCTGTGCTCGCCCGGGGCGGCAGAGGATGAATCCCAGGTCCAGGTGTTTGATGCCGTCCAGATGGTCATGTCCCTGTCATCCAGCAGGAATTTGTAGGATACCGGATCGCCGTCAGTATCGCTGGCCCTGGCCGTCCAGGTGATGCTTGTGCCGGTATTTTGCGGGCTTTCCGGGTCGGATTGGAGGGACTGCAAGACCGGCAAGTTGCTGGATGCGGTGAGTGCGAAGGATTTTGTCATCGCTCCGTCGTATGAATCCTCTGAGCCGTGCTTTCCGTCTCTGACCAGAACTCGGATCTTGTGATCGCCCGTGGCGGCAGAGGATGAATCCCAGGTCCAGGTGTTTGATGCCGTCCAGCCGGTCATGTCTTTGTCATCCAGAAGGAATTTGTACGAAAGCGGGTCGCCTTCATCATCTCTGGCCGTGGCCGTCCAGGCTATGTGCGAGCCGCGACTTTGCGGGCTGGCCCGGTCGGCATCAAGCGTTTTGAGGACTGGAGACTGATTTTTATTTGGTGCGGATAGCACGAATGTTGCATTCATGGAGCTGTCTTGGGAGTTTTCATCCGCATGTTTGGCATCTCTGGCCAGCACGCGAATCTCGTATTCTCCGGCGGGCAGGTCGCCGGTGGCCCAGCTCCAGCTATTGGACTTGGTCCACCTGGTCATCGCCTTGCCGTCAAGGAAGAATTTGTAGAGGATACGGTCGCCGTCCGGGTCATCAGCCTTGGCCTTCCAGAAGATCGTCGTTTCCCGGCTCTGGGGGCTGGCCTTATCCGGTGTCAGGCTCTCCAAAACAGGCGGCCTGTTTGGTGCGAGCAGCCTGAAGCTGGAGTTCTCGGCATCGTCGAATGAGTCGCCTGAAGCGTGCCTGTCATCCCTGACCTGGACAAGGACAATGTAATCACCTACATTTTCCGTGGCCGTATCCCAAATCCAGGTGCTGGAACCGGACCAATCGGTCAATTCCTTGCCGTCAAGCAGGAACCTGTAGGATATCGGATCGCCGTCAGGATCTGTGGCGTTCGCCGTCCAGGTGATGCGTTCACCGCTGCTTTGCGGGCTGGCCGGGCTTGGCTGAAGGCTGGTCAGAGTTGGTGGTCGATTCGGGGGCGGTGTCGGGGCAGGCGGCAGGATGGTGAAAGTCCCTGCTTTGGAGCTGTCGAAATTATCTCCTGAGGCGTGCTTGCCGTCTTTGGCAACGACGCTAATCCTGTAATCACCGGGATCGAGAGAAGACGTATCCCAGACCCATGAATTGGTGGGGGACCAGCTCGTAGCTTCTCGATCGTTCAGGAAGAACCTGTAATAAATCAGGTCGCCGTCAGTATCGTTGGCCTGGGCCTTCCAGGTTATGCTTGTTCCCTTTTCCCGGGGGCCGGCCGGATCGGCGGCCAGGCTGAGCAGGACCGGAATGCGGTTGGGAGAGGCGAGCGTAAATGTCGCATTAAGAGAGCTGTCCGGAGAGTCCTTGGGCAGATGCTTTCCGTCCTTGGCCTGGACGGTGATAGTATAGTCGCCGGGCGTCAGTCCTTTTGTGGTCCAGCTCCAGGAATTGAACTTGGACCAGACCGTCACCGGCTCTGCATTGAGGAGGAATTTGTATTGCACCTGATCGTATTCGGGGTCTGTGGCATTGGCGGTCCAGACGACTGTTGCGCCGGGAACCATCGGGCTGGATTTATCCGCATGAAGGTCCTTCAAAGTCGGCGGCTGATTGCCTCCGGCATCCCTGGAGACTTTGGCTGATGCTTTGGCTGATGCCGGTGATTTTGCAGCCGTTGATAGCTCGTTTGTTGATCCTTTCGGTGTCTCATTTGTCGGCATATTTGATGGTTCATTTGCCGGGGTTGAAACGAGCGAAGCTGTTGTGGCCGACGGTGATGATTGGATCGACTGCAATGACTGATTCGACTGCGATGATTTATTCGATGAAGATGAGGGCGAAGCGCTCGATGCGTTGCCAAGGGATGAAGCTGTTGACGGCGAGCTTGACGCAGGAGTGATAGGCGAGACGCTTGATGTTGACGACGCAGCGGCGGTGGATGATGCGGGCGATGTTTGAGCTGGCGAAGACGCCGCCGTCTCCTGTGATTCTTTGGCGGATGAAGCGTTCGCAGCCGTTGAGGATGTCTGGCCGGATGATGCTGATGGCGCAGATGTTGATGCTGCTTTCGTCGCTGTTGCTGTTGATGAGGTTGTGGTTGAGGGTTTTGCAGTTGATGAGGTTATTGTTGACGAGGTTGTCGTTGATGAAACGGATACTGGCGAGGCAGACGATGATGACGCGGGTGAAGACGAGGCCGGAGATGAAGCGGCAGCCGAGGAAGATGCCGTTGTGCTCTTGCTGCTCTTGGCTGTACCGCTCGCGCTCTTAGTGGCGCTGGATTGCGAGGACGCGCTCGCCGAGGAGCTGCTTGCAGGTGTCGAACTCTTTGGCGTGCTCGCTGCGGCTGTGCTCACGGTTGAGGTTGCGGCTTTCTGCTCATTCGTCGCCGCAGCCGTCTTTGCGGATGAGGCGGATAGCGAAGAATTGCCTACCTGCAGGGATGCGCTTTCATTGCCGCCCTCCTTTTCCATCACATCGACCCAGATGTGGTCTTCCAGATACGGCTCGGAAAAATCTCCATCTTTAAAGAGCAGCAGATCAAGCTTCTGGTGGCTGCCGGTCTTGTCTATAGCGCAATCTACCGGACCTTTCCAGCTCTCGTTATTTCCGAGCAACATGTTCTCGCTGAACAGGATCGCGTCTCCTGCTGCCAGCCGCAGGGTGTAGTTGATGTCCCGCCCCTCATGGTTAATGATCTCGGCCAGAGCCGTTAATGTCGTTCCCGCCTGAAGCGAAGAGAAGTCCGAACCGTCCTCGCCCTTCATCAGCGATGCATGAAATTCGGTGTAGCCCTGTTCATTGGACCCTCGCTGCATGTTTATGGCATATGCCAAGGCGGCAACTGCAGAGATTGCCACCAGCACCGCCAAAAGGTAAACCGCGCGGCTCTTCGTCCTGCTCCTGGATTTGGGCTTGGGCTTGGGCTTCGATGATCTGGATACGCTCCCGGCTGATCGGAAGCCGCTGTCCGCTGCAATGGTGAATCTCTTTCTGCGGGGGAGCGCCGACCAGCGCATGTAGGCGACGGGGGCCAGCAGGAAGCACAGCATGGAAAGGATAGTCGCCAAAGATTCAAACTCAAGCCCCCTTGGCGTAAAAGTGAGAATCAGGCCGATGAGAATTGCTATTGCCAGGCTGAATGCAAGGCAAAACAGCGCCCTCCTCGGCAGGTCCAGGTCGCTGCTTCCGGGGAAGAGCAGCAGAGCCAGCAGGTATCCGGGAACAAGGATGACCAGGATCAGGCCCAAAATTACAGCATAGGGTCGAAGAGAGTCCGGTGTAAGATGAACGAATATCAGCGAAATAATTGGGAGCAAAATGCATGCTATCAGATGCCAGGGTGGTGGGGTGGCCGGCTTCAAGTTCATCTCTCTCCTACCGATTTTTTCTTTAGATTTTTTGGTGTCCCGACTAAGATCTTGAACTTGGGTGTAATTGCTCGATTACTGATAAAACCTTTTCCTCCCATCAGCTTCCAACTCACAAGTAAAAATAGGTGCTGCCGACGCCGCAAATGCACGGAACTTGTTAAATTTGAAATCGTATAAAAAAAGATTAAATGATATTAGTGATATTATCGCGATTTTGCCGAAAGGCGTTGATCACGAGATTATCACGGGGAAGATCTTGCGTGTTCCGATGGACCCATTCTCCCAGGGCTGAAGCTGCAACAGGATTATCTCTGTGCTGCCTGCCTTTTTGGCATTGAAGGTAAAGGATTTTTCTCCCGGAACGCCGACCATGCCCGAGCTTTCCTCTTTGACCTTATCGGATGAGTTGACCAGGGTCAAATAAGCGGGATCGAATTGCGTCCACCATTCATAGCCGGTGGACCCGGAATTGGATTCGAGGGCTATGACAAAATCCTCGCCTACAACGGTATTTATGACTTTCTCGCACGGTGCATTATCGCAGATGCTGGCAGAGGCAGCTACAATCAATAAAAATGCTGCGGCCAAAATTATGCTTGCTATTCGCTTCATCGATATTCCTCAAATATGATGCTACTACTCTTCGAATATTTAAGGCTTGTTTGAGTTGAATTTTGGTTTTTTGAGATTTTGTTTTGCTCAAAAGTCTGTTTGCTGGAAATTCGTTTTTTATTAATGATTTATTTTATTAAGGATTTATTTTATTAATTTTTTGTTTATCAATTTTCGTCTTGCATGAGTGCAGTAAGATTTGAGTGTCCAGATCTATTATGCTCCGCCCGCCATCAGTTCCCTCTTTGATACTCCAGCCAGACATTGACGACGGCAATGCTGATCAGGTTCAGTGTCGTAGCCGCATACCACAGATATGACTCAGTCTTGGTCAGGAGGATGATCCATCCCGACCACAGCACGAAGCATATGATGGAGAACGAGATGAAGGTGTCCAATGCCAAGAAAAGCCTTGGCCGTTTCAGCATCCGTCCTACCTGTGCTATGGAGCAGTATTCGATGGGAGACGAGCGCCCTGCAAGGTGATAAGCGACGCGTTTCAGATTCATGAATAAGTCAATGCCGGCCCAGACAATGATCATCCAGCCCAAAAAATCGAGCGGTCCGGACCCGGCGCGAATGGCAAGCATCCCGAAGAGCAATTTGAAGATGCAGAACGGCATGCCGATGGTCAGGGCCTGGAAGGTTGGGGACAAAAAGAAGTCCTCTCCGATCCTCTGAGTATTTTGCATCGACCTATTGCCTCTTGCTGCAACGGGAAATATGTTTGCACTCGACTGTTCACGTATCCGATAAGCGGCACCAATAGACCATCCTTCGCCGCATATTCCCTATTTTCCTGAAAGTCTGCTCCTCTCACCCGGACTGGTTTGAGGAATGCTAATGCCGTAAAAGGGCCATAAAAATAGAATTGATTGATGATCATGGTGCCACAACATGAGTTTTTATTTTTTTAAAAGGCTGCCGTCCACAAGCGAGAAAAATTCTTGCTTTTTTCTTTGGTCGGAATCCGAGGAGAACGATATCCTCATATTATTAATCATGACACCAGTTATATCTTAGTTTTAAGATTTTTCACTTATTTTAATTAATTTTGGTTCATGATCAAATTTATGCGAATAAAGCGCTGTCAGCTCTTTAAAATAGATATCCAATGGCATGTAAAATAATCTTAACTATTTCGTCAAAATTAATTACTAAAGAAAAATTCTTATATGAAGAGGGCCTATATAGTCTCAGATGCAAACCCAATCCAAATTGAACATTCTTCTCGCCGAAGACAATCCGGTAAATCAGAAGATGGCTTTGATCTTCCTCAAGAGGCTGGGCTACAAAGCGGATACGGCCAACAACGGCCAGGAGGTCCTGCTTGCCCTGGAAGATCATCCTTACGATTTGGTGCTCATGGATATTCAGATGCCGGAGATGGACGGCATCGAGGCCACTAAGATGATACGCAAGCGCTGGCCTCAGGGTCCCAAGATCATCGTGGTCACGGCCTTCGATGCAGAAAGCTGTCGCGAACTATGCTTTGAGGTCGGTGCGGATGATTTTCTCAACAAGCCTGTGAAGATGGAGGAGCTGGGGGCCGCTATCGAACGGAATATGGGCGCAGCCTGCTGACGGGGTGCAAATAGCACGAAATTCTGCTCTGCATCGATGCTAATCATCTTTTATATTTGAACATGCTCTCGCTATTATTAAATTTCATCATAAATCGCTTGGCGTGACGGTTTGCCTGAAGATCCTAAAGAGCTTGCAGAGATAGTTGATTTGACTGATTCTAATAAAATCATAAATGAGGTAGTGGCGGAATTAGAATTATTCCGCTAAACCTTTGAAATTATATTTTCAGATTCTTTGCTTGAAGGCTGTGATGTCTTATTTGCTGCTATACTATCTAATATTTCATATAATGGTTTTTGTATGTAATAATTATATGGCCCGCCGCCCGACATGCTTAAAGGTTTCATTTGATAATCTCCCTGAAATAGTCCGTGAACCCCTATAAATTTATCATCATATCCGGGTTTTGTCCAAACCATTATCCATTCTATCAAATCACCATTACTCCCTGTTCTGAATGAAGCATGTTCAACTCCATCCGGCTGGATAATCCTGATCCACCATTTAATCCTATTCCCCCATTTTGCTGAATAATTTCAAGGAGTTTTGTTCTATAATAGGATTCTAAAACACCCATAACATAATATGGAGAATCATCATACATTTGATTAAGCCATTTCACCTGTGGAATCCTTATTACATCGATTCTAATAGCGGACTCACCATCTGTAAGAACTATTTTAGTATCGTTTACTAAAGTACCGTCGGTTTCAGTGCTATTCAGTTGTTGAACATTAGCAATACTCCAATTAGCTGGAATGGCAAAACTTATTCCATTATCCTTAAATATGTTAGGATCTGCAAAAGCGATTGAAGATGATAGTAATATTAAAATCAATGCTAACCATATTTTCCTCAATTTAGTTCCTCCTTGATGTCAGTGAATAAAATTTACTATTTAATCCTAATGGAGATTTAGCTCTTTTCTACGAAACTTTATATCTCTATCTAATTCTCTCATTTTAAAGGGATTGAGATGAGACTACTCAAGTTCGTGATGGCTTTGATGCTCTTTTCGATATTAGATACATCTATAAATTGTGTTGCAGCAACCGAAATAGTAAATGTAGGTAATTATATCATAAGTCTTGAATGTCCTGATCAGATGATTGCTACTCCGCAAAGCGAGACTACAATAGGACTCCAATCACTAATTAATCCGCAAAATATTATTATATTAAATGCATATCCGGCTCAAAGATCAAACATTGGACTTGATGTCATTGCTAATTTAGCACAAGAATACTATGGGGTTAAAGGTCGCGAAATTCCATCAACTCAGCCAATAGGTAACATCGATGTAGGAGTAGATAGAACTCCCGGCTTTGTGACTGTAGAAAAGTCTAGTGAGAATAATGCGATAGCTACGATCGTATCTTGGCCAGCCATAGATAATAAAGCTGCATTAGGTCTAATTGAAATGTGGAATCCTAGCGATGAATTAGCTGGAATTATTAGTTCAATAAATGTAAGGGTTAAATAATCTTTTTTTTCAAATATACCTATATTAAAAATATTACAAATCCCAGAATAATACTAATCGTATCTGAGATCTGTACTATTTCCAACTTTTTATGATCTTTATACTAATATCTAATTAAATTAAACTATAAGTTTCATATAGAAAATTAAAGTTTTTATACTATGACTAAATCTCCTTCATCGGGAGTAAAATGATCAAAATAATGAAGGTATCATTACAATTGGAGCCGTTTCTTAAAGAATTTGAGGATCTTTTCACGAAACCGAGTTACGGCTCGTTTCTAGATTGATTAACAAAAAATGCTTAAAAAACATTTCAAAAAATAAGATAATGATGAAGGTCTCGGACAATCAACCTTTAATAAGTCCTTCGCCGCAAAAGATCTTCTTGGCCTCAGTGATGGACATGTCGCCCGGCGGGATGATGATGTCGGAAGGAACGATCTCCACAGGATCCAGCGGCTCGCCCTCTTCTTTGATGATGGCGATCAATTTTGCGATATCCTTGCGAAACTCGGCCTTGTTGCCTTTGGACACATGCCCGACGATCTCATTATCAATCCTGTTCAGTTTTTCCAGATGCTTGCCGTCCAGCCTGAACTGCCCTTCGCCCAAAATTCTGATGATCATTTCTTCATCTCCGCCTTCATCTTAGCCAGCTCGTCGTCAACGCTGCTCTGGGCCTTGGCTTTGGCCAGCTCGCGCCCCAATTCGTCATCGCCGGAGAAGTCGGTCAGGGTGCCGGACTCCAGCAGTTCGTCCAGGGCCGCGGAGCGGGCTTTCATGTTGTCGGTCTTCTCTTCCGCTCTTTGCACGGCCATGCCCACGTCGGCCATCTCCTCACTGATTCCGGTCACTGACTCAGTGACTTTAACCTGGGCTTCGGCTGCGGAGTACTGGGCCTTGATGGTCTCTTTCTTGGTGCGGAATGATTCCACTTTTGCGGCCAGGCGGGACTCGGCGGCAATTAGCTTTTGCTGCTGATCGTTCAGATCTGCGATCTGCTGGTCCATGCTTGCGAACTGCGACTGCAATCCGGCTTTATTCTCCAGAGCTTTGCGAGCCAGGTCTTCCCGGTTGGCCGCCAGCGCCTCCTTGGCCTGGGAGTCCAGCTTGTCGATGCTCGCCTGCAGCTTGGCCTTTTGCAGCTCGATTCTCTTCTTGGAGGTGGTGACCTCGGCCACGCCCCGCTTCACATTTTGCAGGAGCTGGAGCTGTTTCTCATAAGACAGATCCAGGGTCTCCCTGGGGTCCTCGATCTTGTCCATGATCTTATTCATCTTTGCCTGCACTACTGTGCTTACGCGATCTAAGAAACCCATTTTACACTCTCCTTTATTTCACTCATGTCTGGAATTGCGATACAAATATAGAGAATTGTCTCGGAAGTATTTATAAGCTATCAATTGATTTGAATTATCTCGATCCGCGCGAGGGACTGGATTGGTGCAATAAGATATCCGAATTATGAGATCCGATTTGATCGAATCTATCGGAATCTGATTCGAGCAGGACATTTGAGTAATAGATTCGATTTCTGGAGGGGAGCGAGTTGATACTTCAATTTTGGGGAGCCGCGCAGATGGTCACCGGCTCGATGCATCTGGTAGAGGCAAACGGACATCGGGTTCTGTTGGACTGCGGTCTTGTGCAGGGAAAGCGAATAGAAGCCCGCGCCCTAAATTCCGAGTTCCCCTTCGATGCGAGAAAAATCGATGCCGTCGTGCTGTCTCATGCTCACATCGACCACTCCGGCAAAATCCCGCTGCTCGTCAAGGGCGGATTTTTCGGCAGCATCTATTCGACCTCAGCCACCCGCGATCTATGCAGCACCATGCTGCGTGATTCCGGCTCACTCCAGGAATCCGATGCGAAGTTCGTAACCAAGCTCAATCAAAAAAAAGGTCTGCCTCCCGTCGAGCCGCTCTACACTGCCATAGACGCCGCCGCAGCCATGCGCCTGTTTCAGACCATCGAATATGGTCGGTCTCTCACAATTTTGCCGGGAATCAAACTGACATTTCACGATGCCGGCCACATCCTCGGGTCGGCGACCGTCACCCTTGAAATAACCGAGCGCAAGAGCGCAGCCAGGACTCTTGTCTTTACCGGCGACGTGGGACGCAAAGGAGCTGCAGTGGTCCGCGATCCGGAGATCCTGGAGCATGCCGATTTTCTCATCACCGAATCGACTTATGGTGGCCGCCGTCACGGCCCTATGGCCGAGGTGCGAGAGCGCTTGAAAACGATCGTTAATGAGACTGCGACCAAGGGCGGCATGTTGATCATCCCTGCCTTTGCCGTCGGCAGGACCCAGGACGTTGTCTATGACCTTCATGAGTTGACGAAAGCCGGAGAAATCCCGTCGCTGCCGATCTTCGTCGACAGCCCTCTGGCCACCAACGTGACCGAGATCTTTCGGCAGCATCCGGAATGCTACGACGAGGAGACGAATAAGCTCCTGATGGAGGATGATGATCACGATCCCTTCGGCTTTGAGATGCTGGAGTACGTGCACAGCCCCGCCGACTCGAAGAGCCTGAACAACCTGCAAGAGAGTGCCATAATCATCAGCGCCTCGGGGATGTGCGAGGGAGGCAGGGTGCTGCATCATCTGCGCCAGCGGCTGGGCGATCCGAGGACGACGGTTCTCTTCGTCGGCTACCAGGCGGAAGGCACACTTGGCCGCAAATTGACGGACGGCGAGAAGAATGTGCGCGTCTACGGCGAGGAGCAGGAAGTGCATTCCCGCATCGAGAAGATTGACGGCTTCAGCGCTCATGCCGATGAGGGCGAGCTGATTGATTTCATCGGCGCGATTTCCCCCAAGCCCAAAAAGGTCTTTGTGGTCCACGGCGAGCCTGAGGCGGCTGTGGCGATGGAGAGTGCATTGAAACGATCGGGCTTCAAAGACATCACCATCCCGGCGCGCGGACAGGAGTTCCATCTCTAGGCCGCATGAACTAAATTTGTTTTAACGATCCGGGCAAAATGGTTCGCTGTTTCAAGTGGTTAACTTCGAGATAGTGCCCTATTTGTTAATTTGATCGAAGCGAATCTAAATCGGCTCCATTGGTATCGGTTAAGGAAAAATGCAATTGATGCTCGGCTTTTGATCTTCCTTGAAAATCCCTGTTTATCGATCTAGGAGAACATGAAAAAACGGGGGAGGGTTCACTTCATCCCCGAGCTGAATGTCGGAGTATTCGCGACCCCCCGCGCTCCCAGTGTAATCAGCTCTGAGAATTGAGGGGATAGGCATAATTCCCCACTAGATCCAGACCGTAGAACTTCTTTATAAGTGTTTCATGGATCGCTTCCGGATCAATATCTGCGAATAACTTGGGATGGAACCATTTGGCAAGATATAATTCACCCACAATTGATCGTACTCCTGTGGTGACTTTTCCGCTTATCACATAAACTCGTCCATCTTTGACGGCCTGCACATCGTTCAACTCTTCACGGGACATTATTGCATCCCTCAGCGTCCTTAATTTCTCATCGGTATATTCTTCTTCGCTGGGCTCCCTTTGAAGAATCACATCAGGATTGGCTTGCATGACCCATTCCGGGGCAACATCCGGTGCCGAAATGGATTTATTTCCGATATTTCCTGCGATGTTAATGCCTCCGGCAGCGACAACGATGTCGTCAAAGGAGCTGGCGGAGGAGAACGTATTGTATGGTTTTGTAGGAGCCGATTCATAGAAGACGGCTGGCATATCCTCCTGCTTGAGATCTGCGGTGCGTTCCTGAATTATTTTCTGATATTTTTCAATGATGTCGTTTATCTCCCGAGCGCGTTCGCTCTTTCCCATCACTGCGCCCATATTATCTACGACGATCATTATCCTTTCCGGCATCATGAATCTCTCTACCATGACCGGTATTCCGGCATCCTCAAGCTCTTTCTGGTTATCCTTGGAGAGCATTGTATCTGCAACTACCAATTCAGGTTTAAGTTTCATGATCACCTCCAGGTCCGGCGAGTTGGAATTCCTGCCTACTTCTGTAACATTCTGAATATAGGACGGAAAAGTGGATACAGCACCTCTGCCCACCAGACTCTGGCCGCCATCGAGAGCGCAAATGATCTCAGAGGCTCCTGAAGCCAGGGATACAATCCTATGCACCGGCGCGTCCACGCTCACGGAATGATTGTTGAAATCAACTACAGTTACCGTCTCAGCACTAGCCGATATGATCGAAAGGCTGAGGCACATCATAATAAATGTGATGCACTTGAACAATATGCTCCCACCTTTAGTAAACTTAATTTGATTAAAGTCAAGCATACTTGTATATAAGCCTTGGGTTACAGGAATTGCGACAAACCTCACGGGACAAGAAGATTGTAGCGGAAATCTCTTATCGTTTACAATCGGAATGAGAGATGAGACGATCGCTGATGCTTTCGGAATAGACCAACTCCGTCGCCACGCATAGGTGACCGAAATCTCGTGATCTCGGAACTCGTGGAGCTGATGCGAGGGCTATGGAGGATTTCCGGGACCAAGAGACATCCGATGGTCAACGTGAAAACCGTATCATGTACCAAGCGACTTTATGCAGTCGTCAAAGAGGCTTCCATGTCCGCAGCTACATCCTTAGCCAGTCAGGCTTTCGGGCGGCGAAAGCAGGTGCAGTCGAATACACCATGCACGCTTCTCTTTGCACGATCCGCCGGATACAGTCCCAGGAAACCTCCGCTGCAGCAAGGAAGCCATTGGTCTTCTTCTTCTTCCTCCTCTTCCTCAATGACATTTAGGGTCAGCTCGGTCACCATGTGATAGGAACCCATGTAATTCTGGTCCAGTTCGAATATCGGGTCATGCCGGGCCTTCATCGCTGCGCCCAGAACCATCTCCTCAGTTTCATCGTCTGCAGATTCCCCTTCCTCAGATCCGTCATCCGCCTCATCCTCGCCGGACCCATCATCTGAATCCCCCTCCATCGCTTCTTCTTCTTCCGGTTCCTCATCAAGCGGAATTCCCGCCAGTTGAATGGCTCCGATATGCGCTTTTCCGTCGACCATGTCCTCTATAATTTTCATTGAAGCTGTGACCGCATCCGATTCAACGCTTCGCAGCATGTCCAGTCCGCGAGCATCATCGATCCGACGGTTGATGGAATTGAGGCCGTCGCGGTTTTTGATCCAAATATTGTCGTTGATCATGGAGTTGAAGCCGATGGGATGGGCGGCATAATATCGCACGCCTACGGTCATGGCCGCCGGATGGTAAGACATAATGCCGTCGTCATTCATCCGGATGGCGCTGGTTGCCTCTTCTTCCTCTTCGACGAAATCGCCGTTATCATCAAAAGCGCCGTCTATCCAGGTTCTGTTGGTGTATGAACTATGTGCATACATCAAAGAGTCTATGTCAATTTGACCGCTTACGTGTGCCCGGTTCTTTGCCTCAACTCCGTTGTATGAACTTCCTTCAACGCCGAGAACCTCAGGCATTTGAGCATACCTGTAAGCTGCATAAAAGCCGGTTCCGCTAACGTTTTGTTCCATGTTGAATGTTAATTCTTTCTTCTCCAAAGTCGTTGGATTCTGATATGCTACGTAATCATCATTCGAATCGGCATCGGACATGCCTATGAAAATCAAGAGCATCAGCAGAGCAGCCCGCACAATATCCTTTCTCAGACAATTCCCTCCTATGCAAAAAACCTCGCCGGCTTTTTAGTCGAGGCGAATGCTTCCATGCTGTTAGGTTGGTAAATGAGTGATCCGAACCCAATTAGGCAAAAACGATTTATCCGAATTCAATTTGGGAAAAAGGACGATCTATCGAAGGAGGTAAGATCAGTTCTTGAAGTCGGTTTGAAAAGTCATTTCCAATTCATTCTCACCGCCCAAAAACCGATTTTATTTAGGGATCGTGATATTACTACCTAAGGAGCCATTGGATCATATCAGAGAATGAAGATGAAGGGAACGGCTGACCATCGGGATTCCTCCTCGCTTCCCTTAAGTTCCCTTGCATTTTCACCTTTGATGAATACGTGGATGAAAAAAAGCATCCTACAGATGTAATCGGCTGTAGACAAGACCGCCCTGTCCCATCTGCCATAGGTCAGGGCGCGCCTCTTCTAATGACGGGGCTGAGAGGAAGCAGTTTGAAAACGGCTGGAAAAAGCTTGGAGAAGGGCTGGAATAAAGAAAGCAGCCGGATAACGTGACCACCGGATAAGGTTGCAGCAGGAAAAGGAGACCGCAGGAAAGGAAAAAATGTTGAGGCAGCAATTGGAAAAGGAGAACCGCCGGAGAAATAGTTGGATTATCAGAGATCACGGAGCAAATAATGAATCCTCATTTAAGTGTCCTCACCGTTGATGATGACTTCCTTTGCCGGGCAATTGTCCCGCGGATGCTGAGGAAGATCGGCATCGGAACAGACATGGCGTCCAACGGCATGGAGGCCGTTTCCGCTCTCGAAGAGCAGCCCTACGACATAGTGCTGATGGATATCCAAATGCCTGAGATGAATGGGATTGAAGCCGCCAAAATCATCTGCAGACGCTGGCCTGGTAGACCCAAGATAATATTTATTTCCGATTGCGCCCCAAATATCTATAAAAATGTGTGTCTTGATCTTGGTGCAATTGAATTTCTGGCAAAGCCCGTGAACCTGATTGATCTATGCATGGCCATCAGCCGGAGCATGGCGGAAATGCAGGGCAGACTCATGATGACGCCCGCTGCAAATGCCGGAAATAAGCGTGCGGAAGAGATGGCGTAGCTCGCATTCTTCTCATTACCATCCTATCGATTTTGGTTTAGCCGCTTCGGCTTTGCATGATTTCGGCTCATCCAATTTGTTTTTTTTCCGGATTTTCGTTCGGATTTTCATCACTTTCCTAACTGTATTAGGGTATCACTTCTTTTGCCTAATTAGATTCGGGTCACAGATTTAGCAACCTAACAGCATTTGCACCATCTATCTCGTCATAGTGTGCGAAGATGGTTTGATGATTGGACAATGGAATTGAATCTTCTTGCTGGTGGTGAAATTCACAAAATGTCGACAGTTAAACATTTGCATGAGCTGAAGCCGGGTGAAGGGGGACGGATCACATCCATATCGCCCTGCGGTTCTTTGCGCGGCAGACTGATGGAAATGGGGCTTGTGAAAGGCGCGAGAGTGAAGGTGATCAGGCTTGCCCCTTCCGGAGACCCCATAGAACTTCTCCTCCGGGGCTACAGCCTGGCCCTGAGGAAAAAGGAAGCAGAGAATGTTATTTTGGAGGCGGATTCAGTTTGAATAGCGGTGGATCGGTTTGCGGCGGCAGTCTTCCCCTGGCGTTTCTTCCCGAAGGCGCAAGAGCAACCGTGTCTGACATTCAGGGAGGAAAGGGCATGGCCGGTCATCTTGCCGATATGGGATTTGTGCCTTCGGCCAGGATCATGGTGCTGAAATCATGCCCTCCCGGTGCCATGCTGGTCCGGGTGAAGGATGCAAGAATCGCTTTGGGCAGAGGCATGGCCATGAAAATACTTGTCAACGATATTGAGGAATTATGAGCAGTACAAAAGGAATAACGGAGAGTATCACGGCAGCTCTGATCGGAAATCCCAATGTGGGCAAGACGGAGATCTTCAACCGTCTTACCGGACTATCTCAGCGGGTCGGCAATTTTCCCGGCGTGACCGTCGAGAAGAAGGCGGGAAAGTTCACTCACCAGGGACGGGTAGTGGATGTGGTGGATCTGCCCGGAACCTATAGCCTCACCGCCAAGGCTCTGGACGAGCTGGTGGCCAGAGACTTCATTGTAGAGGAAAAGCCGGATGTCGTCGTGGACATCGTGGACGGCACCAGCCTCGAAAGGAACCTCTATCTCACTTTCCTCTTGATGGAGCTGGATGCCAATCTGGTAGTGGCCCTCAACAGATGGGACATGGTGAAGGCAAGAAAGATCGATGTAGACCTGGACAGGCTCTCCGAGCTTTTGGGCGCGCCCATTGTGACCACGGTCGCCACGACCGGAGAAGGGATGGCCGAACTGAAAAGCGCCATCATCAAAGCCTCGCAGCTTGAGAGAAAACAAAAAGCCGCTCTTGATTATGGTGATGAAGTGGAAGCGGGAATAAAATCGATTTCATCCATCATCAATGAAAAGCGAGACCTATTTGGAAAATATCCGCAGCGCTGGCTGGCAATAAAACTGATTGAAAGGGACGAGCGGGTTTTGGATATGGCAAAATCGATACTGTCCGGCCCTCAAATGACACGGATTGCAGAGGTGATCGGCCATGAGTGAGTTTGCCGAGGACCTGAGCGTAATCCTGGCTCAGAAGAGATACGAGCGAATCTCGGAGATCATGGGCCTTGCCGTCAAGAAAGAGGGTGAGTCGGTGCGCACGTACACCGATATGCTCGACCGCGTATTCCTGAACAGGTATCTTGGCATTCCCATATTCCTGACATTCCTGTGGGTGATGTTCCAGTTCTCCTTCACGGTCTCTGAGCCGTTCGTGGTCCTGATCGAAAAAACCTTCGAAATCCTGGGCAGTTTCGTCGAGCAGAGCATCGCTGATCCATATCTGGTCTCCTTCGTTTCAACGGGCATAATTGGAGGTTTGGGCTCTGTGCTGGTCTTTGTGCCGCCCATCTTCGCTCTCTTCCTGGCGCTGTCGATTCTGGAGGACAGCGGCTACATGGCCAGAGCGGCATTCGTGATGGATCGCTTCATGTACCGCCTGGGGCTGCACGGTCGCTCTTTCATCCCTCTGATGATCGGTTTCGGCTGCAATGTTCCTGCCATAATGGCTGCCAGGAGCATGGACAGTGAGAAGGACAGAATGATCACCATCCTCGTCAGCCCTCTCATGAGTTGCAGCGCCAGGCTGCCGGTCTACGTACTGATAGCCGGTGCCGTCTTCGGCTCGGCACACGCGGGAACGGCCATATTCTTCATCTATGCACTGGGAATCGTCCTGGTGATCCTTGTCGCGCAGCTCTTGCGAAAGACCCTCTTCAAAGGCGAGCAATCTCCATTCGTGCTGGAGCTGCCCACCTATGCCATGCCGAAAGCCGGGAGTGCCCTCCTGCACATGTGGATGAGGGGCAAAATGTTCCTGAAAAAGGCGGGGACAATCATATTTGGCGCTGCCATTCTTGTCTGGTTCCTGTCGGTCCATCCCTGGGAGGCGACAGCCGGCGGCCAGTTGATAGCAGAATCGTACATCGCCTGGATGGGTCATGCCCTGGAGCCGTTGTTCAAGCCTTTTGGCTGGGATTGGATGACCGCAGTGGCCCTGCTCTTCGGCATTGTGGCCAAGGAGGTTGTGGTCGGAACTTATGGAGTCCTGCTGGGCGTGGATGAGGGCACTCTTGGTGAGTCATTGGTTGCCAACGGCATGTTCACACCGCTGACCGGTTTCGCCTTCATGGCCTTCGTTCTGGTCTATGTGCCGTGCTTTGCCGTGCTGGCCACAATCGTCAGAGAGACGAACTCCTTCCGGTGGCCCGCATTTGTGCTGGTCTTCCAGGTGGCTCTGGCATTCCTTGTCTCCGGCGTGATCATAGTATTGGGCCGGTTGATGGGCATGAGCTGATGTATGCAAGCGGCACGGTGTTCAAGCTATGAAATTATCAAGCTATAAAATATATGCACAAGGATATGAAAATCCTGCAAAGTATGCAAATTGCAAATTAGAAATGCGAAGATGTTGTGGCGGTGAATGATGTCAGATTTCGATGTTGCACTGGGGAAAAAGCTCAGTGCTTATGCTCTGGTCCTGGGTGCGGCTCATGTTGCCGTGGGCGCTGCGGTGTTCTTGAGCGGCATAGGTGCCGGAACCATGAGCCTGGGGGAGCTGCCCCGCGTGGCAGTTCTCTTTGTGATTGCAGCAGTCTATCTGATGGGAGTTGGCGCTCTTGGCAAAGGCAGAAATGAAGGCATTGCCTTTCTCATGGCCGGGCTGCTGATCTCTGTCTCTGTGGGCGGCTTGTATCTGCTGGAAATGGGGGCGCAGTACATGATGTATATCCTCGGCGAATCAGACGGTTTTGGCATCATGGAAAGCACCAATCCTGCCACACTGCTCATGGTCCTGGCTCTGCCCTTGCTGCCCATGATGAAGAGATTGACTCACGGAATGGTCTGGTGAAGCGAATGTCTGATGAGGCGAATAGGATCATATTTTTAAACTTAGAATTTTTATCAATATGTCAGGCATGAAAAGCAATCTCTCCAGAAAAGCGGAAGACTACCTTGAGGCAATCTTTGTAGTATCCGAGGAGAAGGGATTTGTCAGGATCAGAGATATCTGCAAGGAGCTGGGCATCAAGCCTCCAACCGTTGTGGAGATGGTAAGAAAGCTGAACGATCAAGGGTATCTCGTTTATAAGAAATATGAGGGGGTGTATCTCACACCCAAGGGTGAAGAGATTGGCCGGATAATAAAGGATCGGCACAGCACGATACTGGCGTTTCTCACGTTCATAGGCGTGCCCGAGAAGATCGCCAATGATGATGCGTGCATAATCGAGCATGATCTGAGTCCCAAGACGGTTGAGCAGATCAAAAATCTGGTGAGTTTCATCGAGTCCACGCCGGACAATCCCGAATGGCTGCACAATTTCGCACGCTTCTGCAAGGTGGAAAGTACCACTTGCGACAAGGATGATCAACTCGAAAAAAATCCTCAGAAGAAGGCTTTATCACTCATTCGACGCCGGAAAACTCTGTAATGCTGCGGCCATATTTTTTTCTTCTCCCATATAATTTTTTTATTTTTTTGTCAGTTTAACTGATCCCTGCATTTTTGTTTTTTTCCCCATTTTTTGCGCATTTGGTTTTTGCATAAAAACCTACATCAGTTCGGCCATTCTTCATCCCTCCAATCAAGTTTAGGATTCAAAATATTGCTGCCTAACAGAACATATTGCAGTGCATAACGCCGGAAAGAAGGAAGGAACGAATAGGCTGACCATCGGCTTCCTCCTCTTGAAAGGTTCCTTCTTTCTTTCGAGGCTTTTGCAATCTTTGCCAAAGCGATTTGCAGGCTTTGAACGAGCTGTGATGCATCCTGCAAGCGATACAGGTGATTCGACGAGTCGATAAACAGCAAGTCGACGAATCAATGAATCGGCGGATCAATGGATCGACGAATCAACTAACCAATGAACCAATAACAGAAGGATTAAAACCTGAGGTGTGTCGGACTATGGAGTTGTGCCCCAACTGCGAATGGGCGGCAGAATTGAGATTTCGAAATTATTTGAATCATATGGGAATCGACCTTGAAGGCAGCATTCTCGATATAGCCTGTGGGCCGGTCTCGCTCGGCTGCATCTATGAGAATGTCCACGGCCATGACAACTCTCCGAGAATCGTTCGCTGCCTGGCGGAGAAGGGAATACCTGCATCTCTTTCGGACATATCCCGTCTGGATTATCCTTCCAAGAGCTTTCGCTATGTCGTCACATTTAATCCGCCCATGAGGCCCTTTCGAGAGCGCGGAGACACTTGCGGCGGGATAAAGAAATTTTTAGAAGACATGCTCCGCATCGCCCAGGACAAGGTGATCATAAGAAGCGGTCCGATAATGCCGTTTCTTCCGGAAGAATACGACAGGCTCATCGAGCGGAAAGGTGAGAATTTCGCTATTTACCGGGCGGACGCTTACTCTCCCGGGGCGGAAAGGGGGCTGTCATCTTTTCAGGCCGGCACAAATCCAGTTCCACTCTCATCTTTCTGACTGTAGGTCTATCGAATAGCGTTATATAATTCCGTTTTTTTATTTATTGCGACATGTTTAAAATATGGCCGCAAAATCCATTGATGCGCTGAACAGTTGAGTCTCGTTTATCCAGTCAGGGATACTTATCCGATTTGCTGCAACTCCTTCTTTGAAATGTTCGGATAATCGCAAAAAATCTAACGATATTTGGCTAAATTGCTAATATACCTAACTTGATAACTACATATTGCGGGATGCAATTATATCCTGCTATAAAAGAGGTATTAAAATGAACGCATTTAGTGGCTCAAACATGATTATAATGGCGGCCTTGATATTATTACTGATGCCTGCGGCAATTGCCGGCGCTGTGGCGGACATGGATGACGTCAACATTGCTGTGAACCAGAGCGGCAAGGAGATCGGAGTCCTGGTAATCGCCCACGGCAGTGACGATGAAAAATGGTGCAAGCAGATTCATCAGGTGGTAGAGAACGTATCTTTGCCCTATCCGGTTGAACTGGGATTTTTGGAGTCTGTGCGAAATGAGAGCATCAGCCGTGCTGTGGACAGGCTTGATGAACAGGGCGTCGAGGAGATAATCGCCGTTCCTCTTTTCGTATCATCATACAGTAGCCACATTCAAGAGATCGAGTATGTCTTGAGGCTGAGAGATTCGCTACCAGGAAACGAGAGTTTTGATCGAGTGAACACGACGGCAAACATCGTATTTACCAGAGCCTTGGACGATCATCCTCTGGCGGCCTACATCCTGGCAGACCGGATCACTGAGATGAGCAAAGATCCGACTAACGAAACCGTCGTGATCCTTTCGCATGGAACAGATGCCGAAGACGATCTTCGCTCCCAGATCATCAGCCAGGATTGCCTGGCAAAAGAGGTCAAGACTTATCTGCGATACTGGACAAGTCCTCCGATACGTGTCAATGATGTGAAGTATGCATTCATTCATGGAAACGAGACCCTGTACCCGAATCTCACAGTTGAGCACGTGATGGAAAATGTTTCACAGACAGGAGACGCCAAATCCGGAAAAGCAAAAGCCGTCGTTCTTCCGCTGATGATTGCCGGCGGATCCTTTACCGACAAGCAGATCCCCAAGCTGCTGGAAGGGCACGACTGTATTTACAATGGATTGGCTCTCGCATCCCATCCCAACCTCGCCAAGTGGATCGAGAACCGGGTAAGATGCGCTTTGGGGGATGGGATTGAAGGCATCCTAATAGTCGATCACGGCTCAAGTGATCCCAAGAGGTCCGAGGCGGTAAGAGCGATTGCCCGGCAGGTCGATCAGGATTTGCCCGAGGCGGTGGCCGTGGCCTTTGCTGAAAATGCGCCTGAGAATGAGAGCATTGCAGGCGGCATTGCCAGGTTGCTGGACGCCGGCGCAAATAGAATAATCGTGGTCACTTTATTCACCACTGATACCATCGATCATGAAGTGGTTCGGGATGAGGTGTACTCCGTCTTGGGCAGCCTCAATCAGACCAGGATTCTTCTGAACTCGCCCATGCACATGGGCATTCGGGCGGATGTGGCGGGCCCCATGGATGATCATCCATTGATCGCAGAATTGCTATTGGACAGGGCGAGGGAGGTGAGCCAAAACGAAGAGCAAGAGACGCTGGTCCTCGCTCCCTGGGGAAGCTCCACATACTTCGAAGAGAGCGAGCATCAAGCCGAGTCTCTGGCAAAGAGGATCAAGGCATATTCAAATTTCAAGGATGTCAGATTCGGCTTCATGGAATATCAGGGAAGCCCGAGTTTAAGAGAGGCTGTAGAGAATGGCGAAAATGAATCTGTGATCGTGGTTTCGGTCAACAGCATGGGAACGAAATATGTCGACGGCCTGATCTCTGCGAGCCTGGAAGGACTCAACTACACCTACAATGGAAAGGGATTTTACGGGTATGCCGAGAATCTGGACCCGCATCCGAATATCGCTCGCTGGATCGAGTATGAGGCTACAAAAGCGATGAGGTAATGGGCGGGCAAGCGCTGCTCGAAAATGAGCACTGCCCAATACGATTGCTTTCTATTTTGTTTTTTAATATGAGCGGGCAATGGATGAGTGGGATGAATGGCTGAAGAGGGAGGCAAAAGGGGGGCTGAATGAAGGGAAAAGAGAAGGCATTTAGGAGTAGGGTATAGAAAACTGAGAATAGAAACAGAGAATGGTGAATGAGAATAGAAACAGAGAATGGTGAATGTGGAATGAAAGAATATTTCATAAGAGGTGGTAAAGAAGATACTTATAGATCGGCAGCAGAAGTGAGGGGCTTCTCGGCCCCTCCACCCTTATGTCGGCACCTCATTAACAATTTTTAACAAATTAGGATGAACTCGGGGCTAATCCCCGCCTTTTCAAAAGCGGGATACAGCCCGTGCCTATTACTTTCACTCCGTGGGAGCCGTCACGTCAATCATTTGCTTCATATCAGGAGCATTACCAAAATTATTGTTACAGTTTTAGATGCCATGCTGGCCAGGTAGCTGATGGCCGCGATCTTTACTCCGAATCTTCCAAAAAGGCTGATGTACGTTGGGATGCTGTACCTGATGTAGATCATGGTGATCACGGCCATGCTTCCCACTAGAAGCGTTATCAATGCCTGCTTTTCCGTGATGGTCTGCGAGCTGTAGAGTGCGGCGATGGCTGCGTATCCGGCAGAATAATGAACGAACTGCATCACGAGAGGTGCGATGCATTCGCCGGGCAGGCCGAGGACCCTCAGCACCGGATCGAAGACTAGCTTCATATTTTCCAGCACACCCATTCTCATGAGCAGATCCATGAAGATCATCGTGCCCACCAAAAAAGGAAGGATCTTCTTCAAGGTAGAAAGGGATTTCCCAATTCCTTTTGCCAAAACGTCTCTGTTAAACCTTAAGTTTCCTGCATCCTTTTTATCGATGGAGCACACTTGAGGCGGCCTTGTCAGCCGAGAATAGACCAAAGCCGAGAAGCTCTGGATGAAGCTTGAGAACAGATTCAGCAGGACAAAGGCGGTTCCGACTTTCAGGCCCAAAAGTGCGATGGAGATCGGAGCCTGCACTAAAAAAACGTACTCCCCCAGCGCCATCGGGAAGGTGCCAATCAGCATGGCCAGGATTATCTCCGTCTCTTTGACCTCGCCCTTCCTGTAAAAGCCGGCCAGCGCGGATCTGCCGGCGGTGGCATTGATGGTAGAAGCAAGTACAGAGACCATGCAGCATTCCGGCAGGTTGGAGGCCCGGCAAAGGTATCTCATGGGCATGGACAGGCCTGATAAGATGTTCATTTCCATTATAACATTGGCCAGCACTACCCCGATGCTCACCATCAGTACCATATTGAAGATGTAATCAAACAGCATAGTTCAGCGGCTATCCCGACAGCTTGCTATTTTTGTCCGTCCCAACTTTTTCGCGGGCGCATATCTCCTCACGAGAGGCTGTTATCTTTATCAATTGATATAAGCTTTTATTGCCTAAAGTAAAGTTTATCTTCTCAACTCGTTGGTACAAATTCCGGCCCCCATCCGAAAGATTTATTAAATCAATTTAACTAGTTTTAACTCAAAATTAGTTTAATTAAAGAAATGTAGCTAGGACTGCTGATAATTATGAATAGGAATGGATGGAATCGATCCTGCCTCGTGCAGGCATTTTCGGCGAGATCTTCAGGAGAAAAGACCACCGTTTTCTTAATATCGGGATTGATATTGCTGGCGTCCCTGATTATTCCCGCTGCGGCAACCGACGGCATCACGCTACAGGTTTTCGGCAACGCGAATATGGACGACAGGATCGATGACGGCGATCTTGTCTATGCCGAGGGGATTGTAAACAAAAGCAACAAACCCACAGAACTGGCGGACGTCAACCGTGATGGAAAGGTCGATGAGTCGGATCTCAAAGAGATAAAAGAGATCATCTTGGGTACGGAAAAGAATATTACGATCATAGATTCTCATAACAGAACGGTCACACTGGCGCTGCCCATAAAGGATGTTGTCGGAGCCAATACCGGTGCTATTGAGATCATGCGCGACATCGGCGTCGACATAAAGGATGTTTTTGCAGTTGTAACCACTTATGCATTATCCAATCCGGAATATTATCCTGAGCTGAAGGGCAAAGAGGAGAACAAATTCGGCAGTCCGGATTACGAGAAGCTGGCGAAGCTCAAGCCGGACCTGGTAATATTATATAAAGATCCCTACAAGGATGAATCATTTGACAAATATGATGCAATCGGCGTTCCCGTTATCTGCCTGGACTGCTTTAACAAGGAGAGTCTGGACGGAAGCGTTAGAATCCTTGGGGAATTGTTCGGCAAAAGAGAAAGGGCGCAAGAGCTGCTCGACTGGTACCACGGATATATCGATCTCATAGGAGAGCGCACCAAGGACCTCGACTCAGGCGATAGGCCAACGACGGTATTCTATTCGAATCCCGACTACTACTACCCTATCGTCAAAGTGAGCACAAAGAAGAGCGGGAATCATTGGATGGTGGAGGATGCGGGCGGAAAAAACCTTGCTCGGGATCTAAACAGCTCTACGGGAACGGCAGAGGTTGATCGCGAATGGATAATGTCCCAAAATCCGGATGTGATCATCGGTTCCGTGAACCATGCCGACGATAAGGCGGGATACAGTGCCGACGAGGAAGCCGCCTTTGGCTACATGCACATGATCCGGGACAAGCTCATGGTCGACTATGCCATAAAAGAGACTACTGCTGCCGCACAGGGCAGGGTCTACATAATTTGCGGAGACCTCAACACAGGCCCCATGCAGGCAGCCGGAACGGCATTTATGGCCAAGATCCTTCATCCGGAGCTATTTGAGGATCTGAACCCGGAAGCGATACTGAAGGAATACTTCGACGAGTGGCAGGGAATTCCTTACAGGGGGATCTACATCTATCCTCCCTTGAAGTAAGGCAATAGTGGAATGCATCCATCCGAAAAGATGATCTGAATCCTTTCGGATGTCCCTCTTTTTGGCGCTATTGAGATGATGATTGCTAACAGAAAACGAGTCACTCTTTGCAGGCCTCGCCCTCGGTGTCGCACCATTTTTCGCCAAAGCCCAGGGCGAATGCCCGGCAGACGAGCTTCATGAAGGCGTGCTTTTCCAGTGACAGATCCAGGGTTGACAGGATCTGCATGTAGTCATGGGTGTGATTGCTCTTTCCGGAAACGGCTGCTGAAATCTGTGCCCCGTAGCGGCCCATGACCTCAGGAATGCAGCTCTCCGGCAGGATGCCCCAAACGAACTTATCCCGCAGATGAACCAGCGCACCCACGGCCGCAACCGTGAGGGGATCGTTGACGATATTTGAGAAGTTTTGTTTGAAGAGATCTGCATTGTCCTTGGACAAGAATTCTCCAATTCCTTCGCATAGTTCACGCTTATTGATTCCCAGGCGCTCCAGATGGGCAAAAGACGAGCACTGGCCCGCAGGCGTGAGGCCGTTTTGCAGAGCTAGAGTTTTCTTGACGGCGTCGTGCACGGTGCGCCCGATCAGCTCGCCCAGCTTCGAGTGCTTGCCCGCATAAGATATCGGATCGCCTCCGAGCTTTGCGGCCACTGCGATCTGGTCGGTTCCGGTTCCTGTGGCCATGCCCTCCGAGTATCGAGACGGAACCTCAAGCTCCTGCATAACAGCGCTCTTGGCCTCGGTGGCGGTGATGACGGCGGTGACCATTGCGCCCGGCGTCAGTTCCCGGTTAATGAAGATCATGGCGTTTATTGTGCCCTGTTTCGGGATTTCGACCTGTTCTACCTGGTTGCTTGTCGCATTTGCACTGCTCTTTTGCGGCTCATAGTATGATGCAGGATCTCCGGCACGGCCTGAATTGCGCTCCACGCCGCCGGTGCAGATGGCAACGACCTCCAGATCTGAGAATTTTTCGTGGCAGAATGCGGCGTTGTTCATGTTGGCCGCCGTTCCCAGCGTGGCGCATTTCTCGTATGGCAGAAGGTAGCCGTCCGAAACATCCTTTTTATATTCGTCCGGGCTTTCCACAACTTTATGCATCCTGGCTCTCATGTGGTCCCCAGCGGGCTCGCATGACTGATGGTTGTAGATGTACATCAGATCATCATGCATTCCACCGGCACTGCTGCGGCATGTAGACAAAACTCTGTGAGGAGTCAAAAACCTGGCATAAATAATCTTATCCTCCCGGTGAATCTCAATGCCTCCATAAAATTCAGCAAGCTTCAACTTTTTTGCCTCCTTCATGCAACAATATTTTAATTTGATCTAAGATTGATTAATTAAACGGTGCATAAACCTAATTTGCGTTAAACCAGATTACCAGATTAGTTAAACCAGATTATCTGGATTTATTGCCTGCGGTATGATCGGTGTCCATTCCGTTTTCGGCTGCAGCTTTTGCAAGTATTCTCGCAATAAATTCGCCTTTGGCGTCGGTGTATCGGGGCCTGTCATTGCGATATTTCTTTGCGAGGGACGCCTTCAGCTCCGCGTAGGTGCGGGCGTCCTCGTTGTGGTCACGAAGCCAGTCTCTGAAGACTGTGTGACGCTCCTGGTGATCGCTTCCCTCTTTGACGAGATGCAGGTGGCAGTAAGAGCCCTCAAGACGTTTTCCCAAGCAGTAGAACCACTCTGCGTGGCTGCCTGCTGAGATATCATCGTATCCTACGGGAAAAAGCATGCGCCGGCACCGGTCCGCTGCATCCATATCCGCGACGCCCGCCAGAATGTCAATGATGTTCTTGCCGCAAAGACCCGGGACGCTGGTGCTTCCGACATGCTCGATGCTCAGGAGCTGCACTCCGATCGTCTTCTCTATGACCTGCAGCTCTTTCTCGTAGAAGCAGGGCCACAGCGGATTGTACGGGTAGATGATAACCGGCATGTTGTCTTTCATGTGAATTCAAAATCCTGACGTTTTCCCTTTTTTTGCCGCGGCTCCTACCGCCCTGAGCTTTGGCAGTTCAAATCCAGCAGCACTCGGTAATCGATATTCTCCAGGAACCTCTTTTCTCTGGAGTCTTTCGTCCCAAGGCTCATGATGCTGACGGCGTCTCCCTCCGAGGGGGACCACCGCCGGGCGATCTTTTCCGGATAGCGGCAATAGTTGCACAGCAGGCTCTCGCCCAGGACGTGAAGCCCGCCGAAATCGCCCCATTGGTTGGCAACGGCGAGGTGCATCTGCTCGCCCAGCCTTGCTTCCCAGATGAATTTGGCTCCGGCATTCTCCCAGAGGGCGGGCACGCAGAGCATATCCGCTCCGAGCTTGGCCAGCGAGTCTGCAGCCTCCGGAAACATCAGATCATGGCCGAGGAGCATCCCGATCCTGGCAAAGGGAAGATCAAAGGCGGCGAAGCCGTCGCTGCCCGGCGTTGCCCAGTTCCGGTCACGTGCTGAGAGATGGACCGCTCTGTATTTGCCCACAGGGCCGTCCGGGCCGATCAGGACTGAGCTGTTGTAGCAGCGCAATTCGTCGCCAGGATCTCGCTCAGCCATGCCGAAGACGATGAAGAGACTCTTCTCCCGCGCTTTTTCTGCAAATGCCTCGGTTGCTTTGCCTGGTATCTCCTCCGAGCATCTGGCCGCTTCCTCCGGGTTCGAGATCGGCCCGCAAATAGCCAGCTCGGGAAGGACGGCGAGGTTGATCGTCTGGCCGCTCTCCTTTGCCTTGGCCGAGGCAGTGTCCACCAGGCGCAGCATCTCCCTCAAGTTAGCCTGCACGTCCAATGGCCGGGCGCGATACTGCAAAGTCGCGGCGACAAATTCGGCGGCTGGCGGCAAGCCGAGCAAAAATTCGATATTGACGTAAGAGTAGGGGTCGAGCGTTATGTTGCCGTAGCATTGAGGCCGCCTGCATCCCAGGAAGCTGCTGGGGCTAAAAGTGCTCGGGCAATTTTGATGAGTCATGCCGCCGCCACTGATTCCCGGCAGAGCGGCATGGATGATAATGTCGTTCGCAGAGCTGATCTGCCTGATGGCCCGGCCCAGTGGATCGATGACGAACGACTCCGCGTGGCGGCAGTCCATCACTTTGTCCATTCCCGTCCGGTTGCAGGCCAGGACATAAATGCTGTTTTCCAGCGCCCTGGCCCGCCAGAACTTCTCCGGGTTGTGGTGCTCGGGCGGCCAGTTGGCGGGGATGAGCAGCAGGCGTGCTCCCTTCAGGGCGGCGATTCTCGCCTGGCGGTAGGAATAGGAGTCGGCGCAGATAATCAGCCCCAGAGCGCCAAGCTCAGTCTCTACCACCGGAACGGGCAAATTTCCCCTGGCGGCCCACAGGTTTTCCCGGAAGGCGGGAGAGGCTTTGCGGTAGCGAGCAGCAACCCGGCCATCCGGTCCGATCAGGGCGGCGGAATTGTAGAAGATTCCCGTTCCGGCGTCTCTCTCAGGCAGGCCGATGCAGATGTAGCAGCCATATTTCTCTGCGACCTCGCCGAATGCATCCGTGGTCGGGCCGGGGATGGTCTCGGCGAGGGGTGCGATCTCCCTTCTGCTCTCGAAGGCGTAGCCGGTGGTGGCAAGCTCCGTGTTCACGATGATCTTCGAGCCGGATCTTGCGGCTTCTTCGTTCAGGGTTAGCAGTCTGGCGACGTTTTTTTCTTTGTCCTTCCAGGAGATCGAGGCGTGGATGAGGGCGACTAACAGATCTGTGCAGGGCTGTTTTTGGGCGGCTTCGGTGTGGTGGGAGTTCATTTGGTTCATCCTTGCTGGGCGCTAGTTTCTTTCGATATTCATCCTTTCTCTTAATTCTTCGCACATCGTAACAAGATTCGGACGACCTCTCGAAAGCTTTATTTAATCAATTTAACTAGCCTTAACTTAAAAAATGTTTCGTTATTTCAACGATCGCCTGAGCACCCCAAAAATAAAAGATGGATCATTATGAAAAAAGTCAAGATTGCCTACATCACCACCCAGGAAGCGAGCGACATCTTTCCCCTCATCTCCGCTCTAAAAGAACTGATCAGCCAGCATGGAAAAATTGCAGATGTCGCCATCCGATCCGGCGAAGACCTGAAAGACTCCGCCCGCCGGGAGGAGCTGGAGCGGATCG